>ENA-OQKJ01000083-OQKJ01000083.1-human-gut-metagenome-genome-assembly--contig:-NODE-83-length-24907-cov-3.768402_pt1 | contig 24907 bp, 23 predicted proteins | sample MGYA00242647_ERZ504795 | MGnify/ENA primary metagenome ERZ504795 (study PRJEB26092, sample SAMD00036398) | human gut metagenome | host: Homo sapiens | study: EMG produced TPA metagenomics assembly of...
TTCCGCGGAATCGACCGCGCAGATCAGACTGCTCGATCCGCAGATCGTTTCCCCGACATTCAAGCAGCTGCAGCAATCCAAGCAGTATTACACGTTTGCCGATACTCTTGCCGTCGACAAGTATGAGGTCGACGGTGTGAGCCAAGATACGGTGATCGCAGCACGAGAACTTGACCTTGCCGGTCTTGACAATCGTAACTGGGTCAACGACCATACCGTATACACGCACGGCTATGGTGTGGTGGCCGCCTACGGCAACAAGGTGACGGCCGACGGCCAGCCGAAGTTCTTTGAGGCGGGTATTCCAACCCAAGGCAAGCTCACCGAATCCGAACAGTACGAGCCGCGTATCTACTTCTCGCCGAACGCTTCCGAATATTCGATCGTGGGCGCTCCGGAAGGTACGCAGTCTTGGGAGTTCGATTACCCGACCGGTTCCGAAGGCGCCACCAACACGTTCGGTGGCAATGGCGGCCCGAAGATCGGTAATATCTTCTCCCGACTGCTGTATGCCATCCGTTTCGGCTCCGACCAGATTCTGTTCTCTAACCGTGTGAACTCCGAATCGCAGATCCTCTACGATCGTTCCCCGAAGGAGCGTGTGGCCAAGGTCGCGCCATACCTGACGCTTGACGGCCGTGTGTACCCGGCGGTCGTGGATGGTCGTGTCAAGTGGATCGTCGATGGCTACACCACGTCTGACGCCTACCCGTATTCGCAGATGACCGATCTGGGCGAAGCCTCCAAGGATTCCACCACGGAATCTTCGGCCACGGTGAGTGAGCTGGCTTCGAAGAACGCCAACTACATTCGCAACTCCGTGAAGGCCACCGTCGATGCGTATGACGGTTCCGTGGACCTGTACGTGTGGGACGAATCCGATCCGGTGATCAAGGCATGGCAGAAGATCTTCCCCGGCCAGTACCACCAGTTGTCGGAGATTTCCGGCGATCTGATGAGCCACCTGCGTTACCCGGAAAGCCTGTTCAAGGTGCAGCGAGAACTGTTGACCAAGTACCATGTGTCGAGCGCCAGCCAGTTCTTCTCCGGTGAGGATTTCTGGCAGACTCCGGTCGATCCGACCGAATCCCAGCAGGCTCAGGAACGCGACATTCTGCAGCCGCCGTACTATTTGACGCTGCAGACCGGTGGATCCAACGAACCGGTGTTCTCGTTGACGTCGTCGTATATTCCCGCAGGCACGTCAACTCGAGAGATTTTGACGGGATTCCTGTCTGTCGATTCCGATGCGGGCCACGAAAAAGGCAAGATCGGCGCGAACTATGGCACGCTTCGATTGCAGGAGTTGCCGAAGGATTCCAATGTGCCAGGCCCCGGTCAGGCACAGAACAACTTCAATGCGTCGGCCGACGTGTCGAAGGAACTTAATTTGCTTGAATCCGGTTCCACCAATGTGCAGCGAGGCAATCTGCTTACACTGCCGCTCGGCGGCGGATTGGTGTACGTGCAGCCGGTGTACGTCAAGTCTTCCGGTTCCACCAGTTTCCCGCTGTTGAAGAAGGTGTTGGTGGCCTTCGGCGACCAGGTCGGATTCGCCAACACGTTGGACGAAGCGCTCGATCAGGTGTTCGGCGGCAACTCCGGTGCATCCGCTGGCGATGCTGAAAACGTCGACGGCTCGACCAGTGGCAAGACTGATACGTCCGATACCAACGGCGATGCCTCCACCGATGGTTCTTCCGGAACCGATGGCACGGATTCGTCATCTGGAACAGACTCGGGCAATGACAGCAGTTCCGGCAATACCGGTAGTAGCTCCGGCACGATGAGCAACGGTCTGAAGAGCGCGCTTAACGACGCTTCCCAGGCAATGAAGGATTCCGACGCGGCCATGAAGAAGGGCGATTGGTCCGCTTATGGCGAGGCGCAGAAGAAACTTCAGGAAGCGTTGAACAAGGCGCTCGAACTCGAGCAGTAGTTTCCGCACAAGTTCCGTACGATTGCTGTTTGCATAAGGCGGGAGACTGGTTCCATATGGGGAACCGGTCTTCCGCCTTCTGCATATGCCCGGTATGCTCAAAAACATGATCGAGTATTCCTACCGCATCGCGACGCAAGACGACATTCAAGCAATCACCGACATTTACAACGCTGCAGTCATACGAGGTGGATCATCGGCCGATATAACTCCACGCACATACGAACAGCGCAAAGCATGGGTTGAATCGCATCATGATCCGTATGCGGTGTTCGTTACGGAAACGGTAGATGATGACGGAGAGAGGCGGATCATTGGATTCAGCGCGCTTTCCGTTTTCTACGATCGCGCAGGATACGACGGCGTCACCGATCTCGCCTATTATATCGATCCGCAATGGCAGGGCAGGGGAGTCGGTACATACACACTCACCAAACTGCTTGAAGAATGTCGAAAGCGTAATATGCGTAAGGCATGCGGCATTATTTTCGCAGACAATGCCGGTTCGATCGCACTGATGAAACGGTTCGGTTTTACACAGTTTGGCCTCATGCCAACTGCCGCCACCGATTCCACCGGCACCATGCGTGACATGAGTTACTGGTATCTCGACCTGTAAGTACAATCTTTGCGGTTATCAAGACGAGACAATGTGACGCAATATGAACGCGCACAAACGTATGTATGAATGAATGGAACGATTTCAATGGCATCTGATTTCTGGTTGATCGCAGGACTTGGCAATCCGGGATCCAAATACGAAGGCACCCGTCACAATATGGGATTTATGGCGGCCGATCTGTTGGCCGAACGTTGGTCGGTCAACTTTTCCGACCATAAAGGGCTTGCCATGCTCGGCAAAGGCGTGATGAACCTGTCTGGCCGTAACGTCAAATTCTTCCTGGCAAAGCCGCTCACCTACATGAACGAGTCAGGCAATGCGTTGGCTTCCATCAGTGCCTACTATCAGATTGAACCAGACCATATTGTGGTGATTCACGACGACATGGATCTTGATTTCGGACGTATCAAAGTCAAGGCAGGCGGCTCCGCAGGCGGCCATAACGGCATCAAATCAATTGATCGTGCCTTGGGAACGCCAAAGTATGCCCGAGTGCGCATGGGAGTCGGTCATGCGCAACGCGGCGCCCACGCCCACGACAACACGGTGAATTGGGTGCTGGGCGGATTCGGTCCGGATCAGCGCAAGCAGCTTCCGGAATTCCTTGCCGACGGTGCCGACGCGGCGGAAACCATCATCTTCAACGGCCTCGCCAAGGCTCAGGAGCAGTTCAATGGCCGCTGAACCGGTGCAACTGCCGACGTCAGGTTCGCTGGCTGGCATTCTCGACGTACTCGAAACCGATGAGGATTTTCGTGCGCTGATTTCCGACGAGATCGAAGTGCCGGAATCCGACATAGACCCCAGCATCACCGTTGGCGTTCCCGAAGGATTGCGTCCGGCGCTCGCTGCCGGGGCAGCGGGAACACGACCGGTTGTGCTTGTGGTGGCTTCCGGGCGCGAGGCCGAGGAAATGGTTGAGGCGATTCGTTCGTGGTATTCCGGCGATCCAAACGATGTGGCACAGCTTGAAGCGTGGGAAACCTTGCCGCACGAACGTCTTTCGCCTCGCGCCGATACCGTGGCGAGCCGTATGGCGGTGTTCCGCAGACTGATGCACCCTCAAGAGGGAAGCAAGCTGTTTGGCCCCATCAGGATTCTCGTCATGCCGGTGCGTTCCCTGATTCAGCCTGTGGTTGCGGGCTTGGGGGATGTGGAGCCGCTGGTGTTCTCCCAAGGTGAGGAGTTGGCGCTCGATGAGGCGTCGCATCGACTGGTGGAGAATGCGTATACTCGAGTCGACTTGGTGATGGATCGTGGTGAATTCGCAGTGCGAGGCGGCATTATCGACGTGTTTCCTCCAACATTGCCGCATCCGGTTCGTATCGAATTCTTCGGTGACGAAATCGATACCATCAAGGAATTCCATGCATCCGACCAGCGTACGTATGGCAGTGACATTCCGATGGTCTGGGCCACGCCATGCCGTGAGCTGCAGCTGACCGAAAAGGTGCGCGTGCGTGCGAAATCCCTGATCGGCTCCATTCCAAACGCCGAAGACATGCTTGAATCCATTGCCAACGCCATTCCTGTCGAAGGCATGGAATCGTTGCTTCCCGCATTGGTCGATGATATGGAACCGGTGCAGGGCATGCTTCCCAAGCGTGCGTTGGTGATGCTGTCCGATCCGGAAAAATTGCGTCGCGCTGCCGACGATCTTGCCAAAACGGCTAATGAATTCCTTGCAGCCAGTTGGCATGTTGCTGCATCCGGTCATGGTGCCGGTGCTCCAATCACATTCGATCAGGCGAATTTCTACGATTTTGAGGAAACGATTTCCTCACTGGTGTTCTCTAGGCATGACGTATGGAAGCTTACGAGTTTCGGTGTGGACTCCAGTAGGGAAGGCCGCGTTCAGCTCGACGCCACCAATCCTGGAGAATATCGCGGAGATGAGGCCAAGACGGCTTCCGGTATCGAAGGTCTTCTTGATGCCGGCTATGCCGTCACCGTCACTGCAGGAGCGCAAGGCACTCTTGTTCGACTCAAACGTGCCATCAACGAAACGGGAATCGCCAACTTCGACTGCATCAGATCGCGTGCCATCGACGGATTCGTCGATAATGCCGCGAAAGTCGCACTGCTTACCGAACGGGACCTGACCGGACGTACATCGGCCGCGGGACAGGCAAAAACACCGAAACGTCGCCGTAAGGCCATCGACCTTATGGAGCTCAAAGCCGGCGATTACGTGGTGCATGAGCAGCATGGCATCGGCCGGTTCCTCGAAATGCGCCAACGCACCATCGGAGCGGGCGCCAACCAGACCACACGCGAGTATCTGGTCATCGAATACGCATCCAGCAAGCGCGGCGCACCTGCCGACAAACTGTTCATCCCCACCGACCAGCTTGACCAAGTCAGCAAATACATCGGTGCCGACGCTCCAAAACTCAACAAACTGGGCGGATCCGACTGGGCTGCCACCAAGGCGAAAGCACGTAAGCATGTGCACGAAATCGCCGAAGATCTGGTCAAACTGTATTCGGCACGTCAACGTATGCAGGGGTATGCCTTCAGCAAAGACACCCCTTGGCAGAAAGAACTGGAAGACGCTTTCCCATACCAGGAAACCGCTGATCAGCTGACCACCATCGACGAAGTCAAATCCGATATGGAAAAGCCCGTGCCGATGGATCGCCTGATTTGCGGCGACGTGGGATTCGGCAAAACCGAAATCGCCGTACGTGCCGCATTCAAGGCGGTGCAGGATTCCAAACAGGTGGCTGTGCTGGTACCGACCACATTGCTGGTGCAACAGCATTTCGAGACGTTCACCGAACGTTTTGAAGGTTTTCCGGTGGAAGTAAGGGCGATGAGCCGTTTCCAAACCACCAAGGAGATCAACGACACCATCGAGGGACTTGAAGACGGTTCCGTCGATGTGGTGATCGGTACGCACAAACTGCTCGGACCGAAGGTCAAATTCAAGGATCTGGGACTGGTCATCATCGATGAGGAGCAGCGTTTCGGCGTCGAACACAAAGAGACGTTGAAGGCGCTGCGTACCAATGTGGATGTGCTGAGTCTGTCGGCAACACCGATTCCGCGAACGCTGGAGATGGCCGTTACAGGCATTCGTGAAATGTCCACGTTGGCCACGCCTCCGGAAGACCGCTTGCCGGTGCTTACCTACGTTGGCGCGTATGAGGATGCTCAGGTCACTGCTGCGGTCAGACGTGAGCTGTTGCGCGGTGGCCAGGTGTTCTACGTGCACAACCGAGTGCAAGACATCGCTTCGGTTGCCGCGAAGATTCACGAGCTGGTGCCGGAATCGCATGTCGGCATCGCCCATGGCAAGATGGGGGAGAAGCAGCTTGACGGTGTGATCCGAGACTTCTGGCATCGCGACATTGATGTGCTCGTATGCACCACCATCATCGAAACCGGTCTTGATATTTCCAATGCGAATACGTTGATCGTCGATCATGCCGACCGTTTCGGCCTAAGCCAGCTTCATCAGTTGCGTGGTCGTGTCGGGCGAGGCCGTGAGCGTGCCTACGCGTACTTCCTATATGATCCAACCAAGCCGATGACCCAGCAGTCGCATGACCGACTGGCCACCATCGCGCAGAACACTGCGCTCGGTTCAGGTTTTGACGTGGCGATGAAGGATCTTGAGCTGCGTGGCACCGGCAATCTGCTGGGCGACGAGCAGAGCGGGCATATCGAGGGTGTTGGTTTCGATCTGTATGTGCGCATGGTGTCCGAGGCCGTCGAGCAGTACAAGGAACCGGAACGTACGGAATCGGTTGCTGTCACCATCGATCTGCCGATCGAAGCGTCCATTCCCGTCAGCTACATCGATTCCGACAAATTGCGATTGGAAGCCTACCGCAAGTTGGCGGGTGCTCGTACGGAAGCCGATCTTGACGAGTTGCGTGATGAGCTTACGGATCGTTACGGCAAGCCTCCGGTCGATTTCGAGGCGCTGTTCGATGTGGCGAGACTTCGGTTCAAGGCAAGGAAGTTGGGCATTACCGAAATCATCGGGCAAGGCCGTAACGTTCGTGTCGCCAAATTCGAGCCACGAGAATCCGTGCAAATGCGCATGGCCAGAATCTACAAGGGCATTCAATACCGTCCGATGACTAAAACATACCTGATTCCCGCGCCGTTCGCAGGTTCGCTGGGATCTGGTCCAATGAGCTCTGATGAAATCGTTGGTTGGACGAACCAATTGCTGGATGACCTTGACTGGAAGCCAACGCCAAAGAAATAGCAGGTGAAGTTCCAGACGCATCCGACACGATTTGTGTGAGCGTTCACACAAATCGTGTCGGATAAGTTTGCCATACGTCCACAAAACGCACTATTCTAGGCAATGTCATCACAACCTAACGTTTATAAGGAGTAGTTGTGGCAGTAATTGAAAGCGTTTACGCGCGTCAGATTCTCGATTCCCGCGGCAACCCGACCGTTGAGGTCGTTCTCGACACCGAAGACGGTGCTCAGGGCCTGGGCCTCGTTCCGTCCGGTGCTTCCACCGGTGAAGCTGAGGCTTGGGAGCGTCGCGATGGCGACAAGTCCGTGTATCAGGGCAAGGGTGTTCTCAATGCCGTCAAGGCCGTGAACGAAGAGATCGCTCCGAAGGTCATCGGCATGGATGCTTCCGACCAGCGCGCTCTCGATGAGGTCATGATCGAGCTCGACGGCACCCCGAACAAGGGTCGTCTGGGCGCCAACGCCATCCTCGGCGTGTCCCTGGCTGCTCTGTACGCCTCCGCTGAGTCCGCGGGCCAGCCGCTGTACCGCTACATCGGCGGCACCAACGGCCACATCCTGCCGGTTCCGAACATGAACATCATGAACGGTGGCGCTCACGCTGACTTCGCCACCGACATTCAGGAGTACATGATCTCCCCGTACGGCTTCGACACCTACAGCGAGGCTCTGCGTGCAGGCGTTGAGGTCTACCACACCCTGAAGAACGTCCTGAAGAAGGAAGGCCTGGCCACTGGCCTCGGCGACGAGGGTGGCTTCGCTCCGAAGATGAAGTCCAACAAGGACTCCCTGAACTACATCATGGATGCCATCTCCGCCGCCGGCTACGAGCCGGGCAAGCAGATCGGCATCTCCCTCGACGTGGCTTCCTCCGAGTTCTACAACAAGGAGACCGGCAAGTACCACTTCGAAGGCGACGATCGTGAAGCCGGCTACATGCTCGACTTCTACGAGAACCTCATCAACGAGTACCCGATCGTCTCCATTGAGGATCCGTTCCAGGAAGAAGGCTGGGAAGACTGGGCTGCCATCACCGCCAAGCTCGGCGATCGTCTGCAGTTCGTCGGCGACGACCTGCTGGTCACCAACCCGGCACGTCTGGCTAAGGGCATCGAGCTCGGCGCCGCCAACTCCCTGCTGGTCAAGCTGAACCAGATCGGTACCGTCACCGAGACCCTCGACGCCATCGAGCTGGCCACCAAGAACGGCTTCACCTCCATGGTTTCCCACCGTTCCGGCGAGACCCCGGACACCACCATCTCCGACCTGGCTGTGGCAAAGAACACCGGCCAGATCAAGACCGGTGCTCCGGCTCGTGGCGAGCGTATTGCCAAGTACAACCGCCTGCTCGAGATCGAGGAGGAGCTCGGCTCCACCGCTCAGTATGCTGGCTACAGCGCTTTCAAGGCCTGCAAGAAGTACATCGCCAAGTGAGCGTAAGCGCATCGAATATGCGCTGATGTAGAGTGCCCGTCGTGTTCCTCGTCGAACGCGGCGGGTATTTTCATTGCTATGAGTTCAAAGTCACGCAAGAAAGCATCCAGAAGGGGCAGTGCTGGCCCCATCGCGTTCTTTGTGGCGGTATTTATCGTGGCTTTGGGATCCATCCAGCTGGCGTCGACGTTCCATACCTATGCGCTGAATATGGCTGAATTGAATGGCTTGAAGAAGCAGGAAGCTGCGCTGATAGCGCAAAAGCAGGAACTGGAAAACGACATCGCGCGTTGGGATGACAAAGCTTACGTTACAGCGCAGGCAAGGGATCGTCTGGGATTCGTATTTCCAGGAGAACAGGCGATTCGTGTGGAACATCCCGAAGCGGTGACCGGCGAAACCACAGAAGATGCAAAAAAGACGGATGAATCGCAGAAAACCGTACTGCCTTGGTATAAGGAAATGGCGTATTCGTTCAAACAAGCCGACCAATCGGACGAAGTGAAATCGAAATCGAGGGAAACGTCCGAAAGTACGTCAACCGGCGAATCGGATGCGAATGGAACGAGCCCGGAATCCGGTGGCCAGCAGCAGACTTCACAAGACAACAACCAACAGCAATCAGGAGATCAGCAGGAGTGACACAGGGTATGACAATCAGCGAACAGGCCAAAGCCTTGGCGAAGAAGGTTCTCGACCAGCCTGCCACCGAGCATGATATTGCTGTGGTCGAGCGTCAGTTGGGTCGTTACCCGCGTGGCATGGTGGCTGTCGGAGCACGTTGCGTGTGCGGCAGGCCTTTGGCTGTGGTCACGCGTCCGCTGCTGCCGGGAGGTGTGCCTTTCCCTACCACTTGCTATTTGACTGGCCCGGAAGCGGTGAAAGCCATCTCCCACATCGAAGCCGAAGGCAAGATGAAGGAGTACAACGATCTTTTGGCTGAAGATGACGATCTGAAAGCCGCCTACGAGCGTGCGCACGAACTGTATTTGGCGTTCCGGCATGAAATCGCCGTTGCTATGGAAGACAGCGAAGAGCATATCGAAGGCACCAGTGCCGGCGGCATGCCTGTTCGCATCAAGTGTCTGCACGCCTTGCTGGCGCAAACGCTGGTGATGGGCGAGGGCGCCAATCCGATCGGAGACATGGCATTGGAGGCGATTCGTCATGAATTCGACCCCAATGTATGCCGCTGCACGGTGGAAAACGAAGACTGAACCATATTCAGACAGAAAGAAGAAGCAATGAAATCCGTTACTGTCGCCGGCATTGATTGCGGTACGAACTCGATTCGTCTGAAGGTCTCCCGAGTCAGCGAAGACGGCGTCGAAGATATTGTTCCGCGTATTCTTCGTGTGATTCGCCTCGGTCAGGATGTTGATAAGACGCATCGTTTCGCCGATGAGGCATTGGAACGTGCCTACGCCGCTGCCCGCGAATTCGCCGAGGTGCTGAAAGAGCATCCGGTGGATGGCATTCGTTTCGTTGCCACTTCGGCCACTCGTGATGCTGAGAACCGTGAGGAATTCGAAGACACTATCGAGCAGATCCTCGGCGTGCGTCCGGAAGTCATTCCCGGTACGGAAGAGGCTGATCTAAGCTTCCTTGGTGCCACGAGCGTGGTTCGTCGCGACGTCGAAGCTCCGTATCTGGTGGTTGATTTGGGTGGCGGCTCTACGGAATTGGTGCTTGGCGGCGACGGTGTAAGCCATCCGAACACGCAGGTGCAGGCCGCGTTCTCCATGAACATTGGCTCGGTGCGTATGACCGAACGCCACTTGAAGAACGATCCGCCTACCGAAGCGCAGATTCAAGAGGCCATTGCCGACATCGACGAGCATATCGATGAAGCGTTCAAAACGGTTCCTGCAGGCAAAACCCGCACTATCATCGGCGTGTCTGGCACAGTGACTACCATGACCGCTCTGGCCATGGGATTGACCGAATACGACCACTCCGCGGTGGATGGTGCTAGCTGCTCGCTGGAAGACGCTTATGCGGTCGATAACAAGTTCCTTACGATGCCGCGCGAAGAGCGCCTGACCTACAAAACCATTCACCCGGGTCGTGTTGACGTGGTCGGCGGCGGTGCACTGGTGTGGAATCGTGTGCTCGCCAAAGTCAGCGAAGCGGCCTATGCCGACCATGGTCAGCATATCGACTCCTTCATGGCCAGCGAGCACGGTTTGCTTGATGGCATTGTGTTGGATTACGGCACGCGATTGCTTGCCGAACGTTAACGTGGCATAATAACTTGGGCGTCGGCTTGTTCGATGCCTTGCCGCCATGGCGAAACTGGTATACGCAACCGACTTAAAATCGGTCTCTTCGGATTGCGGGTTCGATTCCCGCTGGCGGCACCATGCGACCCAATCAGAATATACTGGTTGGATTTTGTTTTATCTCGCGCTGAGATGAGCTTAATGTTGACTCAAAATCCGGTGTCCACATGATGAACAACGCATGACAATCGTCGTGCAAGGGGCTAGTTTTCTCTGCTGTGAGAGTGGCGAACGGCGAACAATCTATGCGAAGCAGAAGATATGCGTCTCTATCTATTGACTATTTGACAACGAATCTTGCATACAGTGCGGTACTGTCGATGCTTCCGATAATGCTCACCCAGCGTGTCGGCTCAGCGAGTGTTTTGTCGGGTGTGATGCTTGGTGTTCTATCGGCTGCAGCACGGGGAAGTACACTGTTTTTAGGCCGGTTGATTGAGAAAATATCAACACTATGGCTCATGCAGATCAGCTTGGCGATTATCGTACTGGGACTAGTATCTTTTGCATGGCTATTGCAGGTTTCGCCTGTATTTGCTTTGCTTGGCTTGATGTTGTTCGGTGTTGGCATTTCATTGGTGAATTTCACTCTTCGAGGGCACATCATTGCAACCACTGCAGATAGCAAGGAGCAAGCATCATTCTTTTCGCTGGCAACCTTGTCTGCGAACTTAGGAGCTGCTATTGGTCCTATCACAGCGTCTTATGTACAGTGCAGACTTGGTCTCGCCAACTTTCTCATCATCATTTGTCTGATATATGCCGTCATATCCGTTATCACCGGAATTTGTTTTGAGCGACATGTTTATCTACGAACTTCAGATAGTCCTTCAGAGGAAAAACCTTCGATTCTTTCCGCCATCGGTACATTATTGAGCAGTCGAAGAATGTTGCCGGTATTGCTGATTGTCGTTACTGGCAGTGTGATGAATGGGCAGCTTTTTCTGGCATGTCACTCGTATTTCATGGTTTTTCTTCAGATTTGCTGCCGAGTGGACTGTTCTTCACTGTGGATGCCATTGCTGGGATAGTTTTGCAGTTCCCCATCAGCAGGCTGGTGGTACGCATCATGGATACAGGAAAAACATCAACGTATTGCATGGGCTTAAGCCTAGGGTTGTACGGCATCGCTTTTGTGCTGTTCGCAGCGGGAACGTTGATGCAATCGGTATGGTTCATATTTGCTGCTCTGCTGGTATTTGCATCTGCGGAATGCACGTACGCACCGTTGACAAATGTCGCCATGGTGGAATCCGGAGAAAACATGCCTCTTGTCGACATACTCAATTGTCGTCTTATTTTGACAGCCATTGGTGAATCCATCGGATCATTTTGTGGCGGATTTTTCGTGCCTTTTCTCACATCGGCTTTCCATGCAACATGGATGTATTGGCTGGCTTTGTCCATTATTGCAGTTTGTGGGCTTTTTTTAATGTATCCGAAAGGAAATGCAGATAAATGAATAAGAAATTTGACGTTGTGTCTCAAATGCTACGTAATGCAGAAATTGCTCCTAAAAAATCACCGTTGAAGACATGTCTGGATGCCTCACATATGAACAACTAGTTCAACAATCGATGAATCTCAAACAGAATATACTCTCTCAGTATGCTATTCAATAATGATGACTTGCCATTCATAGTCCGATCTCAGGTTTTCTGGCTGCGATGACGGCCTAATGGTCGAGGTCGTTGTGAAATATTGCTGGATAGCACGTACGAAACAATCCGTTATTACACTGGCGGCATTGATAACCCCAAGTAGCCGACTGGAACGGAAAAAGTATGACGTCGAAAGATATCAAGCCAGTAATCGAACAGCCCGATACGGAAATTCCGCTGATGCTCTCCCAAGCGATTATCGTCGCAGGAGTTTTGGCTGTGGGCGAACTGGCTTGTTCTCCGCTGTATTTCTCGTTGTTGAAGGCGTCGTTGGCATTGATTCCATGGGCTATGGAAGCGGTGTTCATGGCAGTGGCATTCACGTTCGTTGTGGGCTTTGCGCTGCTGTGGTGCGCCGAATCGTTCACGCTCAAAATGCGTGAACGGTTCCGACCGTTCGCATATGCGATTGTTGGACTTATCGGTTACGGTGTGTGGAGCCTGCTGGTGTTCTCCGTCACCATCAATTCCGTGCTTGCCATGGTGGGGGAGAGTGTGCTCACCAATGGCCAGATTGGTGCGATTGCGTTGAATGGCGCAGCTCTTGGTCTCGTCGCCTTCCTGTTCGCCAAGTTACTTGACGTTAAACTCGGCAATCGTAAAACCACGGCCATTATCATGCTGGTGGTGGAAGTTACGGCCGCCATCATTGGTTTGATCATTATGATTCTCATGTTCCGTGCATTGTATGCAGCCTGAGCAAGGCACCTGAGAAGCAAGGCGACGATTGGTATGTTCAGTATTCTCGAAATGTTCAAGATAGGCGTTGGACCAAGTTCCTCACATACTGTTGGTCCGATGGTGGCGGCATGCAAATTTGTCGAATCGCTTGAACATACGGGAACGCTTGGCCGTGTGAGCCGCGTGCGTACGGTACTGTATGGATCTCTTGCGTTGACGGGTTTGGGGCACGGTACCGATCGCGCGACTGTGGCAGGTCTGGAAGGTAACATGCCGCAAACCGTCGATACGGACCATGTGAACATCATTCGTCATGAATGCGAGTCGAGTGGGGAACTGCTGCTGGCTGGTAAGCATCGCATCGATTTCGACTATGCGCATGATGTGGTGATGGACGTGTGGCATCGCTTGGCCGCGCACCCTAATGGCATGCGTTTCCAGGCATTTGACCAGCAGAACAATCTTGTTGACGAACAGGTCTGGTATTCCATCGGTGGAGGCTTCGTACGGCAAGGCAATGCTGAGGATCTGATGATCGGCATTCATGAGCGTCCGCCGGTCGGAACGTCTTTCGCCGATCAGCAGAGTGATTCCTCACTTGATGACGGCTCGGATGTGCCATATCCATTCACGTCATGCGACGAACTCATTGCATTATGCGAGAAGCATCATATGAGTATCGCCGACATTGTGTGGGCCAATGAAACGGCCATGCAGTCGGCGGTGCAGGTTCGCAGCGAACTGGATAACGTGTGGCGGGTGATGCGTCGTTGCGTACAGCACGGATGCCACACGTCGCAGACCGTGTTGCCCGGCGGTTTGAATGCGCCCCGCAGGGCACCGAAAATGTATGCAAGGCTTGCCTCGAACAGTGATGTGCTTGCACGAGACAAGAAACGCGCGGATGCGGTGCTCGAATCGTCGGATGCGGCATGGGTGGATTTGTTCGCTTTGGCGGTGTCGGAGGAAAACGCCGGCGGTGGGCGAATCGTCACCGCACCGACCAACGGTGCTGCAGGAATCATTCCGGCAGTGCTTCACTATTACTGGCATTTCGTTGACCATGCGAACGAAGAGGGCGTTATTGCCTTCCTGCTCACTGCAGGCGCGGTAGGGTACCTGTTTAAACGCAATGCCTCCATTTCCGGTGCGGAAGTCGGATGCCAGGGAGAAGTCGGTACGGCATGTTCGATGGCTGCGGCCGGTTTGTGCGCGGTGATGGGCGGTACTCCACAGCAAGTGGAGAACGCTGCGGAAATCGGCATCGAGCATAATCTGGGACTGACCTGTGATCCCGTGGGAGGTTTAGTACAGATTCCATGCATCGAACGCAACGCCATGGCTGCGAACACTGCCATCAACGCGGTTCGTATGGCCATGCTGGGAGATGGAACGCATATCGTGACCCTCGATCAGGCCATTAAAACCATGAAAGACACGGGCGAAGACATGATGTCCAAGTATAAAGAAACCTCAAAAGGTGGTTTGGCGGTCAATGTCGTTGAATGCTAGCGGTGGTTGGTGCTAGTCTAGGTGGCATTGTGCTTTTCAAGGAGGTTCACCATGGCATCTCAAATGCCCGTTGTCAATGTTGAGTTCGGCGATCGCCCGACCATCGAATTCCCGTCCGAGACCGCTCCGGCAGGGTCTGAAGGTTGTGGAGCTGTTCGAGGGCAATGGCCCGATGGTTCGCCGCGGCGACACCGTCACCGTTAACTATCACGGTGTGGTCTGGGGCAAAGACACCCCGTTCGATTCCAGCTTCGACCGTCACCAGCCGGCCAGCTTCGGCATCGGTGTCGGCCAGGTCATCAAGGGTTGGGACCAGACCGTTCCGGGGCACAACGTCGGTTCCCGCTTGGTGGTATCCATTCCGCCGGAGTATGGCTATGGTTCCCGTGGCGTTCCGCAGGCCGGCATCGGCGGCGAAGACACTCTGGTGTTCGTGATCGACATCATCTCCACCCGCTGAAACTAAGCGGCATAGAGTAATTTCCAAGGTCAAGGAGGCAACATGGCCGAAGAAAAAACGCTTCTGCTGACGCAGGAAGCTTATGACAAGATGAAAGAAGAGCTCGCTTGGCGCGAAGGCGAGTATCGCGACGAAATCCTCTCCAAGGTTTCCGCGGCACGCGCCGAGGGCGATTTGAGCGAAAACGGCGGCTATCAGGCCGCTCGTGAGGCTCAGCGAGTAAATCAGGGCCGCATCGAGGAACTGACCGTCAAGCTGCGCAACGCGAAGATTCTGACCGCGCCCAAGGCCGGCGAAGTCGGCGACGGTTCTTTGGTGACGCTGGATGTCAACGGACGTGAAATGGTCTACGTGCTTGGCACGCGTGACCTGTCCATCGCCACGGACTACAGCATCATCAGCCCGGAATCCCCGATCGGCGCAGCCATCAACGGCGCTCACGAGGGAGACACGGTGTCGTATACGGCTCCGAACGGACGTGAGATTTCCGTGACCATCAAGGAAGCCAAGCCGCTCGCCTGAGTGATGTTCGTCATAAGCTGAATCTGATATTCCAGCGATATAAATACAAGGCTGATTCATCGAATACAACGGATGAACCAGCCTTTTCGTATATTTCGTCAAACTGCAATCAGATATGATCTGAACTTACGGCCATAGCTGCACGATCACCATGTAGATCGCCACCATATGGCATGCGTAACCGGCGACGGTGCCGCAGTGGAAAATCTCATGGAAGCCGAACACCTTCGGCCATGGATCGGGCTTACGTAGCGCGTATACGATGGCTCCGGCGATATAGCAGGCTCCGCCTGCGGCCAACAGCACCACAACCGCCGGACCGGCATATGGCGAAATCCAGAACAATCCCATGAATGCCACTCCGGAAACACCGAAAATAATATACACAATCACGTAAAGCCAGCGTGGGGCGCTGATCCAGATGACGTGAATGATGAGCGCCACGGTAGTGCAGATCCACATGCCCGCGATGATTGAATTGCGCCAGAACGGTTCGAGTGCAAAGGAGACCGGCGTATAAGTGCCTGCGATCAGCAGGAAGATATTCATATGGTCGATGCGTCGTAGCACATCCGTGACGCGAGGTGACCAATCGCCCAAATGGTAGCAGGCGGAATTGCCGAACAATACCAGCGAACACGTCATGAACACGGCGCAGGCCCACTTCAAACCGGTACCGTGTGCCAGGCAGATCAGCACGATGCCGGCCGCCAATGCCAGAGGAGTGGCCACGGCATGAATCCAGCCGCGCATCGCCGGCTTGGGGCGACCGTGCACGTCAAGACGAATCTTACGTTCGATCTCCGCCGGAGTGATGCCTTCTATTTTCGCGGCACGAGCTTCGCCCTTGGCTATAGCCATTTTCGCCTTGCCGTCGGCCTTCTTGCGGATGTTCTCGGCCTTGTTGCGTGCCTTCACGCGAATAATATCGGCCTTGGCTTGAAGGGCCTGTTCGCGTGCCTCGGCGATGATCGCTCGTTTTTCCTCGATCTCTACGTCTGTGGGTTTCGCCATCTGTGTGCCTCCACTGTAAGTTACGGAACCGTAACCTACGTTACCGTAACTCATGGATATGTCAATATTGCTTTTCCTGCAATATGCGTCGTGTCGTGCAAAACCTCTGGTGTGATGCGTATGATGGAGCGCATGGCTGATTTCTCACATATCTTGACGACCCGTCCCGATTTCGATGACGAAGATCGTGAATGGCTGCATCATCTGGTCGCCGACTGGCAGGTGATCGCCGACCTGAGTTTTGCTGATCTGCTGCTCATTCTGCAAAATGGCGAGGGCAAATACATTATTGCCGAACAGTGTCGTCCATCCACGGTGATGAGCCTGAGGGCCGACGATGTGGTCGGCGACGTTGTCGAGGAGGAAATGAGCGCTGAATTGGATGCCGCAATGGCTTCCGAATCGGTGTTCCGTTCCACGGTGCTCCGCACCGTGGGCGAGTCCACGGTGTGCAATGTGTACGCGCCGGTGCGTCATAATGGCAAGACGCTGGGCTTGGTGGTACGTGAGACGAATATGGCCACCCGGGAGTCGAACGGACGTTACGAATCCGAAAGCATCAGCGCAGGTAAGCAGCTGTATGAGATGATTCCTCGCGGTCAGTTCCCATATCGTAATCCGATTATGAACCAGCGTCACAATGCGCGTGTGGCGGACGGCTTCATCGTGCTCACCGTCGAAGGTATCGTGCGATATGCTTCGCCGAATGCCATCAGCTGCTTCCGACGTTTGGGATCGGTCAGCACCATGCAGGGGGAGTATCTGAGCGAAATCGGCACCAAATTGCTGCGCGAGAACGATCCCGTGCTGGAAACCTTGCCTCTGGTGCTCAGTGGCAAAGCCGCCGTCGATTCCGAACTCGATGCCAACAAGTCCGCGGTGTCCATGCGTTCGCTGCCGTTGATGGATGCCAATGGCCGCGTTGGCGCTGTTGTGCTATGTCGCGACGTGACTGAGCTTCGCCGTCGTGAAAAGGAACTGCAGACCAAGGATGCGACGATTTCCGAAATCCACCATCGCGTCAAGAACAACCTTCAGGCGGTTTCCGCATTGCTGCGACTGCAGGCACGTAAGACCAAGTCCGAAGAGGTCAAGAAAGAGCTGAAAGAGGCGCAGCGTCGTGTACAAACCATCGCCATGGTCCATGAAGGCTTGAGCCAGACCGCCGATGAAATCGTCGATTACGACAAGGTCATTTCCAGCCTGTTGAAGATGGCGGTGGATTTGGCCACCATGCGTGACCAGCATATCGACATCGACTTCATCGGCAGATTCGGCATGATGCCGGCGCAGGATGCCACGCCGTTGTCATTGGTGCTGACCGAGCTGATCACCAATTCCGTGGAACATGGCTTCGAAGGTCGCAAAGAAGGTCATATCACGATTTCCGTGGGACGCGGTGGCAACAAACCTCAATGTTGTGGTCGAAGACGATGGCACGGGCTTGGCCAATGAGGAGCATGATGGTATGGCACGTTCCTCCGGATCCGGTTTGGGAACGCAGATCATCAGCACGTTCGTCAACAACGATTTCGGAGGCACGGTCCGTTGGGAGCCCCGTCGTGGCGGTGGCACCCGAGTAGTACTCGATATGAAGCTGCGTGCGGCGCAGGAACGATAGGAAAGATACGAAAATGTCCGGTTGACCAGGGGAAGTCAACCGGACATTTTCGTTGTAAGTCGCTATTCGCAGAGCGTATGCAATGATGGATCTTTGAAAATTTCAGATCTGCATCTGCATGGCTTGGGAGCGGCGGGCACGCATGGCACGGCGCTTGAGCGCACGACGTTCGTCTTCGCTCAAACCGCCCCAAACACCGTAATCCTGATTGGTGTCAAGCGCGCACTTCAGGCACGCGTCAATCACCTTGCAGGTGCGGCAGACGGCCTTGGCCTCTTCGATCTGCTGATAGGCGGCGCCTGTATTGCCGACCGGGAAAAACAGCTCCGGATCCTTGTCGCGGCATGCGGCCTTGGCGCGCCAGTCAAAAGCACTGCTCATATAATCGCCTTCCTCTTGCCATGTACGGCATGTAAGTCCGTTACTCAGATAACCACGAATCGCGCGACTTTTCAAGAGTCTTCGCGAAAAGAATCCCACGAATCGTTAAAAACCTTGGAATTCCACGCACTGAATAGGGCATGCTTTGGCCTGTTGCATGAGCACGCCACGACCTGGGAGGGTATAGTCGTCGGCTGCGAACCCGTCCAGAATTGCGCCGGGAATGCCGAGCATCAGATCGTTGGAACGTTCTCCGCAGGGGAACGCCACACGAGTCGGACATCGGTCCAGCAGTGCGGAAATAGGTTTTTCCACCGCGGCAATCACTGTGATATTGGGATTGACCAACGCCTCACGCAATTCGTTCGCTTCAGGCGCAGAGGAAAAGGGATTAAGCGCTTCGTCCGCATCATCCACAATCCAGATGGTTCGCTTATGCGACGGTAAGGGTTTGCCGTCATCCGTCACCATGCCATGTTCGGTTTTGCGTGTGAAACGAATATTGGCGCAACCCGTGTCATATAGCCAGCGTGCGCAATGCAACAGTAGATTGGTTTTGCCGCTGCCGTAGGCACCGATGATGGCGATATTCTGTTGGCTCACGTCAAGAATGGCGGTATACACCAATACGCCATCGTCGGCAAGCGCAAAGGGAACGTTATGCCATGACTGGTTTGATGGGATGGAAAGATCGGATTGCGTTGCATGTTGCGTGAGAGGCTCGGAAAACAGGAGATCGGGGCGTTTGCAGGCGTGGAATCGTGCGGCCGTTCCAATATTGCGGACAAGTCGGTTGACATCGCGGACCGCGCTGCATAGGAAAGGTGTGGTGTGTTGTCCGTCATTGCAATAGGCTGCACCGGGAATGCTGGGAGGAATCAGCGCTGCGTCACGTATGCCGATCAATTCGTTCGACTGCATTTGGTCTGTAACCCGTAAGCATATGCTCAGCGAGATATTGGCTTTCATGTCGGCATGGACTTGGCCCATAGGATATTGCGTGCAGACGATCAGATGCATGCCAAGGGAACGGCCAAGTGACGCAAGACGATTCAGCCGTTGCATATAGTCGGGCAGACGGTCTCGAAGCGCATGGAATTCATCGATGACCACAACCAGTCGTGCCGGAGGCCGGACCAATTGGTCGAATCTGGAAACACGTTCGGCGCTGACCAGAGCCTCACGACGCACCAATTCCTGTTCAATGGCATTCAACGCGCGAATCGCGTGGAACAAATCAAGATCGCAGACATTGCCAACGGTGTGGGGAAGATGTTCCAAAGCGTTGAATGTCGATCCTCCTTTGAAATCCAAAAACACAAAATGCAGATCATCAGGGCTGTATTGCATGGCGAGCGACAAGCACCAACTGATGAGCAATTCCGATTTTCCCGAACCCGTGGTGCCTGCTACCATGGCATGCGGTCCTGATCGTTGCAGATCCGTGCGAAACAAGCCATGCTCCGTGACTCCTATAGGGCAGGATGATGTGGAGGAAAGCCATGTTCGTGTGATGGTGCGCCAAGGCAGCGCGTCCTCGTCCAGAGCGTAGAACCGCTCGAAACACATATGGGGCATTGCGGCGAACGGCGAATGGCTGTTTTGCCTTGCGGTCTCCACCACCTTTGCATAGGTGGTGGAGACCGGTTCGTCATGCTGCTGCTTCTGATTGGAACGCAACGCCATGGATGCCAGAGACAACGCGCTGCTGATGAGTCCAGGAGCAAGCATGGCCACATATAGCCATTGCCGTTGCGCGATCATTATGACAAGCATGACAAGTTGCGATAATACCGGCGCGGCCCAGCTGATGAGCATCAGCCGATCCTCATTGAATCCATTGGTATGCTTGCGCTTGGTTTTGCTGTTCATGCCGTCATTGTGAACAGCAGTGGCGGATGGACGCAAGCGAGAATCAGGGTTGTGGTCGGAGGATATGGTTATCCACATCCTGACCACAACCCTCAACTTTGCTGTTCGGCGAGCGTGCCTACAGTGCCAGCCCGATGGGTCCCCTTAGCCAATTCGGAGAACAGTTCGAGGTTCTTACCCTCGTCCAAGAGCACGCTTGAGCCGACACCATCAACGTAGTAGTCGGGATCGGTCCAATAAACGCTTCCTGAAATGCCTTGATCCCCAGAAGCGCTTTTGAACGCCAAAGCCATGCGCATCAGCGATGAGGTCGAAGCTTTCTCATCCACGGTTACGGAGCCCAACGCAGCCTCCGCAACTTTTTTGACCTTGCCGAAGTTCAGCAGCGTATCCTTGGACGCGCCCTTTTTCACTATGGCGTTGATGACCTGACGTTGACGGGCTGCACGACCGAAATCGCCTTGCGCGTCCGCGTAACGCATACGAGAAAACGCAAGCGCGGTGGTGCCGTCGGCGGTATGGCAGCCGGCAGTCCAGTTCAACTGGGAGTACGGATCGCTTACATCCTGGTCGTAGCACAATTCGACGCCTCCTAAAGCGTCGACCACTTTGACCAGACCCCCGAATTGCACCATTGCCACGTGGTTGATTTTTTGCCCGGTGATGTCTTCGACTTCGTTAACCAGTTGTTTGCCGTTGTACAGTTGGGCGACGGCGTTGATTTTCATGTAACTCTGGTCGATTTCCACCAAGGAATCACGCGGAATGGAAATCAGTGAGGAAGGTCCGGATTTCGGTTTGGTGAGTACCAGAATGGTGTCTGTTCTGAAACCGGTCACGTCGCCAGCGTCACCAACGGTGCCTTCGCGTTCGTCGGAACCGAGGATCAGCCAGCTTTCGCCAGCGGTATCGGCTTTGTTCGTCAACCAAGACTGTTTGTTGAGCTGTCCATCCACCCAATTCCATGCGGAGAATATCGACAGTCCCAAGGCGAGAATCACAGCAAGGAAAAACGCGAGAATGACCCGCCCCATATGTCGCTTTCTGTGGGGGAGCACGGCTTTCGCAGTGGATTGGAATCCTGTTGTGCTATTGCCGGACAAAGGTTGTCTAGGCGTGTTCTGTCGCGTTGTTCGTGGCATGCCAGTGGGTATGGAGGAGGATCCTCGTACCTGCTGAGACGCACGGTGATTGTTCGGAGCTGAAGCAGGAGCAAACGATGCAGGAGACGATGATGCCGACTTACGTGGTCTGCTGGTGGAGTTTGCGGCAGGACGGAAACTCTGTGGAGCGCTGGAACCGGATGGAGTTACGGATGATGGTTGCGCTGTACGCCTGCTGGCGTGCGGGGCACTTGAGCGCGCTGGCTGTGCGGCAGGCGAAAAACTCGGAATTGACGGAGAGCCGGATTGAGAAGGAATTGTGGATTTGTGAGGCTGTGATTCCGTCTTCTTCCGTCCTGCGGACGGGATGAAGCTCGGTGGTGCGGGCATGGGGTCCTTGCCGCCGTTCTCTTCACTCATACAATATCCTCCAAAAGAAATCCGTTCCTACACCATTTACACCGTGTAGGAACGGATTCGGTGAAAGCGGTCTAGTTCTTTGCGGGAACGGCACAAACCGTCGCGTTGAGGTAACGGTCGGCAAGCCCGATGTACTGCCCGGTAAGAGCGTCATGGATGGAGCCATCTTCCGGATCGACGGTGCCACCGGTGTTCGGATCGATAAGCGTGCCATCGGCCTGCGTGATCAGACCAGTGACCGGATCAGGCGTCTGTGCGGCTTCCTGGGAACCCGTGTTGTCAGTGCCCGTATTATCCGTATTGTCAGTGCCATCCGTCGAATTATCGGAAGAACCGTCGGAATTGCCTGCGGTATTGGCATCCGTGTTCGCGTCGGATTCGTCGGAACCATAAATCGGCTTGTCCGCGCGCATCTTCTCCCATAGCGTCTCCGCCTCATCGGTCCAGACCGAACGATTCGGGTCCGACGGCGCGGATACTACCGGAACGGTCTGCGAATACAGGTTGGACAGATTGAAATCCTTGAGGCTCATGGCAAGACCTGCAAGCGCTGCGGTATCGGCCATGCCTTGCGAGATATAGAGTGATTGCAAGGCTGATTTCGCTAGCTGGTAGAGCTGTGCGGTGTCAGTAAAGAGGTTCTTGCTGAGCGCTTCGTTCATCAACTGTTTGATGAGGTATTGCTGTCTGGTTGTTCGTGATGTGTCGGATCCGTCTCCCAGACCATGGCGGGTTCGTGCGTACTGCGTTGCCTGGTGTCCGTCCAGATGGTGCAGGCCCTTGGTGAGTTGCAGGCTGGTGTAGGGGTCGTCGACGTCCTGTGGGATGCACAGGTCGACTCCGCCTACGGCATTGATCATTTTGACCAGTCCTGCGAAATCCACGACGATGAAGTTTTGAATGTTCAGTCCGGTGAGGCTGTTCACTGCATTCAGGGTGCAGCTTGCGGCTGAAGCGAGATCGCCGCCGGTCTGGTATGCGTTCGCGAAAATCGAGTTGAACATCACATTGTATTGCGCGGGAATCGTGCCGTTGGTCGTTTCGCACTGCGGTATGTCCACTAGGGAGTCGCGCGGAATGGAAACGAGATTGATTTTGGTGCGGTCCGCGGAAATCTGCGCCACCATTGTGGTGTCGGCCTGATGGTTGCCTACCACGTCGTCGAAGTTGCCTCCGACGGACTGGTTCTCTTCGCCATCGCGGGAATCCTGCCCGATGAGTACGAATTCGATGGGTTTGCCGGAGTTGGGATCGATGATCGAGGTGTTGGCGTCAAGTGAGCCTTGTCCGATGATTTCGACCGAATGGTCTTTGATGATGCCATTCACATCCAGCCATGTTGCGGCCGCTGCGGTTCCCGAGAACACCAGCATCGCCGCGATGACCGAAGCGACTATCGTCCTCGCACGATGCTGCACTCGATAGCCAAGGCTGTGACGCGGCTTTGCGTCTCGCAGTCCATTGACGTTAGGAAGCTTATCGCCGGCTGGTGATGTGGTCACGGTATCGCCTTCCTGTTTATACAAAAGATCACGCCATATCTCAACGCGTTCTAGAACATACCACTACTCTGTCATGGGATTATAGAGATGTTCCCCGATTTTCACGGATTCTGCTTCAGGCCCCCGTCGTTCTTGGAGGTACCATGTACCATATTTTTCTCGAATTATAGTGATTGACACGGCGGAAAACTTGACAAAAAGAAATTGCATGTGTGTAATTTAACACGACTAAAAGTGCGCATACGTATAGCAGGGGAGGACGCATGTGGGGCGTGATCGACGAGTCCTCCGATAATCCGCTTGCGGAACTGTGGGGTCTGTTCAAAAGCGATGATGATGTTTCCTGGCAGCATAGGGCTTTATGTTCTCAGACTGATCCGGAAGCGTTCTTTCCTGAAAAGGGCGGATCAACCAGGGATGCCAAGCGAGTGTGCGCCCAGTGCGAGGTTCGTGAGCAATGTCTGAAATGGGCCATCGAGCATGATGAGCGTTTCGGCATTTGGGGTGGCATGAGCGAACGTGAGCGCCGTCGGTATAAGAAGGAACACAAGGAACGGGCATAACGCACGGCACACCCTGTGCGTACACTTGAAATTATGAATTCTAACGCCAGCAGCGATATCCAGGGAATTGTGACCGATCTGCTCAACAGCAGGCCGTACTCCCATCGGCAGGATGCCGATTCATCCGTGGCTGCGGTGATTACCGCGCAAAGCGATCTACGTTTTTTCTCATCCACTTTTGCCGCGGTGCTCGCACAGCGTGTGCTTCCAGGCACTATTATCGTTGCGGATTGCACCAATCAGGTTGAGCAGCCTATGCAGATGACGTTTAGCGTTATCCCGTCGCCTGCCGGTGTGCTTACGGAAGTTCCCGAAAGCAAGACCATACGTGTCATTCTCGTAGGAGTGAAGGGTGCCTCTTCATTCATGAATGCCGTGGCTCGTGCAATGCAACAGATCGATCTTGACGACCGGGTCGGTGCTCTGTGGACATTGCATGACGATTCCAGGCCGGCCGATGAGTCATGCCTTGAGGTGTTGCTCGATGCTTGGAAAAACACGCCGACTGCGTCTTTGCTTGGCGCGAAACAGTTGGATTGGCAGGCGGAAAGCCTGCATAACGTCGGTTTGTATGCGGGGCACCACAATGTCACGTCTCTGGTGGTGGACGGTGAGCCGGATCAGGAACAGTATGATGGCCGGCAGGATGTGTTGGCTGTGTCGCTTTCCGGCGCGCTGGTTCCATTGGCCACCTTGCGTACTTGGAAGGGTGCCGATCCATGGTTCGGCACGTTCGCCGAATCCACGGACCTGTGCAGGCGCATCTGCCTGGGCGGTGGCCGTGTGGTGGTGGTCCCGCAGGCGCGAATCGCCCATAGGAGGGCAAGATTTGAAGGCGTGCGTTCCAAAAACGGCCAACCTGTTGAAGATGAGGAAGGCCGCGTCGATCCGTACCTTGCGGTACGCGAGGCGAATACGAAATACGCGTATACGGACGTGCATCGTTCTTGGTGGCCGCTGCTGTGGATCTGGTCGATACTGAAGGCGTTGGGACTGGCCGTGCTGTGCCTGACGCGCAAACAGCCATACCATGCCTGTTGCGAATTGGCCCTGCCTTGGCGTTCGTTGCTCCACTTGCCGGGCGCATGGAGGGC
>ENA-OQKJ01000084-OQKJ01000084.1-human-gut-metagenome-genome-assembly--contig:-NODE-84-length-24803-cov-3.732088_pt1 | contig 24803 bp, 25 predicted proteins | sample MGYA00242647_ERZ504795 | MGnify/ENA primary metagenome ERZ504795 (study PRJEB26092, sample SAMD00036398) | human gut metagenome | host: Homo sapiens | study: EMG produced TPA metagenomics assembly of...
ATATATCTACAATCAGATCTACGGTTGTGAATGCCAGTCCTACATACGTATCGGCTGCGCCGTAGTAGATCGCGATCTTTCCGGTCTCTGCATCGTGAATGGTTGCGCACGGGAAGGTTACGTTCGGAACGAAGCCTCTCTCCTCATACCACTCTTCCGGTGTCAGAAGGAAGTTCTGGCAGCGGTATTTTACGATGGACGGATTCTCTTTGTCGAGGATTGCGCCGCCGATGCTGTATACATAGCCATTGCAGGTGCCGCTTACGCCGTGGTAGAACAGCAGCCATCCTTCGTTGGTCTCAATCGGAGCTGCGCCGCCGCCGATCTTTAAGGACTCCCACCACTCCGGGCTCTTGCTCATGACGTGGCGGTGTTTGCCCCAGTACAGCATATCCGGGCTCTCGGACAGGAAGATGTCACCGAACGGTGTGTGGCCGCTGTCGCTTGGACGGGACAGCATCACGAAGTTGCCGTTGATTTTTCTCGGGAAGAGAACGGCATTTCTGTTGAATGGAAGGAATGGATTCTCCACACGTACGAAGGTTTCAAAATCTTTTGTTTTTGCCATTCCGATGGCTGCACCGTAGAAGTCCTGGCACCAGATGATGTAGTAGGTATCTTCTACTTTTACAAGACGCGGGTCATATGCGTAAACCGGCATGAACGGTTTGCCTTCTTCGTCAACGAACTGGATTTTGTTCTCATCGAAATTCCAGTGGATCGCATCTTTGCTTCTTCCAAGGTAGATGTACGGGATTCCGTTTGTCTGCTCACCACGGAATACTCCGATGAACTCGTCGCCGTACGGCATAACGGCGCTGTTGAAGATTCTTGCTACTTCCTTCACCGGATTTCTTCCGATGATCGGATTCTCGCCGTATCTCCATACCGGTGCACCGGAAAATTCAGCCGGGCCTTCCTGCCATGGCATATTTTTGACAGCATCTCCAATAATTTTAACTTCGCTCATTTTTTGAAACCTCCATGAAAAATATTGTTTATGAGTTGTACTTTGTTTTTTTAAGTTTCTGTTAGTGGACAGAATCTTGTTTTTTAATTCTTTTTTCTCCGAACCGCCGTGTTTTATCACCCTCACGCCCAGTCCTTTAGCTTAATTTTAACATAGATGATTAATTTTTCAACTGGAAATTACTTAAAAAATAAGTTCCGTTAGATACTGTCAATTTTTAAGTGACTTTGTTGTGTAATATGTACAAAAACGGGGCATTTCAAAATGCCCCGTTTCTTAATTTATAATTCAGTTATAAAAATCAAAGCTTTACGCTCTCTTTCGGCACCAGCTGTCCAGAGACAATTTCCATATTTTTGCCGGATGCCGCGCCGCGGATCTGCTTCAGCGCTTTTTCGAGCGCTACTTTTACCATCGCCTTCGTATTGATCTCATACGAAGTGATCTTGAGATCCGGGAAACCCGGATACAGGTAATTGTCGAAGCCGACAACGGAAACGTCCTCCGGCACGGAGATGCCGCGTTTTTCCAGCTCGAGCATCAGAAGGCCGGCGGTCAGGTCGCAGTTGCAGACGAACGCTTCCGGCATCTGTTCCGGGAGATGAATTTCGATCTGGCCCCGCTCATCACGGTCCTCCAGAATCCATTCCGCCGGTGTCACATCGCGGTGTTCCAGAACAGCCTTGGAAAAACCGCAGTACCGATCCATGATACTGCTGGAAAAATGAATCGAACCGACAAAAGCCAGCTTTGTAAGGCCATGCTCATACAGGTATTCCGTCATCAGATACATTCCGTGAAAGTTATCTGCGATCACGGCATCTTTTGCCAGCTCATTGTCGTAGAAATCCAGAAATACGATCGGAAGATCCACGTTTTTCTTCAGATAGTGGATGTAATCGCGGCTCGTGTCTCCCATCAGGATCAGCGCATCGACGGTCTGCTCCTTGGCGATGCACGGCACGATCATCTCATCTTCCATCTCCTGTTTCAGGATCTCCACGGTCACCATACAGCTCTTTTCCGTCGCCGCCAGTGCCATCTCCTGATACATTTTCCAGTAAAATGTCGTATACTCTGCCAGATACCGTTCCGGAATCACCACTCCGATGCAGCGCAGGCTTTTTCCCTGTGTATTTCTCGCTCCGCTTCCCGGCTGGCGGTATCCCATTTCCTTTGCAATTTCCAGAATCCGGGCGCGCATCTCATCGCTGACCCCTTTCTGTCCTGTAATCGCGTTATGCACGGTGACGGCGCTGACGCCCGCCACCTTTGCAATATCTGCCAATCTTACTTTTGCCATATATGTTACTCCTTAGTCCACTGCGATAAAGTGATACAGTCTGCTGACGAAATCGCCCCAGAAATCTTTCATGCGGAATCCGGCATTCATCAGCATCTCGCCGCTGTAAACCTCGTCGGTTCTTCCAGACGGTATTTTTTTCGCCGGATCGAAGCCGCGCAGGCGTACCTTGCGGGACGGCATATTTACCTGTGCCAGCACCTGTACGTAAGTTACAAGCACTTCGTTTTTATCCTCAGAAGCTACTGCCCAACAGTCGGATCTGTGGTTTTCACGGTAGGAAAGAATACGATAATACTCTCCATCGCGGATCAGTTCATGATATTTGTGATACATCGCGGTCTGCTCCGGAATCAGTTTTCTCTCCTCCTCCGGCAGCTTTGTGATATCGAGCTCATAGCCAAATGTTCCAGCCAGTGCCACATGGCCTCTCGTTGTGAATGGAGTCACACGGCCGACGGTGTGGTTCGGGCATACGCTGACGTGTGCACCCATTGAGCAGAGCGGGTAAATGAGGGCTGTTCCCTCCTGGATTTCCAGACGCTCAATCGCATCGGTGTCGTCGGAGCACCAGATCTGCGGGCTGTAGTAAAGCATTCCAGGATCGAAACGTGCACCGCCGCCGGAGCAGTTCTCCAGAAGCAGATCCGGGAACTCCTGTACCAGACGCTCCTGCATCGCATACATACCGAGCACGTAGCGGTGGAACAGCTCCTGCTGGGAATCTTTGTCCAGGTAGGTGCTTCCCAGGTCGCTTAACTGGCGGTTCATATCCCATTTCACGTATTTGATGTTTGCACTGCGCAGGATTTTTGCCACACATTCATACGCATAATCCTGCACTTCCGGGCGGGAGAGATCCAGCACGTACTGGCAGCGGATCTCAGTCGCTTCTCTTCCCGGAATCTGAATCGCCCATTCCGGGTGCTCTCTGTAGAGATCAGAGTCCGGGGAGATCATCTCCGGCTCGAACCAGATACCGAATTCAAGACCGATTTCATTCACTTTGTCAACCAGATTTTTCAGGCCGCCTTTGATCTTCTCTTCGTTGACAACCCAGTCACCGAGGGAAGAATCGTCTTTATTTCGTTTTCCGAACCAGCCGTCATCCATAACAAGCATCTCGATGCCGTCTTTTTTTGCCTCTCTTGCGATATCGAGGAGTTTATCGGTATCAAAATCAAAGTAAGTTGCTTCCCAGTTGTTAATCAGAATCGGGCGTTTTTTGTGGTTGTACGGGCTGCGGATCATATGTCTGCGATAAAATGCATGGTAGGAACGCGTCATTTTGCCAAGTCCCTCGGCAGAGTAGACCATAACAACCTCCGGCGCCTGGAATTCATCGCCGGCTTTTAAATTCCAGCAGAACTCCTCCTGGTTGATACCCATCACCATACGCACGGTGTCGAACTGGCATCGTTCCACCTGACCGATGAAGTTTCCGGAATATACGAAGTGCATTGCGTAAACCTCGCCGCGCTCCTGATCCGTTCCCGGTGTTACCATTGCCACGAACGGATGCTCCTGATGGCTGGACTCGCCTCTTCCGGAGGAAACGAGCTGTTTTCCGTAACGGAGCGCACCCTGCTGGATGTGGCGTTCTCTTCCCCCAGGATCCATGAAGAGAAAGCATCTCAAAGTCTTCGTTGTCCATATCGAGGCAGGCACTGTAGATTTTCTCTACCTTCAGCGCTTCACTGCCTTCATTTTTCACGCGGACACTTCGGGTGATAACGTTTTCTTTTGTAAAAACAGAGTAGGAAAGGATAACAACAAGATCAAGAACAGGATCTTTGCAGGTGATTTCCAGAGTTTCTACTTCGTCCTCGGTTCCAAAAGAAGCCGGAAGACCGGTCAGCGGGCGTTTTCCTTTGAAAATTTCATAGGAATCAAAGAAAATCTCACATCCCATACGGCCCTGTGCATTTCTTATATTCAGACAGCTCTCACGGTAATCGCCGACTCCTCCGGTCGGGTATTCCATTGGAAAACGGTCGAGGAACGAAGATTTCTCTCTCTTATTGACGGACGGGGTGAACGGCGGCTCATCCATGCGGAGCGGATACAGATCCGGCTCTCCGTGCAGAAGGGGTCCGTAGTAAACATGTCCGACGTAGCCTTCCGGGCTCAGGCCGATCACATACGTCGTATTCTCTGTATTTAACTGAAAAAGCTTTTTCTCATCATAATATAAAATCGCCATTTTCTTCTCCTTATTTCAGGTAAGCTTGATCCGCCGGGCCGATTTTTGTACAAAAAGACCTCACCCGCCGGGCTGAGGCCTTTTTTTTTTGTTTCTATATCACACAGCGTTTAAGCAGTTACCATTGCATTTTTTAATTTTTCCAGTTTCTCGGCTGCATCTTCAAGGGATGTGCCTTTTACGCCGAAATAGAATTTGATCTTCGGCTCAGTACCGGATGGGCGCACACAGCACCATGCGTTGTTTTCCAGCTCATAGTAAAGAACGTTGGAGGACGGAAGTCCGGTCGCGCTCTTCTCTCCGCTTACGAGATCCTGGCGTACATCTGCTTTGTAATCGCGTACGGCAAGAACCTGGAAACCGCCCAGCTCTTTTGGCGGGTTCTCACGGAAGTTGGTCATCATGGTCTGGATCTCTTTTGCACCGTCGATACCTTTTAAGGTCATCGTTGCAAGACCCTCTTTGTAGTAGCCGTACTCCTCGTACATATCCACCATGGCATCCCACAGTGTTTTGCCCTGCTGTTTGTAGTATGCAGCAACCTCGCAGAGCATCATAACTGCCACGCAGGCATCTTTATCTCTTGCATATGTTCCGGCCAGGCAGCCATAGCTCTCTTCCAGACCAAATACATAATTGTGTGCACCGCTCTGCTCAAAAAATTTGATCTGCTCGCCGATGTATTTGAATCCGGTCAGAACTTCGATCAGTGCCACGTTGTAGGCTTTTGCGATTGCTTTTGCCATATCTGTGGTAACGATCGTCTCAACGAGAGCCGGGTTCTCCGGCATGGTTCCGTTCTTGGTGCGCTCGCGCAGGATGTACTCTGCGATCAGCATACCGGACATGTTTCCGGTGAAGCTTACGTACTCGCCGGTCTTGCTGTCTTTTGCATAAACGCCGAGACGATCTGCATCAGGGTCGGTTGCAAGGATGATGTCAGCGTCTACTTCTTTTGCCAGTTTCAGCGCCAGTGTCCATGCTTTCTCGTCTTCCGGGTTCGGGTAAGCCACCGTCGGGAAGTTTCCGTCCGGCATTTTCTGCTCTTTTACAACGTAAACCTGATTAAAGCCAAGCTCGCGCAGAACGCGGCGTACCGGCACATTTCCGGTTCCGTGAAGCGGTGTGTAGACGATCTTCATATCTTTTGCCGCATCTTTGATGATTTCCGGATGAATGCTCTGCTCTTTTAATTTTGCGACGTAACGGTCATCAAAATCGGTTCCGATGACCTGGAACAGGCCTTCTGCTCTTGCATCATCTTCTTCCATCGTTTTAACGGCAGAAAACTCGGTTACTTTTGCTACCTCTGCGAGAATGTTTTTGTCGTGCGGCGGTGTAATCTGTGCGCCGTCCTCCCAGTATACTTTGTATCCGTTGTACTCTCTCGGGTTGTGGCTTGCGGTAATGACGATACCGGAAATACAGCCGAATTCACGGACAGCAAAAGAAAGCTCCGGTGTCGGACGCAGGGACTCGAACAGATACGTTTTGATTCCGTTTGCATTCAGGCAGAGTGCTGCTTCGCGTGCGAATTCCGGAGACATTCTTCTGGAATCGTGTGCGATGGCTACGCCTTTTTCCTGTCCGTTCTGGGAAATGATGTAGTTGGCAAGGCCCTGGGTTGCCTGGCGTACGGTGTAGATGTTCATGCGGTTGGTACCCGCTCCGATGACACCGCGGAGTCCGCCGGTACCGAACTCAAGCTGACGGTAGAAACGGTCTTCGATTTCTGCCTCATTTCCTTCGAGTGCTTTCAGCTCTTCTCTGGATGCCTCATCAAAATATGGATCATTGCACCATTTTTCATATACTTCTCTGTAACTCATGTTTGTTATCCTCCCTGTCTGTTGTACTTTATTTAACTTAAGACAGCAGACTTTTTCTGGATTTAAGCTCGTTTCATCACAGCTTAAAGTTACCATTTGTTTAGTCTGCTGTCAACTTAAAAATTAATTTATTTTTTCTAATTCTCTTGGTTCCTGATAAAGCTCTTTTAGATCACTGAGAACCTGTACTTTTCCTTTGCGGTCTGCGGTGCTCCAGGCTTTTCGTCAGTTCCATGACAGCCTTCATATAGCAGGCATGATCCTCTCTCAACCGGCCATACCTTCCGCAGCGTTCCGCGCAGACGGTACATCATATTTTTCAGTGCTCCGTACGGATTTTCACTCTCCTCATCCGTCCAGGGTGCTTCGGTTAACTGTTCCAGTGTTACGATATGGTTTTTGTTGCAGATCATATAAACCAGCAGCTTTGTGATCATCGGGGAATGAATCGCTTCCTCGTTGAGGCAGCGTGTTTCATCGTACATGCGGAATCTTCCAAGCAGCTGTACGCGAATCATAAAACATCGTCTCCTTCTAAGAACTCAAGCTCTTTTTCGGTCTGAATTGCCGGCAGTGCACTGTATTTCAGATTCTTTGCCCAGCCTTTTTTCTCCTCGGAGAAGCGCTCGCTGATTCTCTTGTAGACGAGTTCGCATCCTCTCTGGCTGCCGCCCTGCAGCAGAATCACATACTGGGACGGGCTGTATTTTGCAAAGAAATCGGAATGACGCAGGCTGCGTTTCATTACCTCAAGCAGCTTTTCGGACATACGGTCAAGGCGCGGACCGCCTTTTGCCGGGTAACCTTTTCCGTCTGTAATGGTGCACAGCATCAGCCACGGCATCTGTCCGTTCAGCTCGGACATACGGTAAACAAGTCGGTAGCAGTCACGGAATCCGGCGAGGGAACAGAAGAATGCTCCGCCCTTTCTCCCGGGCTCTCCTGAAGATCTGCCTGTACCTCTTCGATCACGCGGTGTCTGCTGCCCATGCGGCTTCCCAGATAGCGGTACTGCTCCACCAGTTTCTCGCTCGGTGTAACGCCAAGCTCTTCAAAGTAATGTTTCGAGGTCTGCTCGTACAGTTTCATGGCCTCTTTGTATCTCTCCAGGCCGATCAGCGCCTGCATCTGGACTGCCTGCCACTCGTCGAACGGATACAGTTCGGAAGCAACAGAAGTCAGTTTCTGCAGCTCATCGAACTCCTCGTTTTTCAGAAGATACTCACTTACTTCTTTCAGTGCATCGGAATATACTTTTTTCAGCTGCGCGCGCTCCGCCTGTACCCACTCTTCCTCGCCGAAATCTGCAAGGAACTCTCCGGTGTACAGCTCCAGTGCTTCGATCATCTGATCCATGCGCGCTTTCTCGTCTGTCTCTTTTCCTGCTTCCAGGATCTTATTTTTGATATCAATCGCATCTACCTCGACCGGCATCGGGCTGGTCCAGTGGTAAACGCCTTTCTGTGTATAAATGTACTCAAACTGCGGAAGTCCTGCCTCGACAAGGCTTCTTTTCAGGCGATGTACGCCGACACGCAGGCTGTTTGCCGCGTCCGCCACATCTTCTCTTCCGTATGTGCTCTCCAACAGTCTTCCTCTGGAAATTCCATTGTCCTTGTTATAGAGGAAAATCTGCAGAAGTCTCATCGATTTTGTTGCCATTGTTTTCCGGAAGGAAATCGGCTGGTCGCCGTACTCCAGGAAAAAACTTCCCATCATGTGTACTTTTAAAAGCGGTAACTGTTCTGTTTGGTTTTTCATTTCTTCGTTCATACTAACTCCTGTATTGCCTGTTGTGCTCTAATCTCTGTTGTCGGTTGCGCTGCGCTCCGCAATCGGCTGCGGTAACGGGCCGGCGGTTCCCTGTTCGTTCATTTCAAAAACAATTACGGACGCCGGATTTCTGTTTTCTATTTTACATCATTTTAATCAAAAATACCTACTATAAAATAGTATAAAATATTAACTTTAACACCGAAAAATTACCTGCTTTTTCTTCCTTTGTCTTGTTATCTTTTTGTTCAATCCCATCTCATCCGTAAATTGCCCGCATGATTTTAGCCATCAGCCGCCCTGCAGGCGCCGAGATCACCAGTATTACAGCAAGAGATACCATGCCGCACCCGAGCAGTGCGCGGTTCACAAGTCCCCGTGCTGAGCAGAGTCCGAGGCAGAATCCCTTCTTCCAGGGCCAGAACAGCTTTTCCGGTTCCGGTGAAAAATCGAGCACCAGATGGGACAGAAAGCCCACGGCAAAATAAGCGGACACATCCGGGTAGATGATGTCCACGCACGCCGTCAGCAATGCCAGCGCCGCAAATGAATGCATGAAGGAGCGGTGCGGCTGCTGTTTCCCATAGGCGCAGATCAGCAAAAATGCTGCCGTTCCGGCGAGGAGACGCAGCACGCTGCTGTCGCTTGTGAGGCGGCGGTAAATTCCAAGATTCAGTTTATACTCCGCAAGAATTGTGAGCACCGCAACTGCAACTGTTGCCGTAGTGATCTTATCGGCATCGCGGTGCGCCTGTGAAGTGCCGACATCAATGTCACTGATCAAACCGCCGATCGCGGCAGCCCCGGCACCGGCCACAAGCGCGGGAACCGTCTGCGGCTGTAAAACAGCAAGTGCCGCTGCTGTTCCAATAAAAAAATGTGTTCTTCCAAGCATTTGTCTGTTTTTCCTTTTGTAAAATTTCCTTTATCATAGCACATTCCCTCCCTTTTATGCAACCATTTGTTCGATTCTTTTACGACCGTATGGTCCTATCAGGATCAAAAAAGAACCTCCTGCGACCATTCATCGCCGCAGGAGGTTCTCCTCTGTTTCTGTCTTTATTCCATACTATTTTCAGGTTATCTTATTTTACGTTTTTCCCTTCATTGTATGAATTTTCATTTGACATTTATTACTCATTTGAGTTATGTTCTTATGCTTCATATACCAGTTCACCGGCAAGATACGTCCGGCACACCGGAATGTCTTTGATCGTGCTCTCATCCACCTCAAACGGATTCTGACCCAGTACGACGAAGTCTGCCATCATGCCTTCTGCGATCTGGCCTTTCACGTTCTCCTCGAAACTTGCCTCGGCGCTGCGGATCGTGTAACTGTCGAGTGCTTCCTGTACGGTGAATTTCTGATCCGGCAGGTACGGGCCGACATGGTCGCGCAGCGTTGTTCTTGTGACAGCGCACTGCATGCAGGCGAGGGCATCCGGCAGCTCTACCGGGCAGTCAGTTCCGTTGCTGACGGAGACGCCGTTGTTCATCAGCGCCTTCCAGCTGTAGCTTGTGCTCGCAAGCTCTTTGCCGACGCGCTCCTCTACGATATGGTTATCGTAATCGAGGAAGATGCTCTGTGCGTAAACGTGAAGATGCATTTTCGCGATTTTTTCAAGCTGATCGGCTCTTGTGATCTGGCAGTGCACGATGCCGTGGCGGTGATCTTCTCTCGGGTTTTCAGCAAGGGCTTTTTCATAGGCACTTAACACGCGGTCGAGGCACGCATCACCGATCGTGTGAACTGCAGCCTGCATGCCGTGTGCATTGGCGTAGCCGATCATCTCATCCATGGTTTCCTGGGTGAATACCGGGATTCCGCAGGTGGACGGGTCGTCTGCGTATGGGCGACTGAGGAATGCTGTTCTCGCACCGAGTGCGCCGTCGCCGAGCATTTTCAGCGGTCCGATTTTAAAGCGGTCTGTGCCGATGCCGGTCACATTTCCAGCCTCAACGAAACCTTTTAAGGATTCCAGATCGGTAAAGTTGCTCTGCTCGTAAACGCGGACGGTCAGCTCGCCGGACTCCTCGAGTTCTTTGTATGCTTCGTTGACGGTCTGCCATGGAACGGCGCGGTAAACGCAGTAATCATCACTCTGGCTGCTGGTGACGCCGTAGCTGTTCAGGGCTTTGCAGGCGCTGCGGATCATATCTTTGATTTCCTCTTTGCTCGGCACCGGAATGCTGTCGTAAACCGGCTCCATTGCATTGTCGAAGAATCTTCCGTCCGGCTCACCGTTTTCCATACCGATCTCTCCGCCCTCCGGCTGCGGGGTATCTGCGGTGACGCCGAGGAGTTCCAGCGCTTTGCTGTTGACTACGAGGCAATGGCCGCACGCTCTCGTCGCGCAGATCGGAACTTCGGTTGATACGCGGTCAAGATCGTAGCGGTTCGGCATGCGGTCCACGTCCGTGAAGTAATCCTGATTCCAGCCGCGGCCCATCAGCCATGCGCCGTCTTTTCGCGGATGCTCTTTCTGGAAGGTGTCGAGACAGGCGAGCATATCTTCCAGGCTTTCGGTATGTGCGGCAAGCTGCGCTTTCAGCAGGGAGCCTCCATAATTTAAAAGGTGCATATGGCTGTCGTTAAAACCGCTGCAGACGAATTTTCCGCCGAGGTCTACAACTTTGTCGCCGGCTGCTGCAAGGGCATCTGCCTCTGCGCTGCTTCCGGCGAAAACAAATTTGCCGTCTTCTACTGCAAACGCTTCGACAAGCGGCAGTTTTCCGGTGTAGACAGCTCCGTTTTTGTAAATTGTTTTCATATCATTATCCTCCTACTGTCATCTAAATTTGATTCTATTCTTTTCTGCCCATTTGCGCAATATACAAATTCAGACACGCTATTCTCTTGCGTGTCTGGATTCGCTTTTGAATATTTTTTATTTCGTTTTCTCTTCGTAGAACAGGCAGGCGTTCTTGTCTACCGTGCCCTGGCCGAAGTTTCTTGCTTTGTAGTCTTTCAGCAGTTTGAAATACTGGTTCGAGAGAATCAGGATCACTGCTACGTTGACGAAGGTCGGGATCGCAGATGTGATATCAACGACAGTCCAGATAAAGCCCTGGTTGTTGGTCTTTACCAGATAGATCGTCCACAGTACGCCCGGCAGAGCGCGGACTGCATAGAAGACTTTCATGACGATATCTTTCATCTTGCCTTCTTTTTTATACAGATGCTCCAGAATTGCCAGATAGTAGGTGAACCATCCGCCGGAAGTCGTTACAGTGAAAATGACCATGATGACTGCCAGAAGGATGCTTCCAAATTTGCCGAATCCGCTTGCAAATGCACTTAAAGCAAGTGTTCCGCCGTTCGTTCCGTCGGTCCAGTTTCCGCTTAAGATAACGGAAAGTGCGGTGATCGTACAGATAACCATGGTATCAAAGAATACCTCGAAAGATCCCCACAGACCCTGCTCTACCGGATGCGGTGTTTTTGCGGAAGCATGGATCATTGGAGAAGTACCCCATCCAGCCTCATTGGAGTATACGGAACGCGCCATACCCACACGGATAATCTCGCTGACTGCGCAGCCGGCAAAACCGCCGATCGCTGCTGTTCCGGTAAATGCGTTTGTTACGATGGCTGCAAATACGCCAGGAACGCGGTTGATGTTGATGATGATCATGCCAAGTCCCATCAAGATATAAAGAACGCTCATAAATGGAACGAGCTTGCTGAACAGACTTGCGATTTTCTTCGTACCGCCGCTTGTAACGACATAGGTCAGAATGCAGAGCAGAACGCCCATCACGATAACGCCTTCTACTTTGAAGCTTCCAAGATTGATATTCTCAATACCGAACGCACCGGCTACGACCTGAGATGCAGTCAGGTTGGAAGAGGTTACGAAGAAGGTGGAGAAAATACCGATGCCGAAGATGAGCGCCGGGATCAGCCACAGCTTGCCCCAGTGGCGCTCCTCGCCAAGTCCGCACTCCATGTAGTAAGTCGGACCGCCGTAGTACTCACCTTTTTCGTTGGTGTGACGGTAGTAGCAGCCGAGGGTAACCTCAACCTGTTTTAATATCATACCAAGCAGAGACGAAAGCCACATCCACATAATGGCTCCCGGGCCGCCTGCTGCAACTGCAGTTGCAACACCGGCGATATTACCGAATCCTACGGTACCGCCGATAGCGGTCGAAATCGCCTCAAACGAGGAAAGCATACCCTTTCCTTCACTTGCTTTGTCTTCTTTCTGGAACAGTTTTCCGCCGGTTCTCTTCATAATCCAGCCAAAGTGACGGAACTGGAAAAATCCAGAACGAACGGTAAAGTACAGACCGGTCAGAATCATCAGCGCGATCAGCGGCACGCCCCAAAGGACACCGTCCAGCCAGTTAAGAAATGCTATCATGTCAAAATCCTCCCTTTTTTCTTTTCCGGCAACAGTTTTCTTCAGACGTATCCTGTAACACCCGTTTCGTCTTTCGTTCTCCAACCAAACAGATTTCCACCCCTGGAACCTTTTGTCACGGTTCCAACTGCAGTACAATAAAAAGAGCAGCGGTCTTCACCACTGCTCCATTAAATCTACGTTCATGAAGCAATAGCTCCTCCACCAGTACGGTGAGAGTGCACAGCCTGTTCGACTGTACCCCAACGCAGACAGTTTTTCGGGAACTGCCCCGTTTCGGCGAATGCTCCTTTCCCTGCCCGTCCCAGACCCCGTTGTCTCAGGACAGCTACTCTTAGCCTTCGCGCCTCTATTGCCGAATATGTATATTGACAGGTATTATCATATGTTTCTTTTCGCTACTTGTCAATCGTTTTTTCGACATTATTTTACAAAAATTTTATATTTTCGAAATTTGTCCTGATTTATTTGACTTTCTTGTCTCCCTCTGACGGCTTCAGCTGATTGAACTTCCACAGACGCTCCATATAGCCGGACTGCTCTTTGGCCAGCTCTTCCACATTCGGGTTGTAAATGATTCCTTTTACCATTCATTCTCTGTCTGTCATACTGTCCTCCTGTCTGCTGTAGGATCTAAATAAGTATCCCTTCCAGATGATCCATCTCATGCTGGCAGATCTGGGCTGGCCAGCCGGTGAATTTCTGGCGTTGTTTTTTCCAGTTCCAGTCGTAGTATTCGATTTCGATGTTCTGGTACCGCTTTGTTTTCCGCACGCCTGGCAGGGAAAGGCAGCCTTCTTCTGTTTCGTAGGGGCCGCTTTTGCGGACGATCACCGGGTTGAACATGATGATGTCGCGGAATCCGGCGTTTACGATGATGATGCGTTTTTTCACGCCGATCATATTTGCCGCCATGCCGACGCATGCCTCGCGGTTTGCTGCCAGTGTGTCCTGCAGATCTCTTCCCACCTGCAGATCTTCCTCTGTCGCCGGGATGGATTTCTGTCCGAGGAAGAGAACGTCTCTCATAATTGGTTTTACCATTTGTGTTTCCTTTCTCTTTCGGCCTTAAAGGCCGAAATCGTTTAATTTTCTATTTGAATCCGCATATCGCACGATGTGCATCCGATCACGGTTTTTCCGCCTTCCTGCTCCAGTCGTTCTACTTTTCCGCCGCAGAACGGGCAGATCCAGTCGATCTGTTTTCCGGCTTTGACAACCTGCATCATGTTGACGAATTTTGTCGTATCTACATTTTTCGAATTGCAATTCTGCGTCCAATCACCGGAGAGTACTTTTCGCAATTCGCCGTTTTCATTCAGAATAACGGTGTCGCCCTCCTCGATGTTCCAGTCATACAGCATCTGATCCTCCTGGCGGATGCGCGATTCTGTTCCGTTTTCATCTTTCAAAACAACAACTGCCATGACAGGCTCGTCGGCACCGCGCTCCTCACAGCCGAAATCAAGGTCTTCCTCAATTCGCATTACCTGATATTTCATAAAAACGCCCTTTCGTCAAATATAATTCATGCTTTTTTGTATTCCACACGGTTTTTGCTGTTACAAAACTTTTTATTCCTGAATCGTAAAAATCACAACCCGCTCCCGGCTGTCCCCGCCCGGAAACAGATCCATACAGTCGATCTCATCGAGAAATTCCAGTTCCGGCACCGTCATCAGATACGAGATATAAGCATCCGACGGGTAATAGAAAAACAGCTGGATCTCCCGCGGATTTTCGTAGTACGATTCCAGCAGTCTTGCCATCGCTTTTCTTAAGATTTCAAGCGAAAACGGGTTAAAAAAATACACCCGGTCCACTTCCACAGGAACGGGAAAATTTTCGGCGCTCTCCAGCACAAACTCCGTCCGCGCACCAGAGGCCGCCGCCTTTTTGTTTTCCATTGCCTTCGCATAAATCCGGTCATCATACTCCACACCGATGGACCGGCACCGGGTCTGCGCCGATAAGAAGAAATCCACGCGGCCCTTTCCGCATCCGTAATCGAGCAGCGTATTTCCCTTTCGGATCATCCCTGTGTTTGCCATCCGCTCCAGCGCGCAGTATGGGGTCGGCTCATACGGATACCGGTACAGATCCGACCGGCTGTCGTCCCGCCCCATTGTGTGGATCTGAAGCAATCTGTCCCAGCGGTTCTCGTTTTTATCTTCTCTCATCGCCCGTCTCCCGATACTGATACTGTTCAAATAATTCCAGATATTCTTTCTCCACTGCAGCAAACGGCCGCACCGTGTAGTCCAGCGTGATGTGAAGTTTCGGCGCATCCCCCGCCTGCGGTTCCTCCAGCAGATTTGTCAGATCGTACCACAGCAGATCATTGTCGATCTGTTTCATCATCCGCTGCTCCTCCGCCGTCAGATCACTGCCAAGATATTTCTCATAAATCACCGAAAGCAGATGGTCCTCGATCTCGCGGTACCGCGGCATTTCCTGTTTTAATGGCCTCGGCACGTCCGACATGTAACACTCGCTCGCGTCATGCAGAAGGCACGCCAGCACCAGCCGCCGGGAATAGCCGCGCGCGGCCGCCTCTTTCGCACAGCAGATGCAGTGCTCTCCCACTGACCAGAACGTCGTCACATGACCGTTTCCGCGGCAGACCATCGGCAGCGCATGCGCAAAATCCTCCACACAGAGCAGTTCCGGGGCGGGATGCACAGGGTCAAAATGTTTTCTTGTATACGTTGTTATTGTGCTCATTCTTTTATCTCACTATATGATTTTACTGCCGGCTGTCCCGCGTGCGGCTCGCCGATGATTTTTTCCATCCAGACCATATCGTACCAGCGGTCGAATTTGTAGCCGCAGTTGTGGAAGGTTCCCACGAGTTCGAATCCGAGATGCGCATGGAACTCGGCGCTGTTTTTCGTCAGATATTCATCCTCGACCTGCGGATAGCCGATGCAGGCGTAGAGGTTCAGAATGCCCATTTTTTTCAGGCGGTCCGCCAGCTCTTCATACAGTCTCCGGCCAAGGCCTCCTTTTCTTGCATTGTGATCGAGATAAATGGTCAGCTCGCTCGACCAGTCGTATGCGGCGCGGCCGACAAAGGCATGTGCGTATGCATAACCTTCGATTTTTCCATCCTGCTCGATGACGAGGTATGGATATTTTTTCATGATATCACGCATGCGGTTCTCAAATTCTTCCAGAGACGGCACGTCCCACTCGAAAGAAATGACGGTGTATTCTACATAATAAGCATAAATCTCCAGAATGCGTGCGGCATCCTCTATTTTTGCATCTCTGACAGTAATTGTACTCATAATAAATTCCTCCTCTGACCGTACTGCTTGCGTTTTCTGAACTTTATCTTATCACTCCGCTGAAAAATGGACAACATGATTTCCAGATTTCCTTTTTTTCTAAATTTTTCTGTGCTCTTTGCTTTCTTTCCTGTATAATAAAAGAAACAAGACGGATCACTATTTTCTTCTTAATGAAAGAAAGGAACGTGCCTATGAAAATTTTAAATCTCGAAAACGAAAACCGGAAATTCACCAAGTCCATCGAAAATTTCCACGTCATGGAATATCTCCAGGATTCCAGCGTCTCGCCGATGACTGCCATGGAGGAGTATTACATGAGCAAAATGAATGTGCGCCGCCGCCAGGTTGTCATTGAACTGGACAAGGAGCACTCCGCGATTATCCAGTCCGGTGCGATGCAGTGGATGGGCGGCCATGTACAGGCGACCGCCGGAATCAAAGGGATCGGCGACCTGTTCGGAAAGGCCATCAAAGGCGCCATGACAAAGGAATCTGCCGTAAAACCGGAGTACGTCGGCGACGGATATCTCGTGCTGGAACCGACCTACAAATACATCATTCTTGTGGATGTCGAGAAATGGGGCTCCTCCGGAATGACGATTGAGGACGGCATATTCCTCGCCTGTGACGGCAGAGTCAAAAACAAACTGACCGCCCGCAAGAGTATTTCCTCCGCTGTCCTCGGCGGTGAAGGCTTCTTCAATCTGAGCCTCGTCGGCAGAGGCGCCGTTGCCCTCGAAAGCAACGTACCTGAGGACGAGCTGATCGAAGTCGAACTCGAAAACGACGAACTGAAAATCGATGGAAACCTCGCCGTCTGCTGGTCCTCCAACCTTGATTTCACCGTAGAGCGCTCCACCAAAACCCTCGTCGGCTCCGCCGTCAGCGGCGAAGGCCTCGTCAACGTCTACCGCGGAACCGGCCGCGTCCTCATGAGCCCGGTCGCCCCGACAGATTCCCCGCTGACTGCAACCAACACGACCCAGGCGAACCCCGCTGTGAAGAACAACCTTCCGCCGGAAAATTAAATTCGAATCCTCTCCGCCCCTATGCCTAATACGCATAGAAAAAAGTCAAATTAAACCTCGTTTTTGATTGACACTTTCTTCAAAGCATGTTAGCGTAAAATACGCACTTATCTTTACATTCTTAAGAAAAACCATACGATAAAATACATGTTCTGGAGAAAATGATGAATAGAATAAACTGGACTGAACTGAAACCGCAGATTCAGCAGGTCGGGCGATTAAGTCTGCCTGCGATTCTTACACAGATTACTACGATTGCGATGCAATACATTGATTCCGCGATGGTCGGCGCGCTTGGGGCGAATGCTTCGGCGGCGATCGGGCTGGTTTCGTCGACGACGTGGCTCCTCAGCGGTGCGATTTATGCGGTTTCAGCCGGTTTTTCTGTTCAGGTAGCGCATCAGATCGGGGGAAATCATGACAAGAAGGCAAGGGATGTTGTGCGGCATGGCATCGCGTCCGCGCTTGTTGTGTCGGCTGTTTTGTGCCTGATCGGGCTTCTGATCAGTCATCCGCTGCCGGGGTGGCTCGGCGGTGCGCAGGAGATCCGGCGGAATGCCACGCTCTATTTTATGATGTTTGCCATCATGCTTCCGTTTTCCCAGCTCAACTCGCTGATGTCGTCCTTCCTGCAGTGCAGCGGTGATATGGTGACGCCCAGTATTTTAAATGCCGTCATGTGCGTGCTCGATGTCATTTTCAATGCTCTTTTGATTCCGGTTTTCGGTGTCATGGGTGCCGGTATGGGAACGATGCTGGCCTGCGCCGTCATCAGCCTCACGGGTGCCTGGTTCTGTTGTGTCCGCAATCCGCGGCTGCGTCTCCGCCGGAAGGAAAAAACGGTTTTCGATGCGAAAATTCTGAAAACTGCATTCAAAATCGGTGTGCCGGTTGCCGTACAGGAAATCGCGATGAACAGCGCCATGGTTGCTGCCACCATGCTGATTGCCCCGCTCGGCTCCATTGCGATTGCGGCCAATTCGTTCGCCGTCACCGCCGAAGGCCTCTGCTACATGCCAGGCTACGGCATCGGTTCCGCCGCGACAACGCTCGTCGGCAGAAGCTACGGCGCCGGAAATTACAAGCTGGCGAAACGCTACGGAAATATCTGCATTGCCATGGGCGCAGTCCTGATGGCCATCACTGGAGGTCTGATGATGATCTTCTGTCCGTTCGTCTTTAGCATTCTGACTCCTGACCCGCAGGTTCGCTCGTTTGCCGCCGAGGTACTCCGCATCGAACTGCTCGCCGAGCCGTTTTTCGGCGCTTCCATCGTTGCCGCCGGAGCCCTCCGCGGAACAGGCGATACGTTTGTGCCAAGCCTTCTGAACCTTGGCAGCATCTGGGTCATCCGCCTCGGTCTCGCGGTGCTTCTCATCACCCCGCTCGGCCTGCGCGGCATGTGGATCGCCATGGCTATCGAGCTCTGCATCCGCGGATTGCTGCTGCTCTACCGCCAGCATACATCGAAATATTATAAACTGCCCGCAGCCTGACTTGGCGGCAGCGTATAGAAAAAGCGCTTATTTGAGATTTCATTCCCGCCTCAAATAAGCGCTTTCTATTTTACCTTATCCCTTGTTTCAATTCACAGTCGGTATTTTCATGGAGTCTGACATGTCGAAAATAGTTCGACTGTGACTTGCCTCATGTCAGTGGAGGATACCGATTTCTCTCCGCCCGCCACTGCCGTTATGTTTCTTTTAACAATTCATCCCACCACTTTAGAAGCGGGAGACTTCTTGTCTACTGGCATTAAAACTGAATCACTTCCGGCTCGTCCGTAAAGGAGCTGATCGTTACTGTTGCATTCTGGAAATTTTAAACGTCTCAACCTCCACAACCCGCTCTTTCCCTCTCGTTCCCCAGATCATCAGATGGACCTTATATTCCACCGAATCCCGTGCATAAAAGAATGGCTCCTCGCGCAGCAATGATGCGCGTTTTCCTTCGGCTTCCAGTATCTTTTTCCGTTTCATTGCCTGCTCCTGGATTTTTCGGATCTGGGTTCCTTCTTCGCCAGTGAAGCGTCGTTTCGGGTAATTCTGTGCTTCGCGGGCCAGTTTTTTTCCAGTAAATCCACGACTTTCGCGTGGCGGCTCGTATGCAGCAGTTTTGCGATCTGTTTTGCGAGGAGTTTTCCCTGCCATTTTTCATAAAGTGCAAGATACCGCAGCAGCACTTTATCGCCTGCCTCCGATGCCAGTTTTTTCATCTCCGTAATTGCCTCTTCCGTCGCTTCCCACCACGGGCATGACGGTACGAGATACTGATCCGGCACCGCCGGGTAGCAGCAGAAATTGAGCGGCGGGAAATTGGCCAGCGATGCCAGACGCATTTCTTTCTCGGTGCAGAACGCCTCGCCGAGGTATTCCAGCTTGTCCCGCAGGATCGCAATACGGAACTCAATCTGCCGCAGATACTCGTATCCGTCCACCCAGAAATGACCCGTTTTTCCGTAATCAAACAGATGCACTTCCAGTGAAAGGCGGCTGAAAAACAGCGTGCACACCGTCTCTTTCTGCCGCACGATCAGAACGTACTGCTCCCCGTCTTTTTCCAGTGCGGCATCTATTTCTCCCTCGTATTCCTTCTGATACGTTCCCGTCAGCTCCGCGTCATGAAAAACGAGAAAGCTCTCTGCCGCATCGTTCATCAGATAGACAAGCCAGATCTCCTTTTCTCCTCCACCGTACCGCTCACCCGGAAGCAGCAGCTCGAACTGCCCCTGCGAAAGAAGCACATCCAGCCTTTCCAGTTCCTCGGTCCATGTGATATTTTCTGCAATTTCCATTCCGTGATTCTCCCCTGTTTTCTTTTACTTCCTATGATACACCATAAAAAGGCTCCACTGCAATCCAAAGCAGTAGAGCCCCTTCTCCAAATTTTTCTGTTATTAATCCGTCCCGTTATCCGGCGCATGCCGTCCGCACTTTCTCGTCCAGCGTCGTCTGAATCTCTTTTAAGTTCACCGGTTTCGGAATATACCCGCGTCATGCCCGCATCCGCGCACCGCTTGCGGTCCGTTGCAAAGGTATTTGCTGTCATCGCAAAAATCGGAACATCATTGTCCTCACGCACACTGTTTCGAATTTTTTTCGTCGCCTCGATGCCATCCATCACCGAAATGTTCCATATTTACGCAGCTGGCTGCCATTTTACAGGCCCTGTAGCTTTGCGTCACAGCCTTTCGACTGCTTTGCCGAGATTCTTTTTTTATTTTAATTCATTGCTGTAAGACTCTCTTCTCCTTTCCCATCGGAATATGATATAATGACCTCTGGATTTTGGCAGATTACTGTTTTTAACATTGGAGGTGTACGATGAAATACAGACTCATAACAGAAAACGATTTAGAATATGTTGTCGAAAAAAATAATGAATACTACAACAATGTCGAAGGCTGCTGGACCTATGAAAAAGCCTATAAGAGAATTTATCAGGTACTCACAATGGAAAATTCCTGAAGTAAACTGCGGAATCGCAAGTATGTGTTTCGTCTTGAAAAAGCAGCAAAAATATAGTATAATATTTTTGTTTCTGACCTGGCTGAAACATTTATAATTCTTGTTTCTGTAGCTCAGCAGGATAGAGCGTCCCCCTCCTAAGAGAAAGCCGAGGCATTCCCCAAAGGGAAAAAATGAAAAACAACTTTCAGTTCGAATCTATTCTGAAAAATGCCAAAGGTGACAACAAAGCATTCCCCAATTTGGGGAACGTTCTAATGTTACCAAAGTAAAAAAATCTGTAGATTGACAACTCGAAAAAGAGTTGATAATCTTATATATGGCCGAAGGGAAAAATCCCAGAAACCCAGTAAAATCAAGGGTTTGCGGCATGTGTCGTCATAGCTCAGCTGGATAGAGCACTCGCCTCCTAAGCGAGGGGTCGGAGGTTCAAATCCTCTTGGCGACGGGCTTCAAAGCGTTCGAAAATGTTAGCTGGATTAGCTGACAACGAACGCTTTTGTTATTTTCTAATCACGTTCGTGACACAAAATTCCATTCAAAATAATCAATTTCCAGCTAACACAATCCGATTTTTGTTAGCTGACAGCTAATCAAAATTACCGGTTTGCAAACATGGGTTTTAAGAAGTCCAGCTAACATTTGGGTTATGAGTAATTTTTCTTTCAGCCGGAGCAAGAAGATCTATCTGGTGAAGTCCTTCCTGTTGACACCGATCCATGACAGTTTTCTTAAAAGTATTCATGAATTTATCCGTGGAACGATGCTTGTATCCGGTAGCTTCTTCATGTGTTTTATCCATATATGGCTGCCTTTCCACTGCAGTCTTCCTCACACTGTTGATGACGATGTGAGTATGGATATTTCCGGATTCATTGTGGCCATCGGTGTGAGTAACTACCAGTGCCTGATATCCGGGAAACATCTGCTTTGCAAGTTCCAAACTGATTGTCTGTGCTCTCTCACCGGTAAGTCCATTTTCTGTAACATCGGCTGGATCGTAGCTGATAATGTAGTGATGACTTTTGATATCTTCACGTTTCTTATTCTTATGAAAATGAGCATTTGTCAGTTCGCATTCTTTGTCAAAAGACATCGGATCACAGTTCAGTCCATCCATATAAAACTCTTTTCGCAAGATGCTTCGACCGGATTCATCTACAATCTTTTTCCCGGTTTTTCATCATGTTCAAACAGAAGGTAATTGATAGCAGCTGAGTAATTTGCATTTCTGCTTTTAATGTGTTTTACGATTGCCATTCATACCACCTGCCAGTTTCAGTACCTCTTTTCTCAATAGGAATAAGTCCGTGATGCACTGATGGATTTCATTTTCTATAGCACGAGACTGACTGCCACCGCTGTTAAAATGCTTGGCGATCTGATTGAGATTCGATCCGATCTTTCCATATTCACTGACCAGTTTTCTGAGATCGTTCATGTCTGCAACAACTTCAATCTGGTGATTGATTTGCTTTTCAAGTAGTAGTTTTCTCACATATTCAGAACGAGAAAGTCCTGTAACGTCAGCGGCTTCATTTAATACTGCCAATTCAATATCCGTTAATTTTAATGTGATGATGTTACTCCTCTTGAGATTCTTTTCTTTCTTCTTAGGTGCCATAGTCCTCCTTCTTTTTTGATAAGACATCTTGGATGTGCGATTACACTTTTTAACCGGCTGTCCCTTCCGGTTATATAAAGTGCTGCGACTATCTTTGATAGAGAGCCAACAGATATCTTTGATGTCTGTACGAGGGTATGGGGAATCGGAATCCCCATCAAGAGACTTACCCGGAGGTATGCCGTAGCCATAAAATGGCGATACGGTAATACCTGGGTGGATCTTGCTCTGTATGTGTACCCCTCTATATAACGAAACGCTCAGAGGCTGTTTTACAGTGGGGGAAAAGAAAAATATCAAAAAATTGATGATTAATGGTGAGCTTGTGATAGAATGGAAAAAAGAGAAAAGCATAAAGGATGTAGTTGTGGAGAATATTTGTTATGATTAGAAAGTTGCTGAACGGAGATATCGATAGAGTTGCTGACATATGGTTAAAGACAAATCTGAAAGCACATTATTTTATTTCCAATCAATACTGGAAAAGTAATTATGAATTAGTAAAAGAAATGATGTCACAATACGAAGTTTATGTGTTTGAAGCAGATAAAATGATACAAGGATTTGTAGGACTAAATGATAAATATATAGAAGGTATTTTTGTCTCCGATGAAATGCAGTCATGTGGCATAGGTAAGCTTTTATTAGATTATGTTAAGGATAAAAAAGTTAGCTTACGATTAAATGTATACCAGAAGAATGCCAGAGCAATTTCTTTTTACCAAAGAGAAGGGTTCATTATTCAATGTGAAGGTTTGGATGAAGCTACTGGTGAAAAAGAGTACACTATGCTATGGAAACGAAAATAGAAATCGGAAGTTGTGGAGGTAAAATATAGATGAATCAAGGTAGAATTATTGTAATCACAGGTGCGCCGGGGACAGGAAAAACTACAACGGCATCTGCTGTTGCAAAAGAATCAGATTTGGAAAAGTCTGTGCATATGCACACAGATGACTTTTATCATTATAATGGTCCCCAAGAAATAGACCACCTCTTCCAAATGAATCGTGAACATGGTAAGATAAACCAAAGGAAACGAAAGGAGTCCATACTATGTCACGAGGGAAATACACACCGGAATTTAAGACCAAGATCGTTATGGAGGTACTCCAGGGAGAGCGGGAGCTGGAAGCCATTGCTGCGGAGAACAACCTGAATCCCAACATGGTGCGCAACTGGAAAGCTGAGTTTGTGGAAAACGCGTCCAGCATATTTGAGGAGCACGGAAAGGCGGAGCGGGAAGCAAAGAGAAAGGAGGCTGCTGCAGCGAAGGAACGGGACAAGATGCTGAAAACCATTGGCCAGCTGACTGTCGAACGCAACTTCCTGCAGGATTGCTTTCGCGCAGTCGGGAAACCCGTCCCGGAGCTTGATCCGGAAAAACAACGCTGAGCTATCTGTGCGCCGGCAGTGCGAGCTGCTGGGGATCAGCCATTCCTCCCTTTACACCAAGCCTGCAGAACCAGACGAGGAAAAGCGTCTGCTGCAGGAAGCGCTCATGGCACGGCTGGACTATTGGCATACCATGCTCCCGGCCCTGGGCAGCCGCAAACTGACGGTCAAGCTCCAGGAAGAAGGCTACAGGGTGGGCAGAAAGCTGGTGCGCCGCCTGATGCGGGAAATGGGAATCTGGGTGGTCTATCCAAAGCCAAACCTGTCAAAGCGCAACTTTCAGGAGGCAATTGTACCCTATCTGCTTCGGAACAAGGTGGTTTCCTTCCCAAATCAGGTCTGGTCTATTGACATCACCTACATCAAATTGAACCGCAGCCACATGTATCTTACTGCCATCATCGACTGGTGTAGCCGAAAGATTGTGGGATGGAATCTCTCCGATACTCTGGGCTTACAGCCCGTCCTGGAAGCCGTCCGCAGCGCTGTGGACAGGTTCGGAACCCCGTCAATTCTCAACTCCGATCAGGGAAGCCAGTTTACAAGCAACGAGTATAAACAGCTTTTGAAAGGACTGCACATCCGCCAGAGCATGGATGGTAAATCCCGCTGGACAGACAATATTATGATCGAGCGCTGGTTCCGCAGCCTGAAAACGGAGCTGATTTACATCAATGAATTCCGCACCCCCCGGGAACTGCGGCAGTCGATCCGAAGCTACATCGATGACTACAACCGTCTGCGTCCCCATGAGGCCTTGGACTATGCCACGCCGGATGCGGTCTATTACGCAAGTTTTCGCGTTGCCTGACCGCCGACCTTGACAGGACGCGCCCGGTCTGTTGCAGTCCTCAGCGGCGAGGGTGCGACGGAGTCAGGATCCGCAGCTGCCCACCTCGCGCCGGGCAGTATAACAGACCGGTCGCGCCCTGTCAAGGCAACCTGCTGACGCAGGCGGCTGGAGCTACCAAGCTCACAATATCCTGGCTCGGGCACAGCCAAAGTCAGAATGTGTTCACGATTATTTCTTCAAGAGTGGTCTTGACAAGGGGGCCATTATACTTTTTGGACTTTGCAAAGCTGATCGTCAAAAAGAAAAGCTTCAGAAACATTGCCCGTGGCATCCGCTTCTAAAAATGAAGGCATTCACATTAGAGATCAACGGAGAAGCTGAATACATTTGGTATTGTAAAGAATGCGATTGTTATTATATGAACCCCTTTTGGCGAAATGGAGAAAAACGCATCCTTGATGTTTATCATAAGGTTCCTGTTCGCCGACTTATAAAAACAGCTATATAGCTTTGATTATGATTTGCCGATTGCCGAAAAGCAGTCGGCTTTTTTTGTTCCGTCGAACACTTTTTTGTGTTTGCTCATATCATTTCATCTATCATTCATCAATCAAAAATGATAGATGAAATGAGGGCATTGTTCCATACAGCGGCTTGAGCAGACAGCGGAAAGTCCCTCTGCAGCTTGCAGTTTTATAAATGTCCGTGCTCCAAGCCGCGTTTTTATCCACCCATCCATGAAAGGCGGTGCTATTATG
>ENA-OQKJ01000085-OQKJ01000085.1-human-gut-metagenome-genome-assembly--contig:-NODE-85-length-24134-cov-4.218270_pt1 | contig 24134 bp, 18 predicted proteins | sample MGYA00242647_ERZ504795 | MGnify/ENA primary metagenome ERZ504795 (study PRJEB26092, sample SAMD00036398) | human gut metagenome | host: Homo sapiens | study: EMG produced TPA metagenomics assembly of...
CGTCGCGGCATACGCCGTATTCGCCGAGCCGAACACCACTCCCACCATTATTATCAGACCGGTCAGCATCGCTACGATGGCCATGCCCCGTTGCCGCCATGTCGTTATCATCATTCGTCCTTTCCTGGTACGTTTCCCCGCATACTGCACTGTGTGCGGGTAGGCCACGATCATGGCAGATTTTCATTCGCTACAGCCGGTTTTTCGACCTATGTGGTCCGAGCTTGCCGTTTGCCGGCGAGTTGTGGATAACTCTTCCGCCGAGTTATCCACCTCATGCGGTTGACCGAACGTTTACCTGATAGTTATCCACAATGCGCAACATATGTTCAAAAGCCCTTAGAATAGGGCCTTATGGCAGCAGTACAACATCGCGCGACCACGCGCACTAGTAATACCGATAACAGCACCACGAAAACGAAGTCAAAGGCGACTTCTGCCCGAAAGAGCCCCGCAACCAAGCACAAGAGAGTCAGCGCCGAAACGGCACGCGCCGCAGCAGCGCTGAAAGGCCTGGCTGTCGAAGCCCCCGCACCGTCCATCGAAGCAAACGAGCCCGGCCAGTTCGGCCGCATCAATGTCATGGACATCACTCCCGCCGAGGAGCGCGGCATCTTCCCCGCCCGTGTGGAACTCGGCGAACCGTTTGAGATGACCGCCCAGGTGTTCATCGAAGGCCGTACCAAGGTGGGTGCCACCGCCATCGTGCGCAACCCGCGCGGCAAGGAAACCATGCGCCGGGCCATGACCTGCGTAAATCCCGGCCTCGATCGTTGGACCGTGATGGTCAAGTGCGGCGAGCACAGCGATCTGAAGCCTTGGGAGGATGGCTACGCGGCCGTCAAGCGTCAGCTCGGCGAATGGACCGTGACCATCGAAGGTTGGGAAGACGCGTACGTCTCCTGGCTGCACGACGCCCGCATCAAGGTGCGTGTGATGGACGACGTGGACAACGCACTCAATTCCGGTGCCGAGTTGCTGGCCCGTTGGGCCGAAACCCCGGACACCGGCCTGACCGCACGCGATCGCAAGACCTTGGAGAAGGCCGCTGAGACCATGGCCGATCAGACGCTGAGCGCCGAGGATCGTCTCGCCGCCGGCGACAACCCGACCATCGCCGCCCTGCACGAGACTCACCCGCTGCGCGACGGCATCTCCCCCAGCCAGCCCCAGCGCTTCAAGGTGGAACGCCCGAAGTCCAGCTTCGCGGCTTGGTACCAGTTCTTCCCGCGTTCCGAAGGCGCCACCATCGATCCGAACACCGGCAACGATCATTCAGGGTACGCTGAAGACTCGATGGCCGGCCTCGAACGCGCCGCTGCCGAGGGCTTCGACATCGTCTACCTGCCGCCGGTCTTCCCGATTGGCGTGACCAACCGCAAGGGCCGCAACAACACGCTGGTCGCGGCCCCGATGATCCGGGCTCCCCGTTCGGCATCGGCTCCGAACTGGGTGGCCACGACACCGTTGACCCGCAGCTTGGCACCATGGACGATTTCAAGGCCCTGTGCCAGCGTGCACATGAACTGGGTCTGGAAATCGCGCTTGATTTCGCCCTGCAGTGCTCGCCCGATCACCCGTGGGTCAAGGCCCACCCGAACTGGTTCCGCCACAAGCCGGACGGCTCCATCGCCTTCGCCGAGAACCCGCCGAAGAAGTATCAGGACATTTACCCGATCGACTTCAACGCCGACATGCCCGGCATCGAAAAAGAAGTCGAACGCATCATGAATCTGTGGATCGAGGCGGGCGTCACCATCTTCCGCATCGATAACCCGCACACCAAGCCGGTGCGTTTCTGGCAGGACGTGATTGCCGCCGTGACCAAGAAGCACCCGGAGATCCTGTTCCTGGCCGAGGCATTCACCCGCCCGGGCATGATGCGCGCCCTGAGCTACGTGGGCTTCACCCAGTCCCACTGCTACTTCCCGTGGCGCAACACCAAGGACGAACTGGAAGAGTATCTGCCGGTCACCAATGGCGACGACGGCTACTACCAGCACAACACCTTCTGGCCCACCACGCCGGATATTCTCACCGCTTACGTGCGAGACAACGGCGTAGCCGGCCACTGCGTGCGTGCGGTGCTGGCAGCCATGGGCTCGCCGTCCTGGGGTATCTACAACGGTTACGAACTCATCGAGAACAAGCAGCGCCCCGGCTTCGAAGAGCAGATCGACAACGAGAAGTACGAGGTCAAGGTTCGCGATTGGAGCAAGGCCGAGCAGTACGGCGTGGCCGAGATGCTCACCGCACTCAACAAGATTCGTCGCGCCCACCCGGCCGCGTTGAGCTACCACAACCTCACCGTGCTGCCTACGTCCGACCCGAATATTCTGGCTTTCGCACGCCACACGCCGGCCGAACTGACCGGTACCGGCCAAGCGGACACGCTGATTGTGGTCGTGAACCTCGATGGACACAACGCACACCAGTCGATGATTCACCTGGAACTCAGCGAGCTGGGTCTGCCCACCGACCGCCCGCTCAACGTGCGCGACGAGCTGACCGGCCGCGAATTCCAGTGGGGTTGGGACAACTACGTGTCTCTGGCTCCTTGGGCGGATGTGGCCCACATCCTGTCCGTGCAGTGATGCGGTACTGCAACGGTAATGCAACAGTGATGCCGTTGACGTGCATGGGTTTATCGTGCGCGTAAACCGCTAGAAATCCTCCCCTCAAGGGGAGGATTTCGTCTGTTTGGGCATAGTGTCGGCATAATCTCAGCACGGTTTCTTGAGTTCCGCACCTGTTTTGCAGGCGTAAACAGGGTATTGTGGTGAGACGATAACGTAACTGTCGATTTTCAAGGAGAAATGACATGGCAGAAACCTTCAACGTCGTGGTGGAAATTCCGCGCGGCTCCAAGAACAAGTACGAAGTGGACCACGAGACCGGCCGCGTGTTCCTGGACCGCACCCTGTTCACTTCCATGGGTTACCCGGATGACTATGGCTACATCGACGGCACTCTGGGCGAGGATGGCGATCCGCTCGACGCACTCGTCATGATCCCGAACTCCGTGTTCCCGGGCTGCGTGGTGGAATGCCGCGCCGTTGGCCTGTACCACATGGTCGACGAGGCTGGCGGAGATGACAAGGTGCTGTGCGTGCCGGCTGACGTACGTTTCGACGGCATCAAGGATGTCGAAGACGTTTCCGAGTACCACAAGGCTGAAATCAAGCACTTCTTCGAGCAGTACAAGGCTCTGGAGCCGGGCAAGGAAGTGCTGCCGGGCGATTACTGGACCGGTGCCGCCAAGGCCGAGGAAGAAATCGTGGCCGCCCGCAAGCGCCTCGAAGAATCCGAGAAGTGATTTCCACGCCTTTCTAGATAGCTTTAGGTAGCAATCCAAGGAAAGCCCGTTGACGTACGCACTCGCACACGTCAACGGGCTTTTGCATACCTTCCAACGTCCAGATTCCGCCAGTCGCTGGAAGAATCCTCCCGCAAACCAGCCCCTCAGCGGGCAAAAACCTCCACCCACTGGAACAATCACCCCACTAACACGGCTTCCAGCGGACAAATTCCCCCAGTCGCTGGAAGAAAATGCCCGCAAATCAACTTCTCAGCGGGCAGATTCCTCCACCGATTGGAGGAAAACGGACAAAAACCATACCCTCCAAGTGTCCAGATTCCTCCAGCGAGTGGAAGAAACAGCCCGCAGACGGGATACACTCGTACTGCACGCGCATATTCGCCGGGGCCGCTATAGTGGAACACGTAATTCACGGCATGCGAACAGTATTCGCAGAATTCAAAGCCCGCTGGCTGGCGCGGCAGTTCTATGTCGGTACCCCTAGGCGTAGGCGGACGTGAGACTCCGTCGAGGCCCATCCCGTGGGAAACCGGCGGGATGAACCTATATACCAGCTATGTTGATTCAAACATTACTTATTGCCGTTTCCGTATCGATGGACACATTCGCCGTTTCCATCGGCAAAGGTCTCACCGTCAAAAAACTACGCGGCCTCGACGCGTTCAAAACCGCCCTCTGGTTCGGCGGATTTCAGGCGCTTTTCCCACTGCTCGGCTATTTCGCCGCCTCCACGTTCAGCAAATACGTGACCGCCGTCGACCATTGGATCATTTTCGGCCTGCTCGCCCTCATCGGCGGCAACATGGTGCGTGAAGCATTCGAAGAGGATGAAGAGAACGCCAAGGAAACCGCTGATTTCGATTGGAAGCACATGCTTCCGCTCGCCGTGGCCTGCAGCATCGACGCATTCGCCGTCGGCGTCAGTTTCGCATTCATGTCGTTGAACATTTGGATTTCAGTGATCATCATCGGCATCACCACCGGCCTGTTCTCCGCAGCCGGTCTGTATATCGGTCGCGCGTTCGGCTCGCGCTGGCAGAAGCCCGCACAGATCGCAGGTGGCGTCGTGCTTATTCTGATCGGCGTGAAAGTATTGCTGGAACATCTCGGATTCCTCGCATAATAATCGCAAATCAGATATACAAATAAATATACAAACTTACAGTAAAAGCCCGTAATCGCACATGATTATGGGCTTTTACATTACCGCTTGCCGCAAATACTTGCGATTATTTTCCTGCGCTTTCGCGTTTTCTCGCGATTGCAGGAATCACACTATTAGAACATGACGGTCGCGTACGATGCGATACCGACCACAATTCCGGAAATCATAACCGGCAGCAGCGCAATGCCGATCCACGGATTCTTGGATTGCGGATCGGGATCGGCATCACGATTCCACCAATACGAACACGCGTCAAGCGCGATAATCAGCAGCAACGCCACAATCACCGCAACAGCCCACGCCGTCGTCGAGCCATAATCGGTGGAAGCCGCGTTTTCGCCGGAACGAATCGGCAGCAGCGTCGATAGGAAGCACCAGCCCGCGCTGCCAATCATGGCAACGCCTTCCACAACATTGTGCGACAGCGAACGAATCAGATGCGTACGGTTCTCACGCGCCATCTGACGCCCGAACGAAACCACAATCAGCAGGATCAGCAGACCGCCGACGCCGGCGATCCAGCCTTCCTGCATCCAAAACGTGTCTTCGTCACCCAAACCGGCAGGGAAAATCGCACGTCCGAGCATCATCGTCGTGGCACACACCACGGAAAGCAAGCCCGCAATCACGGAAATCGCATGCCCCGCAACACCATCGCGGAACGGGTTGAACACGGCAAGCAGCGCAATCATCGCCACGGAAGCCACAACCGTGAACGACACGATTGCGGGCTCTTCCGCATTCCCATAGGAAATGCCGGGAATCAGAGCAAGCACAACCAGCACCACATATGCGGCGATTTGGACGGCAAACACCTTGCCGAACGAGGCTTTCTGAGCCGACTTGACGGCAACTTTTTCAGAGGCGGTCATTTCGTCCCCTTTTCATGATTTTCCATAATGTGGTCATTACGTATGCGATACCATTAAATGTAGCCGCAAGTGTCCACATAGTTCAGATAAAATTAATGAAACGCCGACAACACACAACAAGAGTACAATCGCGGCAACGATACAAAACCAGTACAAGAGACAAAGGGAGCTAACGTGACGGATCTGACGCTTATGACGTTCGCTAGCGACCCAGCTACCGTGCTTCCTTCTCTGGCGCTGCTTTCCCACCGCGTACGCGTGCTACCAATGGACGCGGCAAGTCTGGTGAAAATGCCGGAAAACACCATTCTTTTTCTGGATGCGCGGGATGATCTGGCCACGGCGAAAACATTGTGCCGCCTGATTCATGCATCCGGACTGTCCACGCCGATCGTGCTCGTCCTCACCGAGGGTGGCTTCACCGTGGTCAATTCGCAGTGGGGCATCGCCGACGTGGTGGTGGCGTCCGCTTCCCCGGCCGAAGTTGAGGGGCGTCTTCGCTTGGTATCCGAGCGCGGCAACTCGCCGGTCAATGCGGTTTCCGGTTCCGGAGAATCGGGCGTGCAGAACGAAGACGGCATGATCCACTCCGGCGACCTGGTGGTGGACACCAACGGCTATACGGCAAGTCTGCATGGGCATCCGATCGACTTGGCATACAAGGAGTTCGAACTTCTCAAGTACCTCGTGCAGCATCCGGGACGCGTGTTCACCCGCGCGCAGCTGCTGCAGGAAGTGTGGGGCTACGACTATTACGGCGGCACCCGCACCGTCGACGTGCATATCCGTCGTCTTCGCGCCAAGCTGGGCGGCGAATACGAGCATGTGATCGGTACCGTGCGCAATGTCGGCTATCGTTTTGATCCTCCGGAAGAAGAGGAAGGCGAGGCGGCAGCCAAGGACGCCGCAGCCCACAACGCTTCGAGCGAAAACTGATTGTCGCACTATTCGCATTGCTGGCATTGCCTGCGATTTGCGATGCTTGCGATTGCCACGATACTTGCGATCTGACTGTCGGCTATCTCACTTTCGTACGCGCGATTGCATATTCATGCGACGGTAGACTGGTGCCATGCCCCGGGAATCGAAACAAGCGCGACTGTCACGCATGCATCAGGAATACGCCGTATTGTGCGAGGAGATTCCGCATCCGAAATGCGCGCTGAATTTTTCAAACCCGTTTGAGCTGCTGGTGGCGACCGTGCTAAGCGCGCAAACCACCGACAAACGCGTGAATATGGTCACACCGGAATTATTCGGCGAATATCCGGGACCGGCCGCACTTGCGAGCGCCAATCCCGAACACGTGGAAAGCATCATTCATTCCATCGGATTTCATCATACGAAGGCAAAGAACATCATCGGACTTTCTTACGCATTGTGCGAACGGTTCGACGGCGAGGTGCCGCAAACCATGGATGCTTTGACAAGTCTGCCCGGGGTCGGGCGCAAAACCGCGAACGTGGTGCTTGGCAATGCTTTTGGCGTGCCGGGATTCCCTGTCGACACGCATGTGATCCGTGTGACCGGGCGGCTGCGCTGGCGTTCGGACTGGGCGAGCGGCTCCCCCGACCCCAAAGCCATCGAACGAGAGATCACCGCCTGCTTCCCGCCCGAAGAGTGGACGGACCTGTCTCACAGGCTGATATTGCATGGTCGTGCCATATGCCATGCGCGCAAGCCCGACTGCCTCAACTGCCCCCTTAACGACACCTGTCCGAGCGCATTCGCAGCGTAACGCGCATGCCCGCTGTAGCCTGTGCCAACTAGACTCAGCACCATGGAAGACACCATGGAAGAAGAAAACGGGCGGGAAGCCAAGCTGAAAGCCGAAATCACGCGATGGCTGATCTTTTTCGGCGTCGCCATCATGCTCAGCGTCATGACCTGGCTGGGCTGGTCGCTGACGAACCGCAAAAATCCGATTACCTCCTTCACCACGCTCGTTTCCGACTCCTCCGTGGCCATCGGCATTCAGGGCAGCGCGCCGGAATCGCTCGACATCCGCACCGAACAGGGCACCGCGCTGGAGCAGGCGCTGCTCGAAAACGTGTACGAAACCCTGGTGTCACGCAGCGAAACCAACAAACTGCAGCCGTCAATCGCGAAATCATGGCAGATTTCCGACGACGGACTGACCTACACGTTCACACTCAACAGCAACATGACCTTCGCCAACGGCCATAAACTCGACTCGTCCGACGTGGTCTGGTCGCTGCAAAACGTCATCAACAACAATTACGTGGGATCCGACCAACTTGGTAGTCTCAAGGAAATCACCAATCCCGACGAAAAAACGGTGGTCATCACCCTCAATCAGCCGAATCCGTGCCTGCTGCGCGCGTTGAGCGGGCGTGCCGGCATTGTTTACGATGAGGAAAGCACGGCGAATTACGGCAAGAAAGCCGTGGGATCGGGACCGTTCACCGTGGAAGCCTCGTCGAAAACACAGATCGTGCTGCAGCGCAACGACTCGTATTGGGGCACCAAAGCCGCCGCATCGCAAATAACGCTGTATTACTACGCTTCCGAAGATTCGCTGGTCAGCGCAATGGAAGCCAAGAAAATCAGCATGGCATTGCCGTTGAGCGCGTCTGCCGCCGATGAGCTCAACCAGCAAAGCGGCATCAACTCCGACAGCGGCATCAGCTTCGACAAAGTGATGCTCGCCTTCAATAACGGCACCGAAAGCCCGTTCTCCGACGAGCAGATCCGCAAAATGACGAGATACGCCATCGACGCGCAGACCATCGCCAAAGACGCTCCGGACGCCTATTCGTCGCTCGGAGGCCCGATAAGCCCGCTGGAAGACGGGTATGAGGATCTGAGCGAACTGTTCCCCTACAATCTTGAGCAGGGCCAGCAGATGCGCAGCTATTTCGGCGCATACTATATCGCCGATATCGATCTGCTGGTGCCCAAGGAATATGAGCAGATCGGCAACACCGTGAAATCGGCGATCGAACAGCTCAATATCGGCGTCAATCTGGAAGTGCTCGATTCCGCGGCGCAAGTCACGGAACGCATGAACGCGGGCACCTACAATATCGCGCTCACCACCATGAGCGGCGAAAACGATGCGAGCGTATTCACCGACGGCCAAAGCGTGTTCCATTATGAGAACGGCGATGTGCAGCAGGCATATGCGGACGCGATGGCGGCCACCAATGATGACGATTATCAGGCACGCATGCGCACGTATGCACGCGCCGTCAGCGAAAACGCGGCAAGCGACTGGCTGTACACGCGCAAGAATTTCATGGCGGTAAGCGACCAATTGCAGGGATATCCGAAAAATCTGACCGACCGTCTGCTGCCGTTGAGCAGAGTGAAGTTGCAGTGATTTTCCCGCGATTGTCAATCAATCGCCGAACACTGCGGACAATCCGTGTGTTGCGCTGATTTTCTTGCGATTTCGGCATTCGGCTGCAGTTCCGTAAGTTGTCACATTCGCTTTCTAGACTAGCGTTTATGACTGAAAGCCAAGATACTACCATCAACGCGAACCTCACGCCGCTGCCCGACAAGGTCGGCGTGGACGGTCTCGAAGACAAGTGGCGCGAAGTCTGGGACGAAAGCGAAGTCTACAAGTTCCAGGGCACCCGCGACCGCAAGGCCGTGTATTCCATCGACACCCCGCCGCCCACCGTTTCCGGCCACCTGCACGTGGGCCACGTGTTCTCGTACACGCATACCGATGTGATCGCGCGATTCAAGCGCATGAACGGCTACGACGTGTTCTACCCGATGGGCTGGGATGACAACGGCCTGCCAACCGAACGCCGTGTGCAGAACTATTACGGCGTGCGTGTGGACACCTCCCTCAAGTACGATCCTGATTTCGTGCCGCCGTTCGAAGGCACCGATGGCAAGAAGATCGACGCCAAGGATCAGGTTCCGATCTCCCGTAAGAACTTCATCGAACTGTGCGAGAAGCTCACCGCCCAGGATGAGAAGCAGTTCGAGGCGCTGTGGCGTTCCCTCGGCCTGTCCATCGACTGGACGCAGACCTACCACACCATCGGCGAGCACCCGCAGCGCGTGGCCCAGAAGGCGTTCCTGCGCAATCTGGCCCGCGGCGAAGCGTATCAGAAAGACGCTCCGGGCCTGTGGGATGTGACCTTCCAGACCGCAGTGGCCCAGGCCGAGCTGGAATCCCGCGAATATCCGGGCTTCTACCACAAGGTGGCGTTCCGCTTCGAAGACGGCACTCCGATCTACATCGAAACCACCCGTCCGGAACTGCTGGCAGCCTGCGGCGCACTGATCGCGCACCCGGATGACGAGCGTTACAAGCCGTATTTCGGCCAGTACGTCTACTCCCCGCTGTTCCACGTGAAGGTGCCGATTCTGGCGCACAAGGCCGCGGAAATGGACAAGGGCGCAGGTATCGCCATGTGCTGTACGTTCGGTGACGTGACCGACGTTGAGTGGTGGCGTGATCTGAACCTGCCGCTGCGTTCCATCATCCAGCGCAACGGACGCATCGTGATGGACACCCCGGACTGGATCGAAGACGAGGAAGGCAAGCGCGTCTTCCAGGAAACCGCCGGCAAGACGACATTCTCCGCACGCAAGATCATCGTCGACGCGCTGCGCGAATCCGGCGATCTTGACGGCGAACCGACTCCGACCAAGCGTATGACGAACTTCTACGAGAAGGGTGACAAGCCGCTCGAAATCGTCACTTCCCGCCAGTGGTACCTCAAGAACGGCGGCACCGATCAGAAGCTGAACGCCGAACTGATCGAACGCGGTCGCGAACTGAACTTCCATCCTGATTTCATGCGCGTGCGTTACGAAAACTGGGTGAACGGCCTGAATGGCGATTGGCTGATCTCCCGTCAGCGCTTCTTCGGCGTGCCGTTCCCGCTGTGGTATCCGGTGAAGGAAGATGGCACCGCCGATTACGATCATCCGATCGTGCCGAGCGAGGACCGCTTGCCGATCGATCCGACCGACGATGTGCCGGAAGGCTACAGCGAGGACCAGCGCGACGTGCCCGGTGGCTTCACCGCCGAACCTGACATCATGGATACGTGGGCGACCTCGTCGCTCACCCCGCAGATCGTGACCCGCTGGGAAGAGCCAGGCGAAGAGAACCAGGCGATTTTCAACGCCACCTTCCCGATGGATCTGCGTCCGCAGGGTCAGGACATCATCCGCACCTGGCTGTTCTCCACCGTGGATCGCGCGCATCTCGAGAACAAGTGTCTGCCGTGGGCCAATGCCACCCTGTCTGGATGGATTCTTGATCCGGATCACAAGAAGATGTCGAAGTCCAAGGGCAACGTAGTTGTGCCAGACAAGCCGATCAAGCAGTTCGGCGCCGACGCGGTGCGTTATTGGGCCGCTGCGGCACGTTTGGGCCTGGATGCCACCTACGACGAAGGCCAGATGAAGATCGGCCGCCGTTTGGCCATCAAGCTGCTCAACGCCACCAAGTTCGCACTGGCCATCGGCCGTGAGGATGAGAACCACCATGTGGGCGCTCCGGCAACCGCAAGCTGGAACCCTGCCGACGTGACCGAGCCGCTGGACCGCGCAGCCATGGCCAAGATGGCCCTCGTAGTGCGCGAAGCCACCGAAAGCCTCAACAACTACGAGCATTCCAAGGCTTTGGAAGTCATCGAAAACTACTTCTGGCAGTTCTGCGACGATTACATCGAGCTGGTCAAGAACCGCGCGTACGGCACCGCAGACTCCACCGGCCATGTGCCGAGCGAGAAGGCCGTGAAGTCCGCTCGCACCGCGCTGGGACTGGGCTTGGATGCCTTCGCACGCCTGCTGGCACCGTACCTGCCGTACGCCACCGAAGAAGTGTGGAGCTGGATGCATGAGGGCGAAGGCTCCGTGCACCACGCCGCATGGCCGAAGGCTGAAACGTACGATGCGGCCGCAGCAGCCGTCTCCCCGGAGCTGCTCACCCATGCCGGTGAAGCTCTGGCCGCGCTGCGTGGCATCAAGTCGAAGGCCAAGGTTTCGATGAAGACCCCGATCCTTTCCGTGCAGCTGGGCGTTTCCGATGAAGCGCGCGAATCCATCGAAAGCGCATTGGGCGATATCGCCGAGGCCGGTCGCGTGGTCGGACGCATCTCCTTCATGGGAGCGGCCGCCGCACTGAAGGCCGTCAAGGAAACCGCCGAAGCAGCCAAGGAAGCCGTCAAGGAGGCCAAGGCTGATGCCGAAGCCGCCATCGACGTGATTGTGGCCGACAGCGAACTTGGAGAGCCGCCGGCTAAAAAGCCGAAGAACTAATGGCAACTGTAGGTGAAACCGGCAGCCTTCGTGGCAAAGCCGTTCACTTCACCTACAGACAGTCCACAGGACTGTCTGCTTAACGGCTCAGCCGGCTAAAAAGCCTAAGAGGGGATCTTCCACGATTGGAAGGCCCCCTCTTTGTGTATCTGGATCCTATGTTCATACATTTTTATAAAACGGGAACTGCAAGCAGATATTGAGATTGCGCGGCCTTAGCAGGCTGCGATTGCACAGGCATATCCGGATACAGCTTCTGCAAAGCCTGCTGCAATATTTCGGCAGCGGCCGCAATTTCAACGGTCTCGTCAATCAAATCGCTATTATCAGGCACAATCAACGTGCGATTTCCGGAACCAGCAATGCCGTATGCTGCAATCGGCAACGCACTTGTCATCAACATTTCGGAAGATGCGGTTTTTCCTGTTGTTCCAGTATTTTCAGATGCGGAATCTACCGAATCGCCATCGCTGGATTTCTTTGATTCCACTCCCCCGACTTTCGCAACGTTCTTCGACGTGGTATCGGCAGCCGCGCCAAATGACGATCGCAGGCCGCCCGCGTAGCTCATCACATCATCCATGCTGATGGCGTTCTTGTCGTCCACCAAGCTGGCCGCAGTACCGTCGGAAGCGTTCTGCTGATTGGCCGCATCCGCCTGCGCGCGTTCCTCTTTGCGTTGGGCCTTGATACGCGCCCGCTCGGCACGGCCCGCAAGCGACGTCTCCGAAGCCGAGGCAAGTCCCATAGACCCCTTCAACGTAACTTCCGAACCATCGACAGTATCGTCGGAACTGGTCGAATCATCACCTGCATCAAGCTGATCCGCAAAACGAAGCACGATCTGGTGGAACGCACTGGCCTGACCCGTGTGCTCGCTCGCATCCGCCAACGCCTGCATCGCATCGTCAACCTTGCTTGAAGCCGACTTCAACTTCTCATTTCCGTCAATGTTGTTGCGCACATCCGCAATCGCCTGAGATTCCAAGTTTTGCGCCGAACCTGCGGAAGCCCCCAATTCCTTAAGCCGAGCGGTGTACGCGTCGGTGAAATCCATGGAATACGGAATCATCGCCGAAGAAAGCTGCGACTGGCCGGCACTGTAATCCTTGGCGCCACGCTGCTGCTCCTCGCCCGCACGCTTGTTGAGTTCCGCCACCAAACCGGATGTGCCACGCTGTTCGATGGTGCGAATCACCTCGTTCACCGCGTCGGCGGCACCCGTATGTCGGTATGCGGCGCTCACATCGTTGACCGCGTTGGCCAGATCGACCACGGACTGCGCCACCGCAGTATCGCCGTTCAATTCGGCCGCGGTGCCGAGAATGGCGGTAAGTTGCGTGGTATCGCCAATCGATCCGGAAAGATGCGTCGTATACGAGCCGACGTACGCGTCGATATACCCGTTGAACGCCTGCTCATGTTCCTGCTCACGCTGGGCGATGGTCGTTTCGGCAAGCTCCTTTTCATGATCGCGCAGTTGTTCGAGCTGCGCGATGAGCTCATGGTTGCGTTGCGATCCGACATTCGTCAAACCATCCACCAATGTGGATGCGCGATCGGTCAAACTGGTGAGATTGCCATAGCAGCCAGTTCTTCCGGAATCGCAGGCAACAGCGGCGACAGACAGCGAACTCATGGTGAAGTTTTTCGCAGTCACATACGTATGAATCGTAAGATCCTCACCCGGCTTGCCTACCGCAGCGACCAATGTCGACGAATTGCCGGCAGACACAAGCACGCCTTCGTCTGAGGTCGCGTCATTGCCGACGCGGTTGGGAATGGTGAACGCGACGATCGGCGTCAGATCAGCCGTTTCCTCCGGTCGTTCCGATTTCAGATCGATGCGGATGCCGACCACGCCCGATGCACCGGAAATCTTGGATGCGCTGACGGTCGGACCGTCCAAAGTAAAGGTCGCCGTTATATCCCACGGCAGTTCCACACGCTCTTGCGGCACGCGCTGCGAAGACGTCGCGCCCTCATCTGCATTCATGTCCGTATCAGTTGCAGAAGCGGCGTCACTCGTCAAATACAAGCGGCCCGGCTCATCAACGGACTCATATGCGCTCATCACATCGTGCGAGGCCACCGCCGAGACGTACTCGCCGTTCCGACGCACCGCATCAACCACATTCGAAACCCCGACCGCGCATACGGGAGCCGCCGAAACCAGCGTTACCGCAATGGACGCAGCCAGCATGTGCCGCAGATGGACACTCGCCACACGCATATCACGCTCACCACGCGTGCTATCGGCATGATGGGCACAAGATGCACGAAACGCAACAGAACGACGCATGCCGAGCCTCTCAATCGCAATCAAAACAACGTTCCAAAGCAATCAATGTAGCGCGCGGCATGCCCCGGCAAGAAACGATTTCGCGGAAAACAGACAGGTCAGGCGAATACGTCAAGCGCACCCGGATCGACGCCGTTCTCGGCGATGCGCTTATGCCTGCGCTTGGCTTCGGTCACCACGAATTCGCGATACATTTCGGCGATGTCGGGATCCAACCCGGCATCGACAGCAATGCGGTGCAACCGTTCGATCTGGTAATCCTCACGCTTGTAATCGGCCGGCGCGAAACCCGCGCGGGCTTTCAGCACACCCACTTGGGACGTATATTTGAAGCGTTCCGCCAGTAGGGAAACGATGGCCGTGTCGACATTGTCGATCGACTGGCGCAATGCAGCGATTTTCGCCACGGCATCGGCGACCTCGGGATTGCTTTGCGCGGTGCCCGCATCGATGACGGTTTCGGTTTCATGCTCTTCTTCTGGCCGAAGCCAGTCATGTTTGCTATCGCTCATGCGTACAAGACTACCGCGCGCATGTCACTTGGAGAAGTACCGTTGCAGCACAATCGTGGTTTCCGTGCTCACCGGCACCGTTTGGTGGATGACGTTCAGCGGATCCTCAAGCTTGCTTGGCGAGGCTGCGCGCACGGTCAGCATGTAGCTGGGTGACCCAGCCACGGAATCGCACGACATGATGCCTTCGATATCCTGCAATTTGGCGGGAATCTCGGCTTCCTTGGAATAATCGATCGGCGTGACCGCAATGTAGGCACGTACGGCGAGGCCACGCTTTTCATCGTCGATAACGGCCTTGTAGCCGAGAATCACATTACGACGTTCCAGTTTCTGCACGCGCGATTGCACCGCGGAAATCGACAGTCCCGTAGCGTCCGAAAGCTGAGACAGCGTAGCGCGGCCGTCTTTCTCCAGCATGCTGAGAATGGTCTCGTCGATATCGTCGAATTGGCCCACGCTCGCATGCGTGGCGTCGGGTTCGTTGCCATTGCCTGTCATAGATGCCCCTTTCCAACAAGCATTCTGCATCAGTCCGGTAGGACCGACTCCCCTATGCAGCTCACGTTTCCGTCCATTACCATACCCACCCCAACACACAATCCGTCAACTGCATTTTCGTAACATTTCCAACGAATTTCGATTTTCAATCATTTTTCTCCTATTTTTTTCATATACCCCCTATATAGCAATACTATTTTCGTCTTTTTACTTTCGATTTCGTATTTTTTCGTGCGTCGATTTTTACATACCGTATGTCCACAACGTGATCATCCACATTGCCGAATCGTGCGGAACTTTCGAAAAACAATCGAAACGCATTCGAAAGTAGTTGAAAACTGCAAAACGGAAAAACAGCCGAACAGAAAGACAGCCGAACGAAACAAAAGGGCCGCATGGCGATTGTCATACGACCCTTGGATGCGTAACCGCAGATTGCGATTACCTGCGATTAGCTGTTGCCGTTATTCGCGGTATTGCCGCTCTGCTGGATCAGCGACGCCATGAAATCACGGTTGGTCGCGGTCTTCTTCAGACGCGGCACAAGCGTCTGGTAAGCCTGCTCAGGCTCCAGACCGCCAAGCAGACGACGCAGACGGTAGATGATCGGCAGCTCCTGCGGATCGGTGATGAGTTCCTCGCGACGGGTGCCGGAAGCGTTCACGTCGATGGCCGGGAACAGGCGCTTGTCGGCCAGTTCGCGGCTCAGGCGCAGCTCCATGTTGCCGGTGCCCTTGAACTCCTCGAAAATCACCTCGTCCATCTTGGAGCCGGTTTCCACCAGTGCGGAGGAGATGATGGTCAGAGAGCCGCCGTTTTCGATGTTACGAGCGGCACCGAAGAACTTCTTCGGTGGGTACAACGCCTGGGCATCCACACCACCGGAAAGAATACGGCCGGAAGCCGGAGCGGCGATGTTGTAGGCACGGGCCAGACGGGTCATGGAATCAAGCAGCACCACCACGTCCTGGCCAAGCTCCACGAGACGCTTCGCGCGTTCGATGGCGAGTTCGGCGACGGTGGTGTGGTCGGAGGCCGGACGGTCGAAGGTGGAGGAAATGACCTCGCCCTGCACCGTACGTTCCATATCGGTGACCTCTTCCGGACGTTCGTCCACGAGCACGACCATCAGGTGGACTTCCGGATTGTTGGTGGCGATCGCGTTGGCGATGTTCTGCAGGGTGATGGTCTTGCCGGCCTTCGGCGGAGACACGATCAGGCCACGCTGGCCCTTGCCGATCGGCGCCACGATGTCGATGAGGCGGCCGGTGAGCTTGTTCGGCGCGGTTTCCTGCTTCAGACGCTCCTGCGGATACAGCGGAGTGAGCTTGTTGAACTGCGGACGGTTCTGTGCGGCCTCCACGGTCATGCCGTTGATGGAGTCGATGGACTGCAGCGGCACGAACTTCTGACGCTGGTTGCGGCGGTCGCCCTCACGCGGGGTACGGATGGAACCGTGCACGGCATCACCCTTGCGCAGCCCATACTTCTTGACCTGGCCCATGGAAACGTACACGTCGTTCGGACCCGGCAAATAGCCGGAGGTACGCACGAAAGCGTAGGAATCGAGCACGTCGACGATGCCCGCGACAGGCACGAGATCCTCTTTCGGCTCCTCGTGACGCTGTTCGCGTTCAACATTGCGATCCGTGCGCTCGTTGCGCTCGACGCGATCGTTACGCTCGTTGCGATCATTGTTACGGTCGCCGGTACGGCCACGACGCTCGTCACGCTCGTCATAATCGCGGTCACGGCCACGCAGGCGACGGCCACGACGATCCACGCGGTCACCCCTATCGCTGACGTGACCGCGACCACGACGCGCGAAATCACCGTCTTCAGCCTCGTCACGACGTTCGTCATCATCACTGCCCTGCGAAGGCAACGTGGCGAGAATGTCATCAAGATCGCGCACAACGTCCTCATCCTTCGGCCCTTCCACCGCACGACGGCGACGGCGCGGCTCAACGTCGGACGCATCATCCTTACGATGGCGACGACGATCATCCTGCTTCGGCGAAGCATCGTCCAATCCCAGTTCGGCCAGCAGATCGGTGGCAGCGTCCGCATCACGGCGGCGACGGCGCTTCGGAGCCTCATCGATGCTGTCCAGGGCGTTCACCGCGGCCATGACATCGGCCGCCTCCTCGCTCGTCGGAGCCTCAGCCTGCTTGCGACGGTCAGCACGCTCGGTGCGCTCGGCACGTTCCGTCTGTTCGGAGCGCTCCGCACGCTCAGCGCTATCAGCACGTCCGGCAAGGGTCTTCCTAACGGTTTTGGCCGTCTGCTTTTCGGACTGCTCAGCTTCGTTGGCTTTGCTTTCGGCAGCCTCGTTGGACTTGCCGGATTCCTCAGCCGTGTTCGCCGCGACCTCAGCGTCTGCGGTTTGGGCTTCAGCAGGAGCCGCCGGAGCGGCCGGTGCAGCGGACTTCGGAGCTCGCACGGTCACACCGGCAGGCGCTTCACCGCCGGAACGAGCGGCCTGAAGCGTCGCGATAAGTTCCGGCTTACGCATGGTGGAGGTGCCACGAAGGCCCATCTGCTTGGCGAGCTCCTTGAGCTCAGGCAGTTTCATGTCTTCAAGATTCGGGCTGGTTGCCACTGGTTTTTGCCTTTCCCCTAGCTTTCGCAAGCACACGCCTGCAACAGCTGTAAAAAGAGATACGGAAATTTCCGCCACTGAAAGTCCGCCGCGAAATATCACGGTTTTCGAACTTCCCTAACCATACAACGTCATCCAGACCAACGCAACGTAGGCGTGCCAACGTATTCATGCCAATCAAGCATTCAAGTCAATGACAAATCGCAAATCACAATGCGAAAGACCCGCCATGCGATCACATGACGGGTCTTTCGCTTTACCACATGCTTTACAGCAACAGGTGCAGGTCTTGCCGGAACCTACTTTTCCTCGTGATAGCTCTTATCGGTATTGACGGACCATACGTTCTTCTTGGACGTCTTGCCGTTCTTGATATTGCCGACGGCCTCGATTGCGGTGGCCATGGAATGATCCATGTTGTTGTAACGATGCTGGCCGTTGCGGCCGACGCAATACAGATTGCCGAAGGAATCGAGGTATTCCACGAGCTCAGGCATGCGATCGTAGGTGTCGAAATATGCCGGATACGCCTTCTTCACGCGCTCACGATGGGAGTCGATCACGTCTTGCGGACCGTTGATGATCTGCATGCGCGTAAGCTCCTGGATGGCGAACTTCTTCGCTTCCTCGTCAGACATGTTCCAGAAGGAATCGCCTTCTTCGCAGAAGTATTCAAGACCGATCCACACGGTGTTGTCAACGTCCTTGACCAGGTACGGGCTCCAGTTGTTGAAGATCTGCAAACGGCCGACCTTGTAGCCCGGATCCTGCACGTAAATCCAGCAATCAGGCACGATCGGCGGGTTGCCGAGGGTGGGAATGTCGGTGGTGTTCGACAGGCGCAGGTGCTTGACGAGCAGACCAACGGTCACGAAGTCGCGGTACGGCAGGCCGTTGGCGATTTCGGTCATGTCCTTCGGCGCGGGCTTGCTGGAAGCGTCCACGGCGTTGATGAGATCCTTGACGGGCATGGAGGAGATGAAGTCGTCCGCGGCCATTTCGGTGCGGTTGCCTTCGGAATCCTCATATACCACGGATGCGATCTTGCCGTCGGCCTGGCGAATCTCCACCACGTTCGCGTCGGTGATGACCTTCACGCCCGCGGCCTCGCAGTTGGCCTCGACGGTTTCCCACAGCTGGCCCGGACCATACTTCGGATACCAGAATTCCTCAATCAGCGAGGTTTCAACCTCAGCATTGCTGCGCTTCTTCGGCAGGAGCTTCTGGAACGCGTTCTTCAGCACGCCCATAATGCTCAGGCCCTTGACGCGCTGCGCACCCCAATCGGCGGAAATCTGGGACGGATGGCGACCCCACAGCTTCTCGGTGTACCCCTCGAAGAACATGGAATACAGCTTGCGGCCGAAACGATTGATGTAGAAGTTCTCCAGATTGTCTTCCGGCAGCTTGTGCACCATGGACTTCAGATAGCTGAAGCCGGCAACAAGCGTAAGCTTCGGACCCATGGCCTTCAACGTGTTGGCGCTCAGGGAAATCGGGTAGTCAAAGAAGTGGCGGTTCCAGTAAATACGAGACACGCGATGACGCTTAAGCATCACCTTGTCTTCGACTTCCGGATCCGGTCCGCCCGGTTCCATATCGTGCTCGCGACCGAGCTTCTTGTCATCATAGCTTGGCGCGCCCTGCAGCGGCAGGACCCCCTTCCACCAATCCATGATGCGTTCGTCCTTCGAGAAGAAACGATGGCCGCCAATATCCATACGGTTGCCATCATGCTTGACGGTGCGGGAGATGCCGCCGAATTCGCGGGTCGCTTCCAACACAGTCACGTCGTAGTTCTCGGAGCCACCGTCCTTGACGAGCTCCCAAGCGGCAGTCAGGCCTGCAGGGCCACCGCCGATAATCACCACGGATTGCTTTTGCGTCACTTTGAGGTCTCCTTATGAAAACAAAAATCCCTGATAGTCTACCCGAGGGTAGGGAAACGAACACCGCAACTTGTGCGAATGCTTACAAAATCAAGCCAAGTCAGCCGGATATACGGCTATCGCATCATGCAAAACGCAATCATCAAACCGGCCGATGCACGACCCGACTGCGCGGCCAAAGCGCGCAACCACATTACGCAATCCAACTACGCGACCAGCAACCGCACAACTGGCAACCGCGTGACCGGCAACTGCGCAACTAGATGGAATCAGGAATGTCAATATCGGTTTTCTGCACTTCCTCAACATTGACATCCTTGAACGTGACGATACGCACGTTCTTGACGAAACGACTGGAACGATAGACGTCCCACACCCAAGCATCAGTCAGGCGCACGTCGAAATACACGTCCTGGCCTGCGGAACGCACATTGAAATCGACTTTATTCGCCAAATAAAAGCGACGTTCCGTTTCAACAACATACGTAAACAGCTTGATTACGTCGCGATACTCCTTATACAGAGCCAGTTCCGCGTCGGTTTCGTAATTATCGAGATCCTCGGCGCTCATCACTTACCTTCCGTATCGCGCTTGCGACCACGACCAAGCGTGCGCCACCAAGCTTCCTTCGACGTCTTACGCTCGCCCGCCGTGTACGGCCAGCTGTTTTCGGCATCGGCATCGCCAGTAACGGACTTGCGATCATCATGCTCGCTTTGTCGCGCAGGTTCCGCGCCTTCCGCGTCCTTCCGCACAGCCTCGGCCACGTCACCAGCACCATCGGAAGAAGCTTTCTGCACGGATTGCGCAGCTGCCGCGGCATCGTTGACATCCGTACCTTCCGCATCATGCTTCGAAGCATTCTTCTCATTCAGTCGGATGGCAATGGAATGCTCGCGCGCGCTCAACGCTTCCTTGACGCCCGGATTATCTTCGATCACATGCATGCCGAACGCGTCAAGCGAACGGATCGGGTCGAACTCGTCAACCAGCGTGTCCATAACGATCAGATCCTGGTAACGGTTCTGCGAAGCGTTCCACAAGGCGTCGCGCGAACGACCGGACGGCACGAATCCCAACGACTGGTACACGGACACGGAACGCGTGTTCTGCTCGGGCACGGCAACCCAAATGCGATGCATGCCAAGGCCTGCCGGTTCCGGCGCAAGTCCGTACGTCATCACGCGCGGCATGATGTCACGCGAATAGCCACGGCCGCGGTAATCCTTGCCAAGCACCACCTGAATGCGCGCGGAACGAGCCCAACCGTCAATATCGATCAGGAAAATCATGCCAATCACATTGTCGGAATTCGCGGCATCGATCTCGCCATCGCCATCATGGTCGGCTTCGGTGATGATGGACCATGCGATCGTGCGACGCGACTCCGGATCCCCCACACCGGATTCGGTCGGCGTTTCGCCTTGGGACCATGCCACGGAACGACGCACCCACGCATGCACCGCGCCACGCTCGGCAACCCGATCCTTGCCGGTGATTCCGGAAGCGCCGATGTACGCCCCAATGGCGTCCATACGTTCAAGATCTTCGATCACGGACGGACGCAGATGCACCATCTCGCCCTTGATAGACGGAATGACGATGAGATCCGGCAATTCACGCGACTGCTGGTCCAACTGCTCCTGTGTCGCAGCCTCAACTTGTTCTGGCATTATTCCTGTCCCCTACATCATTGCAGGCACGACCGTCGCCGCACCCATACCGAGGGTATTGTACCCGACTGTATGTCAGCTGTGAATCCGCGCGGCGGCAATCGCTGTACATATTCCTCTACCAGCATAACCTGATGTTGAAGGACATGTCGGCAATCGTAAGAAAATGCGCTTCGCGATTATGCATTCTCTTTCTTTGAAATCCCTTTTCCGGAATAACGAAAAAAAAAAACGCACGTCCCAAGCTTTTTGGAACGTGCGTTTTCCTGCGATTCAACAATCGGCTGTAATCGTCAGCAATCGTTGTAAACGTTACTTGATCTTGCTCATCACGATCTTGGTGACGGCCTTTGCGTCAGCCTGACCGCGAGTGGCGCGCATGACGGCACCAATGATGGCGCCCATCGGCTTCATATTGCCGCTCTTGAGCTTTTCAACGATGTCAGGATTGGCTGCGAGAGCCTCATCCACGGCCTTTTCGAGAGCGCCGTCATCAGACACGACCTGGAAGCCATGCTTCTTGACGACCTCATCCGGAGTGCCTTCGCCAGCAAGCACACCGGCGACGGTCTGCTTGGCCAGCTTGTCGTTGAGCTTGCCATCGGCGATCAGCTTCTCAACCTCAGCAACATCGGCCGGAGCGATCGGCAGCTCTTCGAGGCTCACGCCCTTGTTGTTGGCTTCACGGCTCAGCTCGCCCAGCCACCACTTCTTGGCACCTGCGGCGGTGGCACCAGCCTTGACGGTCTCCTCAAGCAGATCCAGAGCGTCGGCGTTGAGCACGTCACGCATCTCCAAATCGTTGAAGCCCCACTCGCCCTTCAGGCGGTTGCGGCGCTCGCGCGGCATTTCCGGCATCTGAGCCTTCATCTCTTCGATGTGCTCCTTGGTGATGTGCAGCATCACCAGATCCGGATCCGGGAAGTAGCGGTAATCGTCGGCATCGGACTTCACGCGGCCGCCTGCGGTGGTCTGCGAAGCCTCATCCCAGTGGCGGGTTTCCTGCAGAATCTCGCCGCCTTCGCTCAGAATGGCCGCCTGACGGCGAATCTCATACTGAATGGTCTTTTCAATACCGCGGAACGAGTTCACGTTCTTGGTTTCGGAACGGGTGCCGAACGGATCGGACGGGCTGTTGCGCAGCGACACGTTCACGTCGGCACGCATGTTGCCCTGCTCCATGCGAGCGTGGGAAATATTAAGCGCACGCACGATGTCGCGGATGGCGCGCATGTAGGCACCGGCGATTTCCGGAGCACGATCGCCTGCGCCAACGATCGGCTTGGTCACGATTTCGATCAGAGGAACGCCTGCACGGTTGTAGTCGACCAGGGAGTGGTCAGCGCCTTCGATACGGCCGTCAGCGCCACCGACGTGGGTGTTCTTGCCTGCGTCGTCTTCGATGTGGGCGCGTTCGATCGGCACACGGAACACGGTGCCGTCTTCAAGTTCCACATCAAGATAGCCGTTGCCGTTGGTCGGCTTGTCATACTGCGAGATCTGGTAATCGCGCGGCATGTCCGGGTAGAAGTAGTTCTTACGCGCGAACTGGCTCCACTCGGCAATTTCGCAATGCAGGGCAAGACCCAGCTTGATGGCGTAATCGACGGCGGTCTTGTTGACCACCGGCAGAGAACCCGGCAGACCAAGGCTCACAGGGGTGAGCTGGCTGTTCGGATCGCCACCGAACGAGACTTCGGCCGGGCAGAACAGCTTCGTGGTGGTGCTCAGCTCAACATGGGTTTCCAGACCGATGACCGGATCGAACTTCTTGACGGCATCGGCGTACTTCATCAACTTTTCAGCCATTTTGTTTTCTTTCCTCCGATGCTTCCTACTTGTCCAGTCCGTCGAGCCACGGGGTCTTCAGGGACTGCCAGATCGGGCCGTTCCAGCTTTCCTCGAGGGCCGCTTCGAGAGCGGCGGCGGGCTTGTACATGACCTCGTCGCGCTGCTGCGGGGCGATGAACTGGAAGCCGACGGGCAGGCCGTCGTCGGACAGGCCGGCCGGGATGGACATGGCAGGCACGCCGGCGAGGTTGGCCGGAATGGTGGCGATGTCGTTCATGTACATGGCCAGCGGGTCGTCGATCTTCTCGCCGAACTTGAAGGCGGTGGACGGGCTGGTGGGGGCCACGAGCACGTCGACCTGTTCGAAGGCCTTCTTGAAGTCTTCGATAATCAGCGTGCGGACCTTCTGGGCCGAGCCGTACCAGGCGTCGTAGTAGCCGGCGGACAGGGCGTAGGTGCCGAGGATGATACGGCGCTTGACCTCGTCGCCGAAGCCGGCTTCACGGGTGTAGGCCATCATGTTGGCGGCGGTCTGCGGCACGCCGGTCGGCGGCATCGACGCGCAGGCCGTAGCGCATGCCATCGTAACGGGCCAGGTTGGAGCTGACCTCGGACGGCATGATGATGTAGTAAGCGCCTAGCGAGTAGCCGATGTGCGGGACCGAGACCTCAACGACCTCGGCACCCATCTCCTTGAGCTTGTCGACGGCCTCGTTGAAGCGGGCCTCGACGCCGGGCTGGAAGCCGTCGCCGCCGAGTTCCTTGATGAGGCCGACCTTCATACCCTTCAGATCGCGCTTGGCGCCTTCGCGGGCGGCGGCGACCATCGGGCGCGGGCCTTCGGGGATGGAGGTGGAGTCACGCTTGTCGTGGCACCGATGATCTCCTGCAGCAGTGCGGAGTCGAGCACGGTGCGGGAGACCGGGCCGATCTGGTCGAGCGAGGAGGCCATGGCGATGGCTCCGAAACGGGAGACGCCGCCGTAGGTGGGTTTGACGCCCACGGTGCCGGTCAGGGCGCCGGGCTGGCGAATCGAGCCACCAGTGTCGGTGCCGAGGGCGATCGGTGCCTCGAATGCGGCGACTGCGGAGGCGGAGCCACCACCGGAACCGCCGGGCACGCGCTCGGTATCCCACGGGTTGTGGGTGGTCTGGTAGGCGGAGTGCTCGGTGGAGGAGCCCTGGGCGAATTCGTCGAGGTTGGTCTTGCCGAGAATCGGCATGCCGGCGGCCTTGAGCTTTTCGATGAC
>ENA-OQKJ01000086-OQKJ01000086.1-human-gut-metagenome-genome-assembly--contig:-NODE-86-length-24122-cov-2.354949_pt1 | contig 24122 bp, 19 predicted proteins | sample MGYA00242647_ERZ504795 | MGnify/ENA primary metagenome ERZ504795 (study PRJEB26092, sample SAMD00036398) | human gut metagenome | host: Homo sapiens | study: EMG produced TPA metagenomics assembly of...
GAACAATGCTATGTTTATCATCAAAATTTCGTTACACCACTCTTGTTAAGAGCGACCATCTCATTGATATATGATATAATTTCCCTAACATTGGCATTAGGATTTACCAATCTGAATATCCGATTTATAGTTTCTTTCGCTTCATTTTCTGTTTCTCCAAATGCTTCAACAAACAGTTTGTTGAATATACTTCGATAGTCGGTAATAACAGGAGGAGCAACACGATAAACAATAGGGAAAGTTTTATTGATAAAATACTTGGTCAGTTGTTTCGTTTGTTCGTCGGTCTCATCTCCGAATGCACAAGCTAAATGTGTTTCATCGAAAGGAATAACAGCCCAAACATTTTCAAAACCGCTATCGGCGAAGAACGTATGGATAGAAGACCATAATTCTTTTACTTTTTCAGCGGGGAGACGATCCATGTTGTCAAAAACAAGGACTAATTTACGTTGTCCTTTTTCCTTGATAAAATCAGAAATGTCTTGCATCCATGTTTTGAACTCGTAAACCGTTGGTTCGTCTTCGCTCAAAGTCTCATAGCAAACGTCCTTTTCGACTTTATCTTGATAAATAGCTAACATATAACTCCATCCATATTTATGATCTTTGCTATATGCCCATTTCCAAACGCACAATGCAATAAGAACTGGCAGTGCAGCTATGATAATAGACAATAAAGAAAACCACCATGTTGTGGGTGTAGGTTTTACTGCATACGCAATAAATGTAAATATCGGAGTTAAAACTGCAACCAAAAATGCCGCAACCATACCATTACTGATAAGGGGATATTTTTCGGTTACGGTCTCCGTTTTACGGGCTAATAAATATTTCAGCTTTTCAGACCATGATACGGTTTTCGTACCTCCACCTTTGACTTTTATTGTTGCATTTCCAGATAGGATACCATCATCAATAAGTTTGCTTGTAAGCAATTCCAATATAGAGCGGCGTTGCAAGTCCTCTTGATGTCCCCATGCGTCATACTCAAAAAAGTAATAGTCGTCTGATAATTCACGTTCCAACATTTTAACCACGTTGGATTTTCCAGATCCCCAAATACCTTCGATGCCGATAATTCGAGGTAAAGTACATTCCTCATCCAATGAATCATTCTGACAAAAATGGCGAGCAATAGTTTTTGCCAACCTTTCTTGCGAACCTCCATCGAATTTGTCAATACCACACGGTTTATTTTGGATAAACCGCGGATATTGCTGTTTGGATTGTAGTTTTGTTTCCATATACGTAATTTATTGATTATACGAACTCCAAATAATTCTCCCGATTTACCACATGAAACTCGGCATAGGGATAGGCTTCTTGGAAGGCTTTCGGTGCGGCCGGCATTTTATTTCCCCACTTGAACTCCAAGGCGGTAAGACTGTCGGCACTCTCCTCAATCAGGTCGATTTCCTGTTTGTCGTAGGTGCGCCAGAAATAGAACTCCCTGTGCAGTCCCTCATTGAAGTTCGCTTTGCGCCGCTCTCCGATGATGTAGTTCTCCCACAGCGCACCGACATCCTGCCGAATGGCCAGCGGTGAGAAAGCCCCGATAATGGCATTGCGAATGCCGTTGTCGTAGAAGTACCACTTGCCAGCTTTTGTAACCTCCTTGCGTAGGTTACGCGAATAAGCCCCCAGACGATAGATAACGAAGACCTTTTCCAATAGGTCGAGGTATTTTTCAACGGTCGTCTTGCTCATGCCGAGTTGTTTACCTAACTCTTCGTAAGAAACTTCGCTGCCCAACTGAAAAGCTATCAATCGCAGTAGATCGCGCATCTTGCTCGAATTTTTTAAGCCGTCAATTGCTAAGATATCTTTAAGCAGGTATGCACCGACAATATCACGTAGGTAGTCTGTTTTACGTTCATAGTTCTCCATCATTACTACTTCGGGATAGGAACCGTAAATCAAGCGCGCTTCGAGGTTCTGGCGGGTTTCAAGTGCCGTTTCCGTCTGTGCGATTTCCCGTTGCGAGAATGGTGTAAGGAGAAATTGCGTACTGCGGCCGACCAACGGTTCACCAGTCTTATTCAGCAAATCGAATGACGAAGAACCACTTGCCAAGACACTTATTCCCGGTATTTCATCAACTATCAACTTCAGAATACTACCGATTTGTGGTATGTTCTGTGCCTCATCAATAGCCAGCAAATCAATACCATCCAATAAATGCCGATAATTGGCTATTGAGCGATTCTCCAATAGTGCTAATGTGTCGTAGTCTTCGCCGTTGAGCATCATCGTCCTACCTGAATAGTTGTCCACAATTTTACGCATCATTACCGTTTTACCAACACGGCGAGCACCAAAAATCAGTACTGCTTTATTGGGCGCGATTCGTGCTGTAATCTTCTCTTGAAGTATTCTATTTACTGTTTCCATACCTTATAAAATATAATGCAAAGATAATCATATTTTTTTTAATTGGCGAATTTTACAAAAAAAACGGGCTATTAAATGGCGATTTTTACAACCACAATCTTATGGAAGTTGTTTCATTGTTTTTAGTAATGATATATGTTCATACTATGATGACTCAATAATTTACCAGACATACGTTTCTGAAATTTGTCCTTATAGGAATGAAAAACTCACATATATTGTGCTAATTAATATATAATTAAATGAAAATAAAAAGACAGGATACGAGTATTCCTGTCTTCTCATATGTAATGGATATTTTTTTATTTTCTCATCCGCTCCAACTCCTCATCACGCAACATTCTCTCGTTCAGTTTTTCCTGCATCCTGTCAATGAAATAGGTGCGGCTTTCGTTCTTCCGGCGTTTGATATCAGTGTAGAAGCGGTAGCAGTCTTTAGAATCAACCCCGAATATCTTATAGAGAAGTGGGGCGAGCTGTTTGAGCGGCATATTGCCGTTGTTGATGCAGCCCATCACGTCTATGCCGTAGATAAGTTCCACGAGGTCGATGGCATTGCCCGTCCATTGAAGAAGGCTGGCGGTGGTTTCTGTTGCGTTGTTGGCGGATATTAGTGGTAGGCACTTGGGGCGTGGCAAGGAATTTCTGCATCTTTCTTACGAAAGACAGAGCCTTGCTGACGTAGGCGGCAATCTCTCTTTTTTTTCTTCTGACAGATTACGCACGGGATGGTGCTGCAACTCGATTTCGATGTAGGCAAGCGCGATGACGGTAAGGTTCATGTCCATGCCGCCGTTGCACAGTTCGATCACTTGGGTGGCGAAAGCCGTGTATGCCGTTTCCATATTGCAGTCGCCGGCTTCGTTTATCAGGCGGAAAAAGTCGGTTTCCGCCAACAAGAAATAATTCATGGTTCTGTCAATTTTGAAAATTACACTTTGTTTTCTGCGTGCGCACATAAATATAATTGGCAAAAAGCGCGGCAGAAAATATTAAATCCAACACTCAATTTTACAAAGTGCTGGATTTCAGAGGTATAAAATTCAGTATTTTTTCACAAGGACAAATTATCTCCGACTTAAATTGTTTGTAATCGGAACATTTATTCTATTCCTGAAAATAGAAATGTATGCTTGCCGCTACATTTTGGCTATCTTGCTTTTTATCAAGGATATAGATAATGCGACATACACCGTTGGGATAGCTTTTCAAAGAGGTAAAGCGGTCCAGTGTTGCTCTGGCAGAGCCGACTTAAAAAAAATGTCGTCCGCTTCCGGATATGAAAGGAACGGTGTATAGTATGATTTCATCCACAGCGTGCATCCGCAGCAGTCCGTTTATATAGTCTGCCGTGTCCGGTGTGGCTTCCGCGAGGTAACGGATGTTTGTGCAGTCTTTTCTCCATTCGTGCAGCATTGAAATGGAATAGTCCGGTGTCACACGGTAAAAGGCTTTCTTCCTGATTTCATCAAGACCGCAACGGTCAAGGCACAAATCCTGATGTGCTTTATCATATAACTCTGAGAAAGACATCCGTCCATCGTCAGTACGGCGAGAATCTGAACTTTACCCATAATCGTTTCCTTTCGTTAGGCAGGGTAAAAAAGTAGCGTGCAATTCACACTACCTTCAAGCGATGGCTCTGGTAAAGCCTTTACGGAGAGTACGTGAATGCACGCTATGCGTAAGCATAGCATAAGCATCACGCAATCGTCTCCGTAGTTCCAATTTACCAGATTTTCGCTTGAAACGCCTTGCGGTCTTATCCTATATGTTGGCGGCGAAAAGCTCCTGCCAATCGCCGTTTTTCTCAAATGTTATGCAAAGATAGCCAAATTCAGTGAATTACGGGCTATGATTGCTTGAATTTATATTTAAGTCCATACTCTTCAAGTTTGCTGTATAGTGTTGTCCTGCCTATGCCGAGCAGTTCTGCGGCGACACTCCGGTTGCCGTTTGCCTGTTTCAACGCACGCAATATCCGCTCCTTATCCTCCGCGTCATTGCGCAAGGCGAAGCTGACAGTAGAGGTCGGTTTCGTCACGGCAAGTTCCAGATGCTCTTTCATGACAACACCTTCCTGCGCCTGCAATACAGCACCCATAACTTTCTGCCGAAGTTCCCGCACGTTGCCCGGCCATGCGTGTGTCAGCAACGCTTTACGTGCTTCGGAACTGAACCCGCTCACGCTACACTCCAGCTCTCTGTTTGCCATATCACGGAAGAACTCTGCCAGCGGCATAATGTCTTCTTGACAGTCACGCAACGGAGGAACGGTTATCCCGAAGTCGTGCAGGCGGTACAGAAGATCCTGCCGAAAACGCTTTTCATTCACCGATACCTCCAAATCTTCATTGGTAGCAGCGATGATGCGGACATTGAAATTCCGGTCTGCCTTGTCTCCGACCGGGCGATACCGCCTCTCCTGTATGGCACGGAGCAACATCTGTTGGGTTTCCAACGCGAGGTTTCCTACCTCGTCCAGAAACAACGTGCCGCCTTCCGCCTCATGGAAATATCCTTTCTTGGCATTGTCCGCACCTGTAAATGCACCTTTGACGTGTCCGAAGAAAGCCGACGGTGCAAGCTCTTTGGAGAGTGAACCGCAGTCCACCGCCACAAATGGCTTGCCTGCACGTTTGCTCTTGTCATGCAACAGGTGGGCAATATGCTCCTTGCCCGTGCCGTTCTCACCAAATATCATCACGCTCATATCGGTGGCGGCTACCAGCCTTATGCGGTGCATGATTTTCTGAAAGGCGGAACCTTCACGGGCGAATATAGGCATACGGCGTTGTCCTGCCTGACGTTCTTTCAGTATGGAACGGATCAGGGGGACAAGTTTATCCTCCACAAGCTGTTTGGGAATATAGTCTATCGAGCCGAGTTTCATGCTTTCCACGGCGATATTAACTTCGGCGTAGTCGGTCATAATGATGAAGGGCTGCATCTTTCCCTCCTTTCGCATCCAGCACAAAAGGTCTATGCCACTGCCGTCAGGCAGACGCAGGTCGGCAACCACGATATCATTATCTGTTGCCTGTTGCAGATGTTTCTTCGCGGTTGAGAGGTGGTAAGCCTTCATATTGCGGTAGCCCTCCCGTGACAGCATATTGCAGACATATTCGCAATACACGATGTTGTCTTCCACCACAATTATTTTTGTCTTATTCATCTTCGTATTTTCTCCTTTCCTCTTCTGCCAACCGTATTATTTCCACTCCCTTATCCAGCACGGCAGTCACGGCATGGCTTAACGCTTCACCATCCGGGAGAGCATCGCCACGAAGCAATCCGTAAAGTACATTCAGCGGTTGGTCGGCACGGAGCACCTCCCACGAACTGCGCAGGTGGTGGATCAGGGAATCCAGCTTTTGCAGGTCTTTTTCTTTTGCTGCATCCCGTACCGCCTGCATTTCCTTTTCTGTTTCAGTTATCAACTTTTCCAGCATGACGGCTTCATTGCCATAGGACAATAAGGCGGAAAAGTCCGGTTTCCCGTCCGGTGTCGCTTTTATGGCACACCTGTCGGAAACCTCCATCAGTTCCGATATGGAGAACGGCTTGAACAGGCATCCGGCAAAGCCTTTTGCCAATAGTTCCCCTTTGTTACAACTGCCCGAAGCGGTTGCCACAACCACCGGGATTGTTGGTGAATTGCCCACGTTGGACGAACGCAACAGTTCCAGCAATTCGAAACCGTTTATACCGGGCATATTCAAGTCTGTCAGCAACAGGCTGTATTCTTTCTGGCGTATCATTTCCATCAGTGCCGCAGCATCGGTGCAAGTGTCGCAGTGTATTCCTTCTTGGGAATACATCTCTTTCAGCATCAGAAGTAATACCTCATCATTGTCAATGGCGACAACATCATGGAATTTATTGTTATGATAAACAGGTGTATTGCTTGTATATCCAAGCTGTTCTTCAGCTTCCTGCATAGAAATTTCAACTGTGAAACGACTGCCTTTCCCTTTCTTGCTGTCTAAACGGATTGTTCCGCCAAGCATCGACACAATATTACGCATTATGGCAAGCCCAAGCCCGAAACCCTCCTTTGCGGCGGCATTTGATAGACGTTCAAACGCACCGAACGCTTGTTTCTGTTCCTCTTCTGTCATGCCTGTACCTGTATCTTCAACGACCAGTGTCAGAACTCCATTATCATATTCAGTAATCAAAGAAACACCGCCTTCTTCTGTGAACTTGACAGCGTTTGACAGCAGGTTATTCCCGATTTGTATTATTCGCTCTTTGTCGGTCAATACAATGGCATCGTGTCCAGTCTTCACGGACAAGGACAGCCCTTTGTTCACGGCAACAGGCATGAACTCCGTTTCAAGTGTGTGCGTGATTGCTGAAATCCGGCAGGGTGACAGACGGGGCTGTTCCTTGCCGTTGTCCAGGCGGAAGAAGTCAAGCAAAGTGTTAAGCATATCCCGCATACGGTCGGAGGATTGCAGTATGTTTTGGATATACTGCCCGGACTTATCCTCACACTGTTCTTTCCGTATCAGTCCGGCATAGCCTGTTATTGCTGTCAGCGGTGTGCGCAGTTCATGGGTGATAGTATGTACCGCCTTCTTCCTTGACGTTATCAGTGCCTCGTTCCGTTGTACGGATTGTTCCAGTTGCCTTATCAAATCAGTTGTCTTGTGCTTGTATTGTTTAATGCTTTTTGCATCACGATGTATGATGATGTAGGAAATTAACAACAATAGAAGAACGAATCCCATTAAACCGCCTACTTGCATAAATGACTTTTCACGCATGGCAACTATTTCGTTTTCCCGGCTTTGCAGTTCGGTTTGTACCTTTTCTTCTATTTGGCAAATCAATTCTTGCAGTTGTCTGTTAAGTTCTGCATTACGGGCAGCAAGACTATCGGCTTGTTCTGACAATCGACGGCTCTGCGCTTTCTGTTCGTTGACCATGTTTCTATTGGATGAACGGAGCGTAGTTGTTGTTGTCGTTGGCTTCGTTCCCTCTTTTTTTGCCGAAGATGCTCAAGAAACCTTTTCGTTTTGGCTTTTTGGACTGTTCCTGCACACTTTTCTGCACAATAACCGGAATTTGATTGGCTATCTTCTTGTTAATAGATTGTTGTTCATCCATTAACCGGACTATCTGGAACATCTGTCGTTCCTTATCCTCTAAAAGACTGCGCACACTATCGATGCGCTCTGCTGGATAGGTGGCCTTGAAACGGCAGAGCATACTGTCCATTGCCATACGCCGTGCATGGTAATGCTCGATATCTTTATCGTTCCATTCCAGTATTGTTTCACCCAATAGAGAAAATTTTATCATTTGAATATTGATATTGTTTATTTCTTTTCGGTAGCTCGTTCTTATTTTTTTATTGCCTAAGTTCTAATGCTTCTATCTCCTGCCATTCATAGAGGCTATTATATGCCATACATCCGATAAGAATGGAGATAAGTATATATCCCAACCGTATTGCCTTATAGAAATTTCCTGACCGCTCCATTATTTTAATGACATTGATTTTTGGAACATGAATAAAAGTTTATCTTTTTCGTTCATGCGGATATTATCAGAATAACCGTCTTTTGTTATTTGATACCCACATGGCTTAACCATAAAAATGCCTAAGCCCTTAGTGTATGAACTTATTTCTGAGGCATAGTCTTTACTTGTATTTAATGGAACTTTCCCTTTAATATGACACCACTCATTATTGCAACTGATGTCTTCAATCTCAGACATCATTTTTTGCAAATCTGTAATAGCTTTGGAACTCGCTACTTGGGGTATCTGCAACTCAAAACAGAGCATCGGTTCGAGAATGTCCACACCTGACTGTTGCAAAGCCAGCCTGAAGACATAAGGGGTCAGCTGTCTGAAATCAGCAGGTGTACTTACCGGGCTATAATACTCGGCTTGAGTAAAAGTTACTTTCAGATCTGTCACTTCCCATCCATGTAAACCAGATTGGCAAGACATACGAATCCCTTCAAAAACGGCATTTTGAAAAGAATGGTTCAGATAACCATAGGAGATGTCACTTTCGATTTGCAACCCTGCCCCTAACGGTAAGGGTTCAAGAGTCAGCCCTATTGTGGCCCAGTAAGGGTTGGGTGGTACTTCGATCTGAATAATCTTATTGACCTTTTTTATAGGTCGTTCTTTGTAGATAGTCTTGATCTCATCAAAATGGACCTTTACGGAAAATCGTTCTTCCAGCAATGTCTGTATGATTTCCTTTTGGGTCAAACCATATAACGAGATTTCCAATTCATCACTATATGAGTTTATGGAAAAGGACAAAGACGGGTCTTCAATCCACAATGTATTCAGAGCGGATATCACCTTGCTTCTCTCTTCGGGCTTATTTGGCCGGACGGAGGATTTGAGAGCGGGATGCTGATGAGATAATCCTTGAATCAAACAAGGTTTAGCACCTAAATAATCTCCGATTCGAAAATCTTCTATATCTTCTACAATCGCGATATCATTGGCACCCACTTCATCAACATTTATCTCTCTGCCCTGATAAATAGTCTTTAGATTTTTAATCTTGATGAATTTTTCCGAATCGTTGATTCTTACAACGTCTCGAAGTCTCAGACTTCCGTCAATTATTTTAAGAAAACTTCTTTTATGCCCTTTGGGGTCATGCTCTATCTTATAGAGATAAGCTGAAAGTCTGTTTGAGACTGATGCCGGAGGAAGTATAAAAGAAGAAATGGCGTCCAACAACTCATTGATACCGATATTGAACATTGCTGATCCATGTAGCACCGGATAGACTTTGGCTTTTGCCACAAGAGCGATTATCGTATTCCAATAATCAGCCGGTGAAATTTCGCTATCCGCCAAATATCGTTCTAATATATCGTCGTCATGGTTGCATACAAATTCTTTGTATTCTTCCTTTATATATGTTTGGGAGCAAACCGGATAAACCGATCCATCGACAACAGTTTGCATAAACAGGACATCTTGCGACAGATTTGTTTTTATATCCATATACAAACGCTCCAAATTCACACCGGCACGGTCAATCTTATTGATAAATATAATTGTCGGGATTTGCAGCTTTTGTAAAGTACTGAACAGCAACTTTGTCTGCGCTTGTATGCCTTCCTTTGCGGATAAGATGAGGACTGCTCCATCAAGCATTTTGAATGTCCGCTCCACTTCCGCAATAAAATCCATGTGTCCCGGAGTGTCAATGATATTGCATTTCACTCCATTCCAGATAATAGATGTCGTAGAAGCCCGGACAGTAATTCCTCTACGTTTCTCTATATCCATAGAGTCCGTTATGGTGTCACCATTATCCACACGGCCGCACTTTTCCGTTGCTCCACTGGCAAACAGCAGATTCTCGGTTACGGAAGTTTTTCCTGCATCAATGTGAGCAAGAATTCCTAAATTTATAATATTCATTTGGATTAAGCAATAATATACTACAGTAGATGCATTGTCGAAACGCACCTTTTAATACCTCCTCGTAGCATATGAGAACTACAGGATTACTAACTCGTATTAATATGTATATTATTACTGCCGCATAACGATTACAAAATTACACAAAAAAATATATCTAACAAAAGTGGGAGGATTTTTTAACTTTTTACCATAGACATTTTATTAGGGAAGCGTAGGTTCAACTGGCAAGTACAAATAAGTAGAAATGTTTGAACAACACCGTTTTAGGAAGTTGAAAAATCAAGTTTCTCTCTCGGTATAGCGTTTATTTTGGCCAATATCTTCTTTAGTTTAGCATTTGTGTATTTCCCATTCGTGTTCTATTTAGCTCCTTATTATGAGTATGTAGCAAGTTACTTATCAAATTCAGCCTCTTTGAGGGTCAAATATGGTTTTGCAAATGGTGACTGACAAGACATAAACAAGGTCAGCAGGAATTTTTTACATAAATGGACATGAATGTATATAACCTAAAATAAGAATAAATTTTAATAAGGGCTGCCCAAAAAGAAAAAAATGCAGTTGCCATCCTATAGATACTTGCAGAAAGGATAAAATTTACTTTTAGACCTTTTGGGATAGCCCTTATTAATACTTCAGATAAAATTCCTAAGGTTATATTTTCAATCCTTTGGACCGGGTTTCCTCCTTGGCATACAGTCCCGGACGCCCGATTATGACATGGTTGGCAACGATACTATCCGCCGGACTGCGTATCTGCGGCGGTGCATTTTCGGAATATTGCGCCTGCCTGTTCCGCACATCTTCCGCTTCCGGCTTGACCTGTTGCCCTTCGTTCTCCTTTTCGGCGACTTCGGGCGTGGGTGGCGCAAGCTCCAGCTGAATTTTCGGTCAAGGGCGGCAGTTCGGACTTCAACTGCTTCAGCTCGTCCTCCTTCTTCCACACCTTACCCGCTATCTCCTGTAACTGCGGTATCTCCATCTCCAGCACCTCGTTCTTCGCCTTGTACTGGTCGATGATGGAGGGTATCCTCTCCATCGCGTTGAGGAAGTTGCGGGCGGCGGCCAACGGGTCAGCCATCGCCAGATGCCCGTTGTTGTAGGTGTACTTGTAGTTCCCCTCGACCACGAAGCGGTTGTCGGTGAACTCCAATCCCTCTTTGAGTATCCTTTCGCTCACCACCTTTATCGGAAAACCGTAAAGTTCACCGACCTGCGTGTACAACCCTCCGGTCGTGGCATTCTTGGCTATCTCCTGCAAACGCTTTCCGATGACCTTCTCATCGGCGGAATCCACTCCGTCCACCTTTATTATATTAAGGCGGTTGCCCTCCTTGTCGGTCTGCACCACCGACAGGAAGCGGTTCCAGTCCTCCGTCATGGCATCTATGAAAGCCGTGTTGTTGCGCAACTCGCCGGTCTTTGACTCCAGCTTGAACTCCGAATCACGCTTGCCCTTGTTGAACGACTTGCGTTCCCCTTCGAGCGATGCGATCCGCTTTTCCAGTTTCGCCTTGTCCAACAGGTCGGTATTGCCGGAGAGCAACGCCATGTATTCCGAGAAATTCATGCCCGATTTTTCGTCCATTGCCCCCTCGTCGATGGTACGCGCACCCATCGCACCGCTTTTGAGCTGGCTTATGAAAGTCTGCTTGCAGTGCAGGAGGTTGAACTTGTAGCTGTCCAGTGACTTCTCCACCGCGTAGATGATTACATCCACGTTGTTCCCGGCGAAATGTTTGGCAATCTCATTACCTGCCCTAACTCCGCGTCCGTCACGCTGTTGCAAGTCGGACGGTCGCCACGGCGTATCGAGATGATGGATAGCCACACACCGTTTCTGGGCGTTCACACCCGTTCCGAGCATAGAGGTAGAGCCGAACAGCACACGCACCGTCCCGGCGTTCATGGCGTCTATCACCGCCTTCCGCGCCTTGTCGGTCTTGCACTCCTGAATGAAGCGCACCTCGCTTGGCGGTATACCGTAGTCCTCCGTCAGTTTGCGCTTGATTTCCGAATAGACGTTCCACCCGTCGCCCGGCTGGTATGTCCCCAAATCAGAGAAAACGAACTGCGTGCCTTTCTGGGCGTCGTATTTTTGATAATACTCCGCGATCATCTTGGCACAGTGACTCGCTTTGTTGTCGGGATGATCTTCGTAATTCGGGTCTATCATGCGCATGTCGAGTGCCATTTTCCGGGCATAGTCCGTGGCGATGAGCATCTTCGCCTTTTCTTCCGTTTCCGAAAGCGGCAGCCTGCCCAACAAGGTGGCATCGCCCGTCTTGGCGAACTGCATCAGTTTCTGTATGAAGTCCTCCTGTTCCGGCGTGGGCGGTATATGGTGCAGTATCTCGTTCTTGGCAGGACGGTCAACGCCCACATCCTCCGCCGTGCGGTAGTCCGTGATTTCATTATAGAAGGCGGCAAGCTCCGGCACTTTGATGAAGTAGCGGAAACGCTCCTTCTGGACCACATTGTTCGTCACGTTAAATTCAAAATCCGTCGTCTTCTTGGCAAATATCGCCGCCCAAGCGTCGAAACACCTTATGTCCTGCCGTTCCAGCTCCTTCGGGCGCAGGTACTTGAACAGCAGGTACAATTCAGTCAGTGAGTTGCTGATAGTCGTGCCGGAGAGGAAGGTCGCACCCAAGTCTTTTCCTGTGCGCTCCTGTATGGTGCGTATGGCAAAGAGCATGTTAAGTGCCTTCTGGCTTCCCTCGCTGTTTCCCAATCCCGCCACACGGTCGTGGCGCGTGTTGAAAGTCAGATTCTTGAACTGGTGGCTCTCATCTATGAAGATGTGGTCGATGCCCATCTGCTTGAAATCCACCACGTCGTCCGTGCGTGACTTTATGGCGTGTTCCACCTTCTCCAGCTTCGCTTCAAGGTTGTGCTTGCGCTTCTCCAATCCTTTCAGCATCGCCCGCGACACGTTCTTTCCCTGCTGCCGTAGCACTTCGAGGTTTTCCTCCACCGTGTCAAGCTCTGCTTGCAGGATGCGCTGCTGCAATTCCGGCGACTGCGGTATCTTGCCGAACTGGTCGTGCGACATGATGACGCAATCGTAGTCGTTGTTCTTTATATTATTGAAGAAGCGCACACGGTTGGCGGTCGAAAAGTCCTTCTCCGAAGCGTACAGAATACGTGCGTTGGGATATGCCGCCTGATAGGTGGCTGCAATCTCCGCAACGTTGGCTTTCAGCCCGATAATCATCGGCTTGTGTGCCAAATTCAGACGCTTCATCTCATGCGCGGCGATGCACATTATCAGCGTCTTACCGGTTCCCACCTCGTGGTCGCAAATTCCGCCGCCGTTCTGTTTCAACATCCAGACGCAATCCATCTGTGAGGGATAGACGCTCTTGATACCCCGGCTTGCCAGCCCTTTCAGGTTGAGGTCGGGAAAGGTCTGATGGGAGCCGTCGTAGCGCGGGCGCACGAAACAGTTGAACTTGCGGTTATACATCGTCACAAGCCGCTCCTTGAACTGCGGCGACTGCTCTTCGAGCCATTCGGAGAAGCCGTTTCGTATCTCGTCAATCTTGGCGTTGGCGAGTTGTATTCCCTCGCTGTCGCGCATCTTGATGTCGTTGCCATGCTCGTCCTTGCCGATGGACTTCATCATGTCAGGGCAGGTGTTGTGCAGGGCGTGTTTTAGGAGGTGCATACCGTCATAGTTCCGGTAATACCCCTTCACCAGAAACTCGTCCGTGATTTTCATGGTGCGGTAGCCGCACACCACCGAAAACTCGTCCATGCTTGCGGAATAGGCGATTTTCACCTCCGTGTCGAACAGCCGGCTCATGTAGGCGGCATAGACACCCGTCGGAATCCAGCGTTCCCCGAAATTGAAGTCCAGATCCTCGAAGGCGATGCGCTGCGGCTCGGCATCTTTCAGAGCCTCCAACGCCTGCTTCACCTCCGGCATACGCTCATTTTCGGGATTGTCACCCATCCATGCCTCTATGCGTTCCGCTTTCTCTATGACATTTCCGGCGATGAAACGGTCTTTGATTTCGTAACCGGTCACGAGCGGATTGTAGTAGATGCGCCCTTGCAGGGCAGTGAGCAAATCCTCCGCCGTGCTGTCGGTTATCTCCCGCATATAGTCGAGATTGACCGTACCATATTTGTTGAGCGACGCAGACAGGGCTTCTTCGGGAGAGCCTACGTTGGCATGGCTCTCCACCGCGAAGGAAACAGGATGCTCGAAGATGTCCGCCTTGACGAACTTTCCGTTTTCCATCCGTTCCAGCGAAAGGATGTCGCGCCCGCCCGCATCCATCATCACTAACTTCACGTTCTGCTTGGCGTTGAGGTTGCCGTAGCGCATGACAAACTCATCGTAACAGGTATTCAGATGCTCTCGCCACGGAACATTTGCCTCGCGCCGGAGCGATTCATAACGGTACAGACGCTCGTAGGCGTCACGCAGCGACACATACAACAACGCCTTTTCCTTCTGGTATCCTTTCAGGTCGAGCGGCTGGAATGTCGCCCCGTATGGCGTGATGTCTTTCAGGTAGCCGATGTTATGACGCCCCCGGTCAGCCACCAGCGACCCTTCGCGCAGGTGCATCTCCGGCGTGCGGTGGTAGGCACGCGGAGAAAGGTCCACGACTTCCTCCTTCGGCTTTTCCGCTTCGATGTCGGGGAAAAGGAAAGTCCCCACCGCTTCCGATGGGGTATCTGTAACGGCAGGTGCGGCGACTGCCTCCGGCTGTGTTTCCTCCTGTCGTGGCTGCTCACGGGAAGTTTCCGGCACGGCTTTCACTTCCGTCTTTTCCGCCACTTGTTTCTCGTTATGCTGCCTTGCCAGTTCCCGAAGTTCTTTCCTACGCTCCGGCGTCAAACCCATCATCATTTCATAGAAACCGTTGATGGGAGGATTGGTATCCCAGTCCAGTGTGGCATAGATGTCGTCCGGGTCGGCAGGCTTGGCGGTGTTCTCCGCTTTCACCTCCTTATTCTCCATTGCGGGTTTTGCAGTTGGAGCTGTCGGTGTAACCGTGACTTTCGGTTTGGGCGGAGTGGACTTTGCCGTAACTGCCTTTTTCACCGTCTTTTTCTTTTTGGAGGTTTTCGGTTGTTGGCTGACTTCTTCCGTCATGCCCCAAAGGTCAAGCAGGGATAGCTGCACAGCTTTCTCCTGTCTTTGTGGTGGCTCTATCTCCGGCTTTTCCTCAACGGGTTGCGGTTTCTCCGTCGGAGTTTCAGTTGTTTGTGAAAACACCGTTCCTTGTGTTACCACAGGACGCTCCGCCTCCTTTGGGACGGTAACCTTTTCTTCCATTCTTGACCGTTGGATTGAACCTGAATACAGGCGCATGACAAGGCGAAAATGGAAATCCTCGTCAAGCATACGGCGCAAGTCCCCGGCAATACCTTCGGTCTTGCCCTCGTGCAGATAGACCATAGCGGGTTTCCCGTAGGGGTCTGTGTCAAGTTTCGCCGTCGTATGCACGATGCGTTCCGGGTGGTGGATGAAATAGGCGTTGTCGGTCAGGTCGGTTTTCGTGTCCGTCTGTATCACGGTCATCAGCCGCTCGTCCTGCGACATTTCCTTCTTGCTGAGGTTCTTTTGCAGGACAATCAGGTCACTGCCCACCTCCGTGCCCGCGTTGTCCGTGAACAGGTTGTTGGGCAGGCGTATCGCGGATACCAGATTGGCCTGACTGAACAGCTCGTTACGCACGGAGGTCTTGGTGCTATTCAATACCCCTTGCGAGGTGATGAACGCCACGATACCGCCGTCACGCACGGCATCCAGTCCTTTGAGAAAGAAATAGTTGTGGATGGTTTTCTGGGCGGAGCGTCTGCCGAAAGAGTCGCTCCGCTGAAACTCCGCGTCGAACACGGCAATGTCACCGAACGGAATGTTGGACACCGCCAAGTCGAAATAATTGTTGAACGGTCTTTCGATTTTCTCAAAACCGCAGGTGCGCATTTTCTGGTCGGGATAGAGATGCCTCAAGATTGTACCCGTGAGCAGATCCTTCTCGAAAGCCATCACATCCGCATTGGGGCTGTGCCGCAGCATGGAATCCACGAACACGCCGACACCTGCCGACGGTTCGAGCATACGGGCGGGGCGGACGCTGTAATCTGCCAGCACGTCCGCGATGGTGTCGGTTATCTCTTTGGGGGTGTAGAAAGCGGTCAGCACGGACGCTTTCAGCGAATCCACAAACCGCTTGTACTCTGTTTCGTCCTTGCTGTTCTCACGGATAAGCCTGTGCAGCTCCACCGTCGGGGCGAACAGTTCGAGGTCGGATTTCGCCCACCGGACGGCATCCGTCAGTTCCTTTGCAGGGTTGAGGATACATTTCAGACCGCCGAAACCGCAGTACCTTTGAAGTATGGCACGCTCTTCGGTTGTCGCTGTCCTATTTTCCCTGTCAAGGATGAATGCCGTCCGTATCGCCTCGATGTTGTCCCGCAGTTTCTGTTTGCGGTTAAACGCCATATTCGTCTAAGTAAAGGACGGTTGCCCCCGTCAGCTCCGTGTAGAGCAGGTCGTAATCGGAAGACAGGGCGAAGTTGTCGTCCGAGAGGTCATAGACGGAGAACACGTTGCCGACAAGCGGCAGGAGTTTATGGATAAAGGCTTCACGCTTCTCTTCCGGCACTTCATCGGAAAACTCGTTCTCCACGACTTCGCGGAGGATGGCGTAACGGGAATAACGCAGCCCGCGCAGCAGCGTGTCCATAGCCAGTTCCTGCGCACCGTCGGCGGGATAGCCTTCGAGCCGAGCCTTTTCATACGTTTCGGCGGCACGGTCGGCGCGTTCCCGTATGAAAGCAGTGTCATCAGCCTGTTCAAACTTGTTCGTGCGGAGATAGTCCAGCAGGTACAGACCGTAATAGGAAAAGTCGGTCTGACCCTCGTTTTTCTTCTTGTTGTTCATTACTTTGGATTTAGCGGATTGATAATTAACGGGATAATCGGTTGGAAAAAGGAAGAAAAAGGCACTCGGTATCCCTCCGAGTGCCACCACTAAATCCAAAGTATGAGTGTAATCCGGTATCGAAGAACAATTCATTACTCTGAACAAGTGGCAAAGTTAGTGCAAATCGAAGTACAATACGAAAAAAACTTGTTTGTTTCTATTGTTGAGATGCAGCCTAACTTATCAAAAGTTAGTGATTTATTCCTTTTTTTCGGATAGGAAGACTTGCATTTCTTTTCCGGGAACACGAACGTCGTGTTATAATCCCCGTCAAAGGCGACTATGGCATCGAAGTTCTTGCCCTGCTTGCTCTTGAAGCCTTTGAGCAGCTTGGTGTGCCCGTCAGTGAGCAGGTCTTTTATTTCATCGTCGGACAGGGTGCGTCCCGCTTTCAGCCGGAACACGAGAAGCCCGCACTCCGTGTTGTCGCAGCGTACCACCTTGCCGTAGAACCGCATCCTGCCCGTGCCGCACTTGGGACACGCGCAGCCGGAGTCACGGCTGCCGAAGAGCTTGTCGCACGAGAGCAGTTCGGAGGTTATCTCACGTGTGTACGCCTCTATCTCCTTGCGGAAGGTGTCGTCGGACAGTTCCCCGCGCTCGATACGCGCCAGCTCCTTTTCCCATTCGCCCGTCATGGCAACATCGGCGATGCGCATCGTCTTGACGACGGAATTGAGGGCAAGTCCTTTTTCGGTGGGAACAAGCGACTTCTTGCAGCGTTCCATGTAACCGCGCTTGAAAAGCGTTTCGATGATGGAGGCGCGTGTGGCGGGAGTACCGATGCCACAGTCCTTCATCGCCTGCCGCAGTGCGTCGTCCTCAATTTCCTTGCCCGCCGTTTCCATTGCCGAGAGCAGGGTGGCTTCGGTATGCAGCGGCTTGGGTTTGGTCTTTCCTTCGGTAATGGACGAGCCTTTCGGTGTCAGCGTGTCGCCTTCCTGCCAGCCGGGGATGGTAATTTCCTCTTTTTCCTCGCCATAGACGGCACGCCATCCGGTTTGCTTCACGACGCTGCCTTTTACGGTAAACTCCACTCCGGCACATTCCGCCGTGACAGTGGTCACATCCTTGACGCATTTCTCAGAGAATGCCTCGACCATGCGCCCGGCAATCATCTGATAGATGGTATTGTCCTCTTTGGAGAGGAAGAGCGGTTTCTCACCCGTGACGAGCAGGGCATGGTGGTCTGTCACCTTGCCGTCGTCCACGCTGCGGCGTGTCGGGGCGGCTTTTGCCCGCACCTTGTCTTTCCATTCGGGCTGTGTGCCGATGAAAGCGAGCAGTTTGGGAATTTCGGCAAACACGTCTTCGGGGATGTAGCGGCTTCCCGTTCTCGGATAGGTTATCAACTTCTTTTCGTAGAGTTTCTGCGCGATTTCAAGCGTCTGTTCCGCCGTGAAGCCGTGCTTGGCGTTGGCTTCTTTCTGGAGCGTGGTCAGGTCGTAGAGCAAGGGAGTTTCCTCCGTCTTCTCCTTGCGCTCGGCTTTCGTGACAGTGGCGCAACCTGCCGCCTTTACCTTATTATATAGTTCCATCGCCGGTTCTTTCTCTTTCCATTTCTCGGAGGATGAGAATTTCACGACTTCGCCGTCGCAACCGTCCGTTGCGATATGGAGCTGCCAGAATGCTTCGGACGTAAAGCGGCGGTTCTCCCAGTAGCGTTCACATACCATAGCCAACGTTGGTGTCTGCACCGCCCCACGGAATACGTGCCGTGTCCGGCGGCGATGGATAACGCCTGCGTGCCGTTGATGCCCACGAGCCAGTCGGATTCGCTCCGCGCTTTGGCGGCGAGGTATAGGTTGTCATACTTGCCGCCGTCTTCGAGGTTGCGCAATCCCTCGCGGATAGCCTTGTCGGTGAGCGAGCTTATCCACAGGCGCACGAAAGGAGTGGTACTGCCCGTGTAGTGGTAGAGGTAGCGGAAGATAAGTTCACCCTCGCGTCCGGCATCGGTCGCCACGATGATTTGTTCGCTTGCATCGAACAGTCTTTTGATGACTTTTATCTGCGACACCACGCCGCTGTCGGGCTTGTAGCCCTTCTCTGTCCTGACCTGACGGGGGACGAGCGTGAAGGTGTCGGGGATAATCGGGAGGTTGTCACGGACGAATCCGCGCACGCCGTAGCCGTCAGGCATGGCAAGCTGGACGAGGTGTCCGAATGCCCATGTCACGGCATAGCCGCCTCCTTCGAAATATCCTTCCTCTCTCTTTGTCGCGCCCACGATGCGGGCGATTTCACGTGCCACGGAGGGCTTTTCTGCAATGATTGTCTTCATGTTTTCTTGCTTTTGTTGTTGATACTTTGGATTTTATTTTGGATTCAGTGGCGGACACGGGATTACATTTTCATGCCCTTGCCCGTTTTCTTCGGTTTGTCCTGCTGCTGTTGCTGGCGGGCGGTCTTCGGGGCTGTCTGACCTTTCTGCAAAGGCTCTTTCAGGTTCTTTGTCGCCTCGTTGGTCTTGCCCTCGTTGTTCACCGCCACCTGCGTGCGGCTCTCGTTGGACGGAGCAACTTGCTGTGCATTGTCAGGGTTCGTGTCGTAGCGGTACGGGCGTCCCTTCTCCGGGTTGAACTTGATATACATCGTGGCATGGAAGCCCTGCTTGTCGGTCACGTTCTCCAGCCTCACGGCTCTGCCCGCCACGTAGTCGGCTTTCTGCTGGTCGGTAAAGTTCACATTGCTCCATTTGCTGATGGAGCGGATGCTGCCGTCCTCGTTCGTCCACGTGTTGCGGCGTTGCTCCTTCTTGGTCTGTGCGGCATTTTCCCCGCCCTGCGCCTGACTTTTCGATGTGTCGCCTTTGGTTTCCTGTGTCTGTGCGGTACGGGGCGACTTGCCGGTTCCCGGCACGAACTCCACGCCGCGCTGCTCCACGTTCACTTGCAGGGTGGTGACGAACTTCCTGCCGTCGTTGCGCTCGATGAGCTTGTCGCGTTACGGGCAGTCCGGCGCGGAGCATGTCCCGCTCCTGCGTGGTGATTTCCGTCTTGCCGATGCGCTCCGGGATGCGCACCCTGCTTGCCGGAATGTCCGTGATTTCATTCGTCTTGCGGTCGATGCTGATGTAGGAGGGGATGATCTCGCCCGTTTCCCTGTCCACAATGTCCACGACCCTACCGAGATTGCCCGTTTCGCGGAGGTTCTTCCGGTCATTGTCGGAGAATTTGTGTTCCTTGTACTCATCCAGCTTCTGCTCCTTGCGGATGAAGTGCGGCACGAGGCTGATGTTTCCCTCACCGTCCTTCTTGAAGGAGAGGCGGGCGTCCAGCTCGAATGATTCGCCGCCGAAGGTCGGTTTGACCTTTACCAAGTCGGACTTGCCATAGTTGAGCATCTTCGTAAGGTCGCCGGACTTTTCAAGGTTGTCCCGCTTTACGCCCCATCTGTCCTCCAGCTCCTGCCAGTTGATTTTACTCTCGTCGATGGGCTGGTAGCCACGTTTGCCCTGCATCTGTTCGGATTTGTCCTGTTGCTGTTCTTTCCGTTGTTCCATGTTCTCCTGTTTTTGAGGTTCTTGTTTCTCTGTCTGTTGTGCTGCCATCTCTTCCTGCACCTTCTTCTCATAGTCGGAGGTGTCCACCTTGTGAGGGGCGAGCAGCTCCTTGTTCGCTTCGGGGTCTTTCAGCAGTTGCTTCATCACCTCTAAGAGATTTTCAGCTTGGTCTGCCGCAATGCGGTAGAAACCGAAGCGGCTGGGTTCCTTGCACTGCCGGAAGAAGTTCTTGAAGAAGTTGTCCAGCACGTCGCCATGTCGGTCGAATTGCAGGAAACTCTGCGCGTTCTCCGCTTTTGCGGGGGTGCGCTTGGGTGTGCCGTCCGCGTTCAGCCCGGCTACCACGCTGATCTCGCCTGTCTTCTCGTCACGGACTACCAGCACGTCCTTTTCGTCTTTTTTCTTTGCCATCTGAAAAATGTTTTAATGGGTTATTTATGAAAGAAATTATGGATACGAGCCTTGTAGAAGGCTATATCTTCCTTTTTGAAGTCCTTGATATGGTTGGAAAGGAATGTCAGCACGTCCTCCTCGCTGTAATAGGTCTTCTTGCCCAGCGTCTTGTAGGGCAATGCGCCTACGCTGCGGTAGCGTTGGAGGGTGCGTTTGCTTATCTGGAGCAACATGCACAAATCCTGATTGTCGAAAAGGCGGATGCTTTCCGTGATAGTGGGCTGTTTCCCCTCAGCCTTCATCGCCAGCAGCAGTTCGTCCTGACGGTCGAGCCGTTCCATCAGCTTCTGCATCCAGCCCTCGAAGTTGTTTCGTGTGAGCAGTTCCATGACCTATGTCCTCCTTCCTTTTGGTTTGCCGCCCGTGCGCAGCGTGTGGTTGTGGAACAGGGTGTCTATTGTCCCTTCCTCGTTCCTTACTGTGTTGTCCTCCAATAGCCGCAGTATCTCGGAAAGGCGGTAGCGGCAGCTTCCGCGTACCACCACATACTCGATACGGTGGTCGGTGCGCATACGCTGCATGGTGCGCTTGCTCACGTTGAGCATCTTCGCCGCCTGTGCCGTGTCAAGCAGCTTGTCTTCGGTTTCCCGCTTCCGTTTCTTCTCGTCCCTTGCCTCGCGGATGTACCCTGCGATGTTCGCAATCTGCGCCATCATCTCCTTGTAGGCGGAACTTTCCATTGTTATCACTTTCATGTTCAGTCCTTTCTTTTTGTTTCTGCGACAAAATTCGGCAATAAACAAAAGGGGCTTTAACAACTCACTACGTGACTCACGTAAGATTTTTGCGGAAGATGGCTCCGTAACCCGGTCAAACGGCGCAACAGGCAGCCTTTCAGCGGAAAACGATACGTCTTGTATGCCGTTTCGTTACCTTTGCGGCAAACTCTAAATGACATGAATATGGAAATAGTATCTATCGAGAAAAAGACTTTCGAGATGATGGTGGCGGCATTCGGCGCACTCTCGGAGAAGGTCGCCGCCCTGAGGCGCAAAAGCGACACGGGGCGCATGGAAAGATGGCTCACGGGCGAGGAGGTCTGCGGGCAGTTGAGAATAAGCCCGCGCACGTTGCAGACGCTGCGCGACAGGCGGCTTATCGGCTACTCGCAGATAAACCGCAGGTTCTATTACAAGCCGGAGGAGGTGAAGCGGCTGATACCGCTTGTCGGCACGCTCTATCCGCACGGCAGATGATTTGATTTATTCACCCACTGAATCCGAAGTTATGATGAACGAGAACAACGATGTTTTTACGATGGAAGACGAGCCGATAGCCTCTGTGATGCAGGATATGCGCAAAGGCTCGAAATGGCTGTCCGCATTTCTGGAAAGCTACCGTCCTCCGCTGGACGGGGAACGTTACCTGACGGACGGCGAGGTGTCGGAACTGCTCCGTGTGAGCCGGCGCACCTTGCAGGAATACCGCAACAACCGCGTGTTGCCCTTCATACTTTTGGGAGGGAAGGTGCTTTACCCGGAAACGGGGCTGCGCGGGGTACTGGAAGCGAACTACCGCAAGCCGCTGGAGTGAGGCGGTTTCATGAAAAAGTAAACGGGTGACACCTTTTGTGGTGCTACCCGTTTACTTGTCTTATGGGGTATGTGCAATCAGCAATACCCGGCTTTTCCGTTCTGTATGAACATCACGTATGTCTGCCGTTTCTCTTGTGAGAGTGCCTTTCCCACCAGCCATGTGCGGAACAGGTGGGTGTTGTAGGTATTCACCCTGAAAGCGACCGGGATGATGATTTCAAGGGCGTACACGTCCGCGTGCAGCCCGTTTTCAAGCTGCATGTAGCGGCACACCTCGTAGTCGTTCAGCACGTCCGACTTGCGGACGGCTTTGATGGCGGCGTTCACTGCCGGGACGGTCGTATGGAACAATCCGGCTATTTCGGTGGCGGTCATCCACACGTCGTTACCGGTTACGCTGACTGCCTTGTCCTCGATGATGATTGTGTCACGTTTCATGGCTTTTCTTTTTAGATGGTGCAACCTGCAAATTCCTCGACGCCGTTCAATCTTGCGGCAAGGTTCTCCATGTCCTGATTGAGCTTCTCTTTGGTTATCTTTGCGTAAATCTGCGTCGTCTTTATGCTCTTGTGTCCGAGCATGGAGCTGACCGTTTCGATGGGAACACCGTTGGAGAGGAATATCGTCGTGGCTGCCGTGTGGCGGCTCTGATGCCACGTGATATGCTTGGTGATGCCGCAACGCTTGGCGACGGCACGGATACCGGCAAGGCACGTGTTATAATGCGGAACGGGAAATATCCTGCCGTCCCCGCACAGTCCCCGGTATTTGCCGATTATGCGGTTGGCGATGTCGAGCAGGCGGATGTTGGACACCACGCCCGTTTTCTGGCGGTTGATGTTTATCCACTCGTGTTCGTCGAAGTAGGTGCGGATATTCTCTTCCGTAAGGTTGCGCATATCCGCGAACGACAGCCCCGTGAAGGCGCAGAACAGGTAGAGGTCGCGGTACAATTCCTGTTTGGCGTTTTTCAGTTTCCCCTCCATCAGCAGGCGGATCTCATCTTTGGTCAGGAAACTGCGTGTTGTTTCCTCCTTCTTGATTTCATACTCGCGGAACGGGTCGCGCGTCAGCCACTCGTTGTTGATGGCGATGAATACCATCGTCCGTAACGGGCAGACGTACAGCCACACGGTATTGGTGCAGCAGTGCTTGTCCGTGCGCAGGAACATCTCGAAGTCGGAGATGAAAGCCGGGGTAAGCTCTTTTAGGGCGATGTCCTTCACATGGTAGCGGATGTCGAGGAACTCTTGCATGTGCTTGTAAACGGTGCGGTACTTCAGCAGCGTGCCTTTGGCTTTCATGCCTGCCTCCACCTGCTTCTCGTAGTCCTCGTTGTGCTGGCGGAACACCTGCATCAGCGTGTGGTAGCGGTGTTCCAGTCCGAGAAAGGCGTTCTTCACCTTCTCCGCCGTGACGAAGTTGTCACGCTCCATGATTTCCTGATAATGCCTGTTGATGCGTACCCGCATCTTGTCAAGCATACGGTTCGTTTCGAGTGCCGCCGTGCTTCTGCCCGTGACACGTCCACCTTTGGTGTCCCACAGTTTCGGATCGACAGTCAGTTTGCAGCTGAACTGTGTCTGGCTGCCGTCCACCGTGATGCGTCCCATGACGGGAACTGTCCCGTCTTTTTTCACTACCTGACGCTTGAGATAGTAGATTACTGAAAATGTACTCTTCATCGTCCTTAATTTTTTTGGTTTCAAAATTAGTTGGTGAAGAGTCCGGTGTCGGTACGCAAAACGGGGAGGAACGGCGCAATCTTTTTCCGTAAGCAAATTTTTCGCGTGAGTTGTCGGTAACTCACTATTCCTTAGCGTCTTGTTTCGTCATCCGTACCCGTTTGTCGCATTTTCGGGC
>ENA-OQKJ01000087-OQKJ01000087.1-human-gut-metagenome-genome-assembly--contig:-NODE-87-length-23973-cov-3.585801_pt1 | contig 23973 bp, 19 predicted proteins | sample MGYA00242647_ERZ504795 | MGnify/ENA primary metagenome ERZ504795 (study PRJEB26092, sample SAMD00036398) | human gut metagenome | host: Homo sapiens | study: EMG produced TPA metagenomics assembly of...
TCGAAAGACCATACGCTTCTCCGTATTCGAGCTGAATCCGGGAATTGACATTCCGCACACCGTAGCCGCTGCTCTTCTCCGTCAAAATTGTCTGTGCTTTCTCCTGTTCCATACCAACACCATTATCTGCCACGGAAAGTACCACACAATTTCCGTCACGCCGTCCGCTGATTGTGATCACGCCGGGCTCACTGCCGCGCCGCCGGTCAATTCCATGCGCAATCGCATTTTCGGCAAGCGGCTGCAGAATCAGGTTCAATGTACGGTAATCCAGAATATCCTCCGCTACATCCATTTTAACCGTAAAGCTGTAGTCATGAAACATTTCCTGAATTTGCAGATACGAACGCACATTGTCGATCTCCTCGCGGATGGACATCGTATTTTTGCCTTTGTTCAGGGAAGTCCTGTAGTACCGCGAAAGCGCCAGCGTCGCCTTGCTGATATCATCCGAACCGATTTCCAGCGCTTTCCAGTTGATCAGCGACAGGGAATTATACAGAAAATGCGGGTTAATCTGTGCGCGGAGCGCCGTCATCTCATACTGTTTCTGGCGGATGCGGCTCTCATAGACTTCCTGAATCAGCTGACGGATGCGTGACAGCATCTGATTAAAGCCACGCGTCAGATCACCGATTTCATCCCTTTCTGTAGAAACCAGTTCCACTTCCAGATTTCCTTCTTCTACCTCGGACATTGTCATTTTTATCTTTTCAAGGCGGTGCGCCATGTTTCCGGAGAATTTCATAATCACGACCGCAGAGAAAATAACGCAGCCTGCCCACATCAGAAGAACCATCAGAAGAATCGGCTGCATCGGACTGATGATGCCTTTTTTCGGCAGATAGCACGCGGCATGCCATCCATTCTGCTCAATCTCCTTTTCCAGGAGAATGTAGTTCGCTGTATTCTGCTTCTCTTTTTTTTGTATCTTCTGAAAGTCTGAAAATTCCATCTGGTATTTTGCATTCCTGGTCATCTTCTGATTTTCATACAGCACTTCTTTGTCCTCATTGTAGACGAAAACACCGTAATCCTCATTAACTGTAAGCTCCATGGAGCCAAAAATCTTACTGTAGTCCATGGAAATGTATAAAAAACCGCCTTTTCCGTCATCAATCAGCGGCATAGACCGCACCAGCGTCACCGTTCCCTGATCCATATCAGCATACCAGTGAACATCATTGTCTGCCGGTGCTGTCCATTCATCATTTTCCATTTCCCGCGCCGGACGCAGATACGTGCCGTGCGGAATGACGAAATCACGCACATAGACCGTAGACTGTCGGATTTCCGGGTAAAAATAACTTAAGGAATCCATCATCGGATCAAACTCTTTCACCATGCGCTCGTATGCTTCGAAGCTGTTTTTGTCTTCTGCCTTTACAATCTGAACAATTGTCTGGTCGAATGCCAGATAGTCCGACATACTCTGGTGCAGCGCAAGCTCCGTATTCACATCGTCCACTGCCTGATCAAAGGTGGTTTGCAGATTTTTGATCTCACGCTCGACAAGTACACGACGCATCTGGGTGTAAAACAGTGTGAACATCAGGCACATTGGGAAAAGTCCTGTGAGAACGTAAGCCACGATAAGCTTCCGGTGTACCTTCATATCTGAAAATGCTTTTTTATTCTAGCGGCAAATGATGTCATCTTACTCCCCCTGATCCCGGTATTTCTGCGGGCTGATTCCAAAATATTCGCGGAAGCTCTGACAGAAATAGGACACATTCACAAAACCGCACTTTTCACAGATTACGCCGATTTTTTCGTTTGTATTTTCGAGCATTTCCCGTGCGCGCTCCATACGGAAACCTTTTAAGTAGCGGCTCAGGTTTTCTCCTGTATTTTTCTTGAAAATGCTGCTCAGATAATTCGGTGTCATGCCAACCTCGCGCGCAAGCTGGTCAACACCCATGCCACTGTCAGAATAGTTCTCACGGATATACTGTTTAATCTGCTCGACTTCTCTGCGTTTCGCAACACCGCCGTCTGCGCGGAAGACCGTTTCGAGCCGGTCAATACCCATACGGACCGCTTGAATCACACCGGCCATGTTGCTGCTGTGATACAGGGCGTCGATCTCACGGTCCAGCTCTCGCTCATCTTTTCTCTCGAGATTGTCGTAAATCTCTTTCAGCAGATTGGAAAACATAAACTTAATGTAAATCTGGGAGAAAATCGTCTGATGTTCATACTTCTCGCAGAACTGGTCAAAGTGTTCACGCAGGCTCTCCAGATCCTTCATGCGAATGTCCTGCTGGATCTGGCGGATCAGGATTTCAGCATCAATCTGCACCAGCACCTCGGACTGCTCCTCCTGAAAAGGAAGAAAAACATGGTTTCCCGTGTGATAAAAGCGCCGCTCCATGAGCTGCTCCGTCTGTGCAAATGCATCGTAAAGCTCACCGTCCGGCGTGATCTCGCCCGACACGGCCAGAAAGCATTCCTGGTCCCACATTTCACGAATATAATGGTACAGCTTCCGTCCGAACGCTTCCCAGCCGCCATCCGGCTCCTCGCTAAAAAACAGGATGGACTGCTGTGGGTTCAGGTTCAGATAGTGAAACGGCATCTGCAAATCGCTCTGCATCTTTTCAATCTGTTCGCTGTTTACCTGTTCAAAATAGTTGTTGGCACACTCCAGCAGTACCATACGGCAAAAATCCCGGACAAAGCTCATATCGAGAAGCGTCTGTGTTTTCTCCTGCATTGCGTTGCGGCTCTGCCCATTGACCATCAGATACAGCAAATGTTCCCGCAGAAACTCCATACTTTCGTCCTTCCGTTTTTCCTCACGCTCACTCTTTGCAAGCTTTTCCGTGATTTCACCAACCACCTTTTCAAATTCTTCCGGGTTGACCGGTTTTAAAATATAGGCGGAAACCCCATAGGAAATCGCCTTTTTTGCGTAGGAAAACTCATCATACCCACTGAAAATCACAGTTTCCGTCCCCGGATACTCCTCATGAATCCGGGAAAGAAGCTCAATTCCATCCATGAACGGCATATTGATGTCGGTCAAAAGCACGTCAATTTTCTCTTTTTCAAACACCTCCAGCGCTTCCTCTCCATTGGAGGCCTCCAGAATATTCTCCCGGATATTCATCCGCGAAAGCAGCATCCGAATGCCCTTTCGCTCTATCATTTCATCATCTACAATCAGATATGTGTACATGCATCGATCCTCTTTCTAAGCAGCCTGCCTAAAGCGGCGCATACTGGTTTTATTATACCATTCCCGCGGCAGAATTGCATAGCATTTACCGCTCAAAACCGTTACCGGAAACGCAAAACCAGAGCCGGTGAAAACATTCTCATCCGACTCTGGTTTTTCTATTACATGATTTCAGGACACCACTCATCCTGTCCCGAATCAGGCCTTCGTCCTGTATAAGCCCAGAAAAATAACGCGCTCTTCCGATGTATCCGTGTCCGGGAAAGACAGGATCAGACTGTTTTTCTGCTCATCTTCCCACCTTGTCGTCTTTCCCTCAAGAATCTGATTCTCTCCCACCAGCAAATCTTCAAGTAATTCTGCCGCCTGATGAGCCAGCGTCTGCAGTACCGTTTGAAATTCAGATTCCGGAACCGTTATGGCATATTCCACAGATACCAGTTGATCATTCTGAAAAGAAAAGATTTCCTGAATATCATCCGACAGACTGGAAATGCTGATCGAATGAATGATTCGCGGATACGCTTCTCCTAACGTGGTATCAACATCATCTTCCGAAAGCTGCGTCTTCTGCAAAACATCTTCCATAGACATATCAAATTTCACATTCCCGGGCGACAGGGTGGAATGGCTGAAATCAACGGCATACAGAAAGATGTTGCTGTTATTTTGGGAACTCTGTGAGGAACATGCAGCTAAAAAACAACAGCAAATCCCCAAAAAGATCCTGCAAATTACCGTTGAAGTAAAACGAATATTACGATTTTCAATATTCATAATACCTCCTCTCCCTTTTACTTCTGATATTCCTCAATTCTGCAAACATGTTCTTTTGTCTTTTTTATTATAATTAATTCCTACCAGAAGCAAGTTTCCCTGATATTCTTCCAGACTTCTGCAATATTCTTTGTCCTTAATCTGCGCAAGCGCACCCTCTGCTGTTTTGTCCCATTTCAGTTCTACAACCAGCGCCGGTTTGTCCTGGTATCTTTTTCTTGGTACGAAAACAAGATCCGCAAACCTTTTCCCCCAGGCAGTTCACGGTAAACCGTGTAAAAATTCCGTGCTGCATACAGCGCCAGTGAAATCGTATAGCTCAACGCATTTTCATCATTGTACTGAAGCTGTGACGTTTCAAAATGTGCCAGCCGAATTCCCTCTGCTACCTGTGTTTCCTGTTTTTCCCACACAGCCTGCAGAAGATCTGCGGAATTTTTCAGTGCCTTTGAAATATCTCCCCATTGGGAAACGGTTACCGCACTGGCATATTCTGACTGTACCTCGGCATTCGGAATAAAAACATATTTATTCTGTTCCTCATAACCAAGATATCCAAGATGAATCAGCAGTGTCAGCACATCATCCTCTGTCCGGAAAGTTGTCATATCATTCGTAAAACTGCCCGTGTTCACCGGAATCTTTTTCCCTGCCATCATCTGCAGTACGTCATCCCGCAGGCCGTCAAAATTCAGATCAATATACCACTGTAGTGCTTCAAATGTTTCTGTCTGATTCCAGTAATTGCCGATTTTCCGGAATCGCATGGCATTGACAACCGAACGCGGGCTGTAAACCGAACTTTCTCCCGGGAACGAATAGCCGTCATACCAGTTTTTAATTTCTGCCAGATCCATCTGATACCGGCCGCAGAGTTCTTCTACTTCCTGCTCCGTAAATCCTACATATTCTGCGAGCGGCCCTGGATCAAGCATTGTAAATTCATCAAACATATTCAGTGCAGAATGGGTTCCATATTTTTTGATCGGCAGAATACCCGTCAGATAGGCAAGTGCTACGTAAACCTTATCTTTCAGAAAATCCCGCAGGAAATCAAGATACTCTTCCTGTGCTTTTTTATCCTGCTGATATTCCCGGAAAACACAGTCCCATTCATCAATGATAATGACAAACGACTGTTTTGTTGCCGCATAAATATCCTGCAGCGATTCTACCAGATCCGTATCGTCAAAGTAGTCCACGTCCGGATAACTGTTTTTCAGTTCCCGCAGCAGCATTCTTCGAACACGGTCAATCACCTGGCCAATTTCCTTGCTCCGGCTCAGAAATTCCTGCATATTCAAAAAAATCGTAGGATATTGATTTAAGTGCTGTGCAAATACAGCATTTTGAGAAATTTTCAATCCAGAAAAAAGTTCTCTGGAATCGCATTCCTTCCCATAATAAGCCGTCAGCATATCCGCCGTCATAGATTTTCCAAAGCGCCGCGGACGGCTGACACAGACATATCTCTGCACAGTATTAATCACCTGATTGGTATACTCGATCAGCCCTGTTTTATCCACATAAATTTCGGACTGAACCGCTTTTGCAAATTTTTCATTTCCCGGATTCAGATAAACTCCCATATTCCACCTGCGCCTTTCTCTTTCTACCTCTATCATACGATATTCTTGCCTTAAGTTCAATTTAGCATAAGTTGAAAAATGCCAGAATGTTTTTAACTGAGGCAAAACATTCTGGCTGTTTTTTCTGGGATTGCTATGAGTCAATTAATTAATGAATAAAGAACGCGTCCTCTTCCTCGTCTTCCACAACCGGTGTCATCGGGTTATACTCGGTTTCCACCAATTTTTTCACCAGCTCGTGATCGAAGTTGCGGCGAATTTCACAGGTTCTGTCGAAAATCATGGTTGCTTCATCCCCTGGGGTGCATGCCGGCCAGTTCGGGAGGGATGGGGTTTCCGGGCTTCCGTAGCGGGCAAAGTTGATCCAGGCGGTGGCCATACGCTCCTGCAGACGGTCTGTTTCGCCCGGGACATTGCATACGGCGATGCGGTCGATGTTATGGAATACGAACGGAATCTCGGCACAATGCCATGCGGCTTTTCCGCCATCGATCGGGAATTCATAGGTAAACTGATAGGAATAGGTCGGCGCTTCTGTAAACTCCGATTTCTGACGAATGAATTCGATCGTTGCCGGACGGAAGAACGTATCCACAGACCACAGGTCGGCAATTGTTTTGTCCGGATATGCTTTTTCAAAAAGAGAAATCAGTTCCGGCGTTGCATCACCATATTTTCTCGTCAGGAACGCAATCTGTTCCTCACGGTTCATCTCATGTTTTCCCGGCACAACCGGTCCAAAATCAAACTCACCGATGTTGGTTCCTGCCAGCACAGGAATCGTTTTGGCGTGATCCGTAAATCCGCACTTGATCGGATTTCCGCGGAACCAGCCGTTCTCCATCGGTCCCTGTCCGATATAGCAGCCTTTCGCAGCAACCTCTGCCTCAACTTTATTGTACGCATTTGACAGCTCATAATACGGGATCGTCTCAAGCTTCTCCACCTCGGATTCGTCCAGATTCAGTTCTTTTAACAGAGCCTTCACAATCGCGGTGCCGTCTCCGTCCTCTTTCTGATAAACCTTTGCCTCATAAACACCGCTCTCGATGATACCCTTCTGGAACAGGCCGTCTGCTGCCGGCGTATTCATCAGCGTTGCCACCTTCATACCGCCGCCGGACTGACCGAAATCGTAACATTCTCCGGGTCTCCGCCGAATGCCGCGATATTGTCATGTACCCACTGCAATGCAGCTACCATATCTGCGTTTCCTGCATTCGCAGAATTTTTGATTTTTCGCCAAACGGCAAGAGATCGAGATAACCGAGGATATTCAGCCGATGGTTCACGGAACAACAACGACATCACCGAACTCGCTTAAGTGATCCCCCTCATATGCCACATGCTCAATCGCAGAGCCGGCGCTGAAGCCGCCGCCGTGGAGCCATACCATGACCGGCTTTTTCGCACCCGGATCAAGACTCTGTGTCCAGACATTCAGGTTCTGGCAATGCTCGTCCTGCGGCCAGTAGCGATGCGGTACCAGCACCTCCATGTTCGGCTCATCCTGCTTTAAAAGCGGGCATACATAGCCGTATGCCAGTGCATTTTTGATTCCTTTCCACGGTTTCACCGGCTGCGGCATCTGGAAACGATCCGCCTCGGCGTAATGGATTCCATGAAAGGCATACGTCGTGTTCAGTCGGAAACCGCGTACCTTTCCTGCTTTTGTCTCTACTACCGGATCTGTTTTACTGCATACAAAATAATCTCCCATATTTCAGTTACCTTCTTTCTATCCTGTTCTGTGACGCGCAGTTTCCAAAAAACCACCGCAAAATCCCCCTGATCTTTCCGTTTTTGCACCGGTCTTTGAAGCATCTGTTGTTTTTGCATTTACGCATCTGCTCCTTATTATACCAGACAATTTTTTCAGAAACAATTCTTTTCACTTTTATTTTCGGCTGTTTATATCAATAAAGTCCGAAAATCGCGTCAAAAACTGATATTTCCATCACAACTTCAAAGTGCTACAATAAAAAAAGAAGGTAAAATCAACGTAAAAAAGGGGACTACTATGACGAAAACAGTACAAAAGAGCAAAGCCCGCGATATGACCCAGGGCTCTATCTGGAAACAGCTTCTTCTCTTCTCGCTTCCGCTGATGGCCGGAAATCTCTTCCAGCAGCTTTACAACACCGTTGACAGCATCGTTGTCGGCAACTTTGTCGGCAAGGAAGCACTCGCCGCCGTCGGCTCCGTCGGTCCGATCATCAATTCTCTGATCGGCTTTTTCATGGGACTTTCCACCGGTGCCGGTGTCATTATCTCTCAGTATTATGGCGCAAAGGCGGATGAAAAGGTCAGCCGCACCGTCAGCACGACACTGGTGATGACATTTTTTCTCTCTATTGTCTTTACTATTCTCGGCATCTTCATTACACCGTACATGCTCCGCATGATGAGTACGCCGAACGACGTCATCCGCGAGTCAGCAACGTATCTTAAAATTTACTTTGGCGGTGTTGCCGGTCTGATGTTCTACAACATGGGCTCCGGCGTTCTCCGCGCTGTCGGCGATTCCCGCCATCCGCTGTATTTCCTGATTTTTTCCGCTGTTGTCAATACCGTGCTCGATCTTTTGTTTGTCGTTTCCTTCGGCATGGGAATCGAGGGTGTGGCGCTTGCAACCGTTATTGCACAGTGCCTTTCGGCGGTTCTGACGCTGTATGTGCTGACCACAACAGACGGCCCATACCGCATCTGTTGGAAAAAGCTCTGCATGGACTGGTCTTTGCTGTACCGCATCGTCTGCGTCGGACTGCCGGCAGCGATCCAGCAGATGGTGACTTCCGTTTCCAACGTTTTCGTGCAGTCCTATATCAATGTATTCGGCTCGGATGTTATGGCAGGCTGGAGTGCCTGCATGAAAATCGACCAGTTTATGATGCTGCCGATGATGAGTGTTGGTCTTGCTTCGACCACCTTCACCGGACAGAACGTCGGTGCCAGCTACATTGACCGTGCAAAGAAGGGTGCTACAACCGCATTCCTGCTTGCTGAGCTTGTAACCATTGTGATGATGATTCCTCTGCTGATTTTCGCCCCGCAAATGGTCTATCTGTTTAACCAGGAGACAGCTGTGATTCGTTATGGAACTCTGTTCCTGTATCTGCTCTCCCCGTTCTACATTCTCTGCTGCGTCAACCAGGTTTACTCCAACGTCCTGCGCGGCGCAGGAGACACCAGAACACCGATGATCGTGATGCTCGGAAGCTTCGTCGTGTTCCGCCAGATTTATCTGTTTGTGATGTCTCATATATTTGATTCCATCATTCCGATTGCACTTGGTTATCCGGCGGGATGGCTGGTATGCAGTGTTCTGATCTATGCCTGCTATCGAAAATTCCGGTGGGATAAAGGAATGCGGAAAAGCTGAAGGATTCCTTTCCTGACATAAGCAAAAGGGGCTGTTGCACTAAGAAAATGAACGTAGTGCGACAGCCCCTTTTTTCGCATTATTTTTTCAGGAGTGCTGCTGAATGCTCTTCAGTTAAAATAACTCCGCAATCGCCGCGATCTTCTCACAGTTTTCCGGCAGCGGGTCGTTTATTTTCGGTGACTGGCGCGTTGCCACGTAACGGCTTGCAATTCCGGCAGAGGCTGCACCGTGGCAGTCAGCGATATCGTCATTTCCTGTCATCAGGCATTCTGCCGGATCGAGGTGATACTGCTTCAGCAGCATCTCATAAAACGCCGGATCCGGTTTTTTCACACCGGCATCCGATGAGAGCAGGATTCCATCAAAGTATTTCGTAAGGCCGAGCAGGGAAATTTCCGGCGCGGTGAAAAGCGCCTGTGCGTTGGACAGCAGAAAAACCTTCTTTCCTGCGTCTTTTAAACGCTGCAGCATTTCCGGCACGCCGGGGAACAGTTTCAGTTCTTCTATCGAAATCGCACGGAACATTTTCGCCAGATCTGCAATTTCTTTTTCCGTTACCGAAACAGCTTGATCCTCAAACAGCTGCCGGAACACATCCGCAATGTCGATTTCCGGTACATGGCTGCCGCGGCATTCCATTTTAAGCGCAGCTTCCTGCTCTTTGATTTTTGTCTCATACGCCATCCGGAGTTCTTTCGGCTCATAGGCGGCCCCTTTCATGCCGAAGAACAGGCTCATTTTTTTCCAGAGATACGCTTTCTTTTCATTCGTATGTATATCTACCAGAGTTCCATATAAATCAAAAATATAATTCTGATACATCCTTCATCATCCTTTCTTACGGAAAGTTTTCCACACGACACGTATTCTACCAGACTTTTCTCCACAATTCCATGTCTTTTTTCCAGACTTCCTATCTTTTTTTCTCCACCCAGACTGTCCACCAAACCAGATCGTTGAAACCTGTTTTGTCTTGCTCTCTGTAAGAAAGAATCCTGCCCGGAGGGCTTTTTACTTTATCGGAAAATTCAACGAAGTTTCCGGTAACGTAAAAAAATTCCCCCGTACAGATTTTGTCCGCAACAGGGGAATTCATTACATCTCACAGTCTCCTGCGAATTGTAATCTTTGATTTACTTTCTCGCATCCAGCATTTCTTTCACCAGACGAATATACTCCGGTGTCGTTCCGCAGCAGCCGCCGACAATGCCTGCACCCGCGTCTACCAGAATGTTCATATATTTTGCAAACGTCGGCGCATCCATGCTGTAGATTGCCTCACCGGTCGGCGTGATTTTCGGCAGGCCGGCATTCGGTTTTACAATAACCGGTACTCTTGCCACTTTTTTCATGGAATTTACGACTGCCTCAAGCTGATCCGGTCCGACCGAGCAGTTCAGTCCTACGGCGGATGCTCCCATTTCCTGCAGTGTCTCAACTGCTTCCACAGCGTTTCCGCCGAACAGGGCAGAACCGTCTGCTTCCAGCGTCAGAGAACACATAATCGGCAGATCGCAGACAGAAAGTGCAGCATCCATAAAGACACACGTTTCGTCTACGCTCAGCATCGTCTCCGCTACCAGAAGATCAACGCCCGCATTTGCTACCGCTGTTACCTGCTCTGTGTAGGATTCCAGCAGCTCTTCATAAGAGAGATCGCCTTTTGGCTGCAGCATTCTTCCCGGTGTGGAAAAATCTCCCGCAATCAGCGCACCTGTTCCGGCAAGCGCTTTTTTCGAAATGTCCACCAGGCGTGCATTCAGCTCCTCCACCTCGTTTTCTCTTCCATAATCCGCTAATTTCAATCTGTTTGCACCAAAGGTCGGCGCATAGACAATCTGGCTTCCCGCCTCCACGTAAGCCTTCTGTAAATTTGCCAGAATATCAGGATGCTCCAGAACCCAAAGTTCTGTACTGACTCCTTTTGGCATTCCCGCTTTTGTCAGATTTGATCCGGTTGCGCCATCCAATAAAATGACACCTGCTCCGGCAAGCTGTTCAAATTCTTCTCTTGTCATTTTCTTTTCTCCATTCTGCCCGAGTTACCTGCAGCACATGTCCGCGTATACTGACAAATCCCGGCTGTTTTTTCTGAACCTGCCGCACTTTTCGCGTCAAATTCATGTTCAGTATAGCATTGTATTGTTTTCCCGACAAGTAAAAAAAGAGGTATCCGTTTTGGATACCCCTTCGTCTGTTTCTGTTCCCGAATGTTCAGCAAACCACGACATTCTCAATCATGATGCGCGTCTGAATGATGTGTCTCCGAATGATGCGTCTCCGAATGATGTGTCCTGCCCGAGCTGTTCCCCCCACCGGACGGGATATTCTTCGGTGACCCCGGAGACAAATTTGTTCCCTGGTTCACACGGGTTGCTTTCTGTCCATTTTCCACCTGCGAGGATGCCGATACCGTTGAAACACCCGAATCGGAACTGTTTTCCGTTGCAGCATTTTTTCCACACGCAACGAAAGCCAGTACTGCTGTACCGACAAGTACGGAAATTACTGCCTTCTTCATTTCTCCACCTTCTTTCCTGGTACATCGTTTTCGCCTGAACATTAGAGCGTGTCTGAAAAATTATTTCCGCAATTTGCGAGATACACTCTGGTTGTAATTTCATTTTAAATGAACTTCTTACTATTGTCAATTTACTCTACAAATTCCCTATTATTTTCTTTTTTTTATTCAAAAATATTTTCAGACACAAACAGCAGCCGGATCCCTCTCCCGGATCCGGCTGCCGTTTGTCCTGTATCGTATGCTTTTATTCTGCAGTGCTTGAAGACGTTGAAGCAGTGCCTGTGCTGCTTGTCGATGTCGTTTCGGTACTGCCTGATGTCGTGCTGTCAGACGTTGTACTGTCGGTTGTGGTTCCATCTGTGGAATCTGTAGAAGCGCTGTCAACTGTCATCGTATACAGATCTGCGTCCGTTACTTCAAGTTTTTTCCAGTTGGATGCGACCTTGATATCGCTCTCCTTTACCCATCCATCCAATGTATCGTTGTACTTATCCGATTTGCGGTTGGAAATGATAGTCTGTCTTCTGGACTCGGTTTTGTCCTCGTCGAATGCTTTATCTACACGGATCACATAATATGCATCGTCGCCTTCGATGACACCGTCATAATACTCGCCATCCTTCAGCTTTGCTGCTTCTTCCGCTACTTTATCTCCAAGAGAACAGGTATCGTCATCGTCTTTCTCCGATCCGGTTCCAAAGGATGTCTCGGAAGAGGTCAGATAAGAAACCTCAGAGGAGGAATCGCTGGCGGAACTGCTCGATGTGCTCGCGCTTGAAGCGTCGGATGCGCTTGTGTCGGAAGCATCGGAAGAAGAGCTGCTCTCATCGGAGCTGTCGGCAGAATCGGTGGAATCTGCGGTATTCTCCGCATTTAACTGATCGTTCAGCTCCTTGCGCAGATCGGTAAACGATGCGGTTGCCGGATCCTCAGACTCTTTTAAGAGATCCAGGAATCTCTGTGCGATTTCTTTCTTTGCCGCTTTTTCCTCGTCCGTCAAATCAATCGTTTTTCCATCGTCATCCTTCTCGGTTCCTGCTGTGGATACCGTGATGTAGCTGATGGAGGTCTGCTTTGCCTCTTCATCGGATACCTCGGTATCTACATCTGCGATGATCGGATCATAAATTCTGGTCTGAATAACATACAGCTCCAGTGCATCCTGGATGTCCTCAACGGTTGCGTGCAGCTTTTTCATCACATCGTCACCGTTCTTATCTGCGAATGCCTGTGCAGCCTCTTTCGCCTGCTGTTTTTCCTCGTCTGTCAGGGAAATTCCGTATTCCTCTGCGTGCTGCCGCATCAGAAGCTCTTTTTCGATCGTATCAAGAGACTGCTCCTTGAACGTTTCCCCGGTAGTCTTTCCATCGTCGCCTTCCTTGTCGTACATCTCAGACGGCATCTGCATTCCGTACATAGAGTACATCTTGGAATAATAATTGTACATGGTTGCCTGCTGATATCTCAGCATGAAATTTGCCTGTCCGAGTGTAATCGACTCGTCATTTACAGTAACTGCCGTTTTTGTTCCGTCCACATTGTCGGAACCGCAGCCGGTCAGTCCCATCGCTGCCATCGAAGCACTCAGCATAACGCAGACTGCTTTTGCTTTTAAATTTTCATTACTTCCTCCTCATGCAGGACGAAATGTATGCTCAAAAAGAGTTTTTCTTTTTACACATTCGAATTTCCGGTCCTGCATCGATTTTTATAAACGCTTTTTCTATTATACCCTTTTTGCTGATACAGGGTCAACTTTTTTCTTCCCTGTTCACGCCTTTTTCACACGATTTTGGGGGTATGCGAGTGTTTCACTCCTGCGTGATCTGCAGCAGATCTTCCACCAGTGCATGGCTCTTCTCCAGCAGATCGATCTTTTCCTTTGAATTTCTCCGCCGCGGCGTGTAGACAAACGCCAGCGACTCCATCTGGAATTTCAGTTCGTCTCGGTATTTCTGCAGCAGCTCCGGAATCCGCGCCACATCGATTTTTGCATGCTGCTGTAAGGTGACTCGTACCGAATCGCCCATCTGTTTCAGCTCCGTCACATACGCACAGTGCGCCAGCGCTTTCAGTTCTGCAACAGCCAGAAGATTCTGTACATTTTTCGGCGGTTCCCCGAAGCGGTCGGTCAGCTCCTCCGTCATGTCCTCATACTCTTCCTTATTTTCAATCGCCGCAATTCGCTTATAGGTGTCAAGCTTCAGAGACTCGTTGCTGATGTAGCTATCCGGAATATAGGCACTGACATTCAGATCAATCGTTGTCTCGAACGCCTCTGCCGGTGCGATGCCCTTCGCCTCCTGGACAGCCTCTGCGAGCATTTTACAGTAGAGATCGTATCCTACCGACTCCATATGGCCTGACTGCTCCGCGCCCAGCAGATTTCCAGCGCCGCGGATCTCAAGATCACGCATCGCAATTTTAAAGCCGCTTCCCATCTCCGTAAATTCACGGATCGCATGGAGACGCTTCTCCGCCACTTCCTTCAACATCTTGTTTCTGCGGTACATCAGAAATGCGTAGGAAGTCCGGTTCGACCGTCCGACGCGGCCGCGGAGCTGATAGAGCTGTGACAGTCCCATCTGGTCGGAATCATGGATAATCATGGTATTGACATTCGAAATATCGAGTCCTGTCTCAATGATCGTTGTTGACACGAGCACATCGATCTCTCCGTTGATAAAGCCGTACATGATCTTTTCCAGCTCACGCTCTTTCATCTGTCCGTGCGCAAAGCCTACATTTGCATCCGGCACGAGCTTCTGAATCGTGTTCGCCATATCCGCAATCGACTGGACACGGTTATAGACATAGTAAACCTGCCCACCCCGCGCCAGCTCACGGTTAATCGCCTCGCGGACCATTTCTTCATTGTATTCACAGACAAAGGTCTGGATCGGCTGACGATCCTGCGGTGCTTCCTCGAGCACACTCATATCGCGGATGCCGATCAGGCTCATGTGCATGGTACGTGGAATCGGCGTCGCCGTCAGTGTCAGAACATCCACATTTTTTTGTAGCTGCTTGATTTTTTCTTTATGCGTCACGCCGAACCGCTGCTCCTCATCGACAATCAGAAGGCCAAGATCTTTGAACTTCACATCTTTCGACAGAACGCGGTGTGTTCCGATGACAATGTCCACGAGTCCTTTTTTCAGATCCTCCAGCGTTTTTTTCTGCTCGGCCGGTGTGCGGAAACGGCACAGAAGATCAACGCGCACCGGGAAATCCTTCATGCGCTCGACAAATGTATTGTAATGCTGCTGTGCCAGAATGGTGGTCGGAACGAGGTAGACGACCTGTTTGCTCTCCTGCACTGCCTTAAACGCTGCACGGATCGCAACCTCGGTCTTGCCGTATCCGACATCGCCGCAGATCAGGCGGTCCATAATCTTTTTGCTCTCCATATCCGCCTTTGTCGCCTCAATCGCCGCAAGCTGATCGTCCGTTTCCTCAAACGGAAACAGTTCCTCAAATTCCTTCTGCCAGATCGTATCCTTTCCGAACGGATAGCCGGATGACGCCTGCCGCTCGGCATACAGCTTCACGAGATCCTGTGCAATATTTTTTACCGCATGGCGAACCCGTGTTTTCGTTTTATTCCATTCCTGACCGCCGATTTTATTCAGCTTCGGTACCTTTGCAGCTTCGCCGGACGCATACTTCTGCAGCGTATCGAACTGGGTGGCCAGCACATAGAGGTTCGATCCGCCCGCATACTCGATTTTCATGTAGTCACGCGTTACGCGGTCCATCTCAATTTTTTCGATACCGCGGTAAATACCAAGACCGTGGCTCTCATGCACGACATAGTCACCGATCGATAGATCCGCAAAATTCTGGATTTTCTGACCGGAATACTCCGATTTCTTCCGGTTTTTCTTCTTCTCTTTTCCAAAAATATCCGTCTCTGTAATCAGCACAAATTTCTGCATCGGATATTCAAAGCCTCTGCGGGCCGCGCCGTGGATCAGCATGACCTCGCCCGGTTTCAGAACACGCTCCTCATTCTCGCTGTAGAAGGCCGGAATCTCCTCATTCTGCAGGTCCTCTGCCAGATGCTGCGCCCGCGTCCGCGACGGACTCGCCAGTACAATACGGTAACCCGCTTTTTTCCAGGATTTCAGATCTTTTACCAGAAGCGGGAACTGATTGTTATACGAATTGACCGATTTCACCGTCACACTGAATTCGTCACGGATATTCCACTCGCCCTTCTGCGGCTCCATCAGCGATACGGCAACACAGCCGCGGCGGTTTAGTTTTGCCACAAGCTCCGCCGTACTGCACATCAGCTTCGCCTGTCCCGGCAGGAGGTATCCCTTTTCGAGACGGTGGCTCACGCTCTCCTGAAATTCTGCTTCCAGCGCATCGGCACACTCGATGATGCGGTTCGGCTCATCGAGGAAAATGCGGCTGTTCTCCGGCAGATACTCAAGAAACGAGACGGTCTCCGGATAAAAATAGTGAAGATACTGTTCGGCTCCCTGCAGAATTTCGCCTTCTCCGATCTGGTCGCAGATTTCTTCTGCTGCATGGCGGATCCTTGCCGCTTCCTCTGTCATCATTTTGTCGCGGAATTTTGTGCTTTGCGCTTTCGCCTCTTTTTTAATCGCTTTCACACCGCGCGCAATCGTATTCTCTGTTAAAATCAGCTCCGATGCCGGATAGATTATGATTTCCTCGAGGTTTTCAATCGACCGCTGGCTCTCCGCATCGAAGCTTCGGATGGAATCTATCTCATCGCCCCATAGCTCAATCCGGATCGGGTTCTGTTCCGTCAGCGGATAAATATCGAGAATGCCGCCGCGGACGGAAAACTGGCCGGTCGACTCCACCTGAAAGGTACTCTCATAGCCGAGCCGCACCAGCTCTTTTCTTATTTTATCCAGATCGAGTTCGCTGTCATTGCGCAGATGGATGCAATGTTTTTCGAACACGCCAAGAGGCAGAAGAAAGTCCATACATCCCCCTACACTGGTGATGATGGTAACTTCCTTCCGCTCAAGAAGTGCCTGGATCACCTGAAGCCGCTGCCGGATCAGCAGATTTCCGTGAATGTCTGCCTGATAGAAAATCAGGTCCTTCGCCGGATAATACAGCGTCTCCGCATCGTACAGCCGGTAATCCTCATATAATTCTTTTGCTTTTAATTCATTTTCCGCGATCAGAAGCCGCACCGGGGCATCCTCGGAGAGACCTGCGATCATATGGGCTTTCTGGCTTTCCAGACAGCCCGAGATCACCGTCACACCTGCGGTTCCTTTTTTCAGATCACGGAACAGCTCGTCAAAACGGGCAATTTCTTTGATCGGTTCTAATAACGCTTTCATTTTCCTTACTCTGCCGGGTTTGCAGATTTGCGGTTATACTCGTTCATGGCTGCGTCCACATCCCCGTTCAGCATCTGCTCGATTGCTTTTGCCGCATGCTCGATCGCCAGATTTACAAGGGGACGTTCGTCTTTCGTAAACGGACTTAACACGTAGTCCGCCAGATCCCAGTTTTTCGGTTTCTCACCGACGCCGACCTTCACACGCATAAAATGGTCGGTGCCAAGATTAGCGATGATGTTTTTGATGCCATTGTGGCCGCCCGCGCTTCCTTTTTTGCGGATACGGATCTGTCCCGGCGCCAGGCTGATATCATCGTAAACCACGATCAGCTCGCTCTCCGGATCCACTTTGTAATAGTTCACCAGCTCCCGCACGGACTCACCGCTCAGGTTCATATATGTCATCGGCTTTGCAACGATAACCTTCTGACCTGCGATCATGCCTTTTCCGAACAGAGCCTTGTGGCCTGTACCGGAGGAAGGGATCTGATATTCATCGATCAGATAATCGATGGTATCAAATCCGACATTGTGCTTCGTCCCTTCGTACTGGCGCGTTGGATTTCCCAGACCTACTATAATATACATAAATTCTCCTGTCATCAGACCATTTTCCGGCGCAGTTTTTGTTCACGTCACGGTCAAAACGGATATTCTCCATCCACTTCGCTACTTGCGCATAACCGAATAGCTGCTTCGCCGCACCGAAAAATGATATATTGTTTTTCCATCTGTCATAAAGAAAGAACACGAACAAAAGAGCAGCCTTTTTCCTGCTCTTTTATTCGCTGAAATGCTTCGGCAATGTTTAGTTAAAGTATACCAGTTCGCTCTCCGGTTTCTTGGCCGGTTTGATTTCTTTTGCATACAGAACCGGGCCTTCGCCATCGTAAACCTTCATATAGCCCCATTTTACCGTTGCAGTCACGTCAACCCAGGAACCCATTACGAGAGATTTGGCGCTTGCGCATTTGCAGACATAGCCGATAAAAGAAGTATCATCTGCACAGCAGGTCATTGCCATACGACCCGGAACAAAGAAATCGGCTCCGACATCCTTGCTCTTTAATACCATACCGCGGAAATGAACAGTCTTGCCCTCGTAACGCTCCGGGTTGTCGCCCATATCGACATACCAGATTCCGTAATCGGCGTCATCAATCTCGATCACATCGGCATCGGTATCAAACGGCATCTGATCCTCAAAAATGTTGTCAATTTCGCCTTCTTCGTTCTCAAACAGAACGTCGCACGCCTGGTTGACTACTTTGATGCTGCGGCGGAAGGATGGAAGCGGATCTTCCGGACGACAGCGGTTGAACATAACCATATCCGCATTTTTTGCCATCTCCATGAAAACAGATTTCATATTCTGCATATAAATCTGGAAGCAGCTTGCATCGACTGTCACAATCTCCTGTACAATGCCCCAGCCGCGCGGCAGCTCCATTTCTTCGAGTTTTTTTACACTCCAGAGCGGATTGTATTCCAGAATAATACGCTCCGGGCGATATTTACGGTTCAGTTTTTTCAGGTAATCCAGGGTAAACTGCTCTGGTCCTTCTACGATTTCCAGGACGGTGTTGTGTTTGAGCAGTTCTTTTTCGTCGTACTCTACTTCACCTTCTTCGGTTGTGATCAGAAGGGTCGGTCCGTCGATCTGGAAATAGTCCTGTGCTACGGTAAAATTGATAAAAGAGGTTTTTCCACTCTCCAGAAATCCTGTTATGAGATAAATCGGAATTTCTACTTCGTCTTCTTCGTACATTTTGTACCTCCGTTGTCTTTGACGTACTCCCGGAATCTTTCTGCACTTGCTTTTGCGGCTGAGATTCCGGACGTGCCTTTTGCTTTGTCTCTAAATCAAGAAAAAAGCTGCCACATCGGATTTTGTTTCTGATGCGGCAGCTTCACTACAGTTCACAGGTACCCTGCGGACCGTAATTTTCGCAGCTACTTTGTATTTTTACAGTCCGAACAGCTCTGCCAGCTTATCTTCTGCTAATTTGGAACCGATGACACAGATTCTTCCGGTGAATTCCGGTGCTCCGTCACGTACTTCGTACTCTTCCGGAACCATATCGAAATAGATCCACTGTCCATCGGCGCCTGCTACCATACCTTTGGCCCGAAGAACCATACCATAAGCGGTATCCTCGGAAAGTTTCTTTAAGATGCCTTCGATCTGCTCTTTGGTGAAGGTCTTCACAGTCTCCTGACCCCAGCTTGTGAAAACTTCGTCTGCGTGATGATGGTGATGATGATCATGACCGCAGCAGCACTCGTCATCGTGGTGATGATGATGCTCATGGTCGTGATCATGGCCGCAGCAGCACTCGTCATCATGGTCGTGGTGATGATGCTCATGCTCCTCGTCGTGATCGTGGCCGCAGCAGCACTCGCCGTCATGGTCGTGATGATGATGTTCATGTTCGTCCTCATCATGATCGTGATGATGGTGCTCATGCTCCTCATCGTGGTCATGGCCGCAGCAGCACTCGTCGTGGTCATGATGATGGTGATGATGCTCTTCCTCTTCTACCTGCGCAAGGTTGATGATGGCACCTTCCATCGTATCGAGTACTTTCTTACCACCCAGTACTTCAACCGGTGTGGTAATAATGTGTGCTTCCGGATTCAGCTCGCGGAGCATCTTTACTGCTGCCTCTACTTTTGCAGTGTCAGCCTTATCGGTACGGCTCAGGATGATGGTTCCTGCGCTCTTTACCTGATTCTCGAAGAATTCGCCGAAGTTTCTGAGATACATTTTGCATTTCATAACGTCGACTACGGTTGTTGCGGAATTCAGGGCTACGCCTGCTTCTTTTTCTACGCCGTCTACCGCTTTGATGACGTCGGAGAGTTTACCTACGCCGGACGGCTCGATGATGATGCGGTCCGGGTGATATTTGGTGATAACGTCTTTTAATGCTGCGCCGAAGTCTCCCACAAGAGAGCAGCAGATGCAGCCGGAGTTCATTTCACGGATTTCGATACCGGCATCTTTTAAGAAGCCTCCGTCGATTCCAATTTCACCGAATTCGTTCTCGATCAGGACAACCTGCTGGCCTTTCAGCGCGTCTCCGAGGAGTTTTTTGATCAGGGTTGTTTTTCCTGCGCCCAGGAAACCTGAAATAATGTCTATTCTTGTCATTGATTTAACCTCTTTATCTTGTTGATTCCGTTTATAGTTAGCTATAAAAGGGCCGAAGTTTATCCTCCGCCCCACACTCACGCCTATTATAGCAACCATAGAACAAAAAATCAAGGGGATTTCCCTTGCTTTTTCTGCATTTCACCATTATAATATATTACATGTCTTTTCTACTTTAACGCGTTGAATGGGCAAATCATTTTACCTATGAATGGGGGACTTTTTTTATGAGTGGAACGAAAGAAAAAAACTCAATCTGCCACAGTCACTGCTTTTGCTGCTGCTGATCATCGTATCCGTCGCAGTCTGTATCCGCCTGAAAACCGGCGGTCCTATGATCGGCCTGTTTGCAAGCTGGATTTTTATCTATCTGTTTTGTAAAATTTTCGGTATTTCTTACGCCAAAATTGTTGCCGGCGCATACGATGCCATCCGTATGGTCGTCCCGACGCTCTGCCTTCTGATGACCATCGGTGTCATGATCGGCACCTGGCTGCAGAGTGGTACCATTGCCACCATCATTTCCTGGGGCTTAAAAATGATTAACCCGTCCTGGCTGCTGCCTCTGACGCTGCTGTTCTGCTCCATTTTGAGTATTGTAACCGGTACTTCCTATGGTTCCGTCGGAAGCGCAGGTGTTGCCATGATGGCGATCGGAAACGCCATGGGTATCCATCCTGGCATGGTAGCCGGTGCTGTCATCTGCGGTGCCATGTTCGGTGACAAATTAAGTCCTCTTTCCGATACCACAAACCTTGCTCCGGCCGTTGCAGATGCCAAACTTGGCGATCATATCCGCTCGATGCTCTGGACCACCCTTCCAACGTATGTGATTACCTTAATTCTTTTTACTATTCTCGGTTTCCAGCAGACCAGCGGAAGCTATACCGAGGGAAGCATTACCGTTTACATCGATGCTTTAAACGATGAATTCCAGCTCGGATGGATTACCATGATCCCTGCCATCCTGATTATTGTATTGCTCCTCTGCAAAGTAAATGCGATCTCTGCACTTGGTCTTTCCAGCTTCGCTGCCGGATTTGTTTCCTATTTTGTGCAGCACGATACTCTGCAGGGCATCATCCGCACAGCTTACAACGGTTACACAACCACAATCGAAGAACCGGTATTACAATCCATCTTAAACCGCGGCGGCATGGGAAGCATGCTCCAGTACGTAGCCATTATCTGCTTTGCTGTCGGCATGGGCGGCATGCTGGAAAAACTCGGTGTACTGGATCACATTCTTCAAGCGATTGTAAAGAGAATCAACAGCGATGGAAGTATGATCCTTGCAACGATGATTGTCGGTTACGTGACCAGCCTCATCAGCTGCTCCCAGCCGATGGCACACGTTCTGACCGGCCGTCTGATGGCACCTGTCTTTCAAGAGCGCAAGGTTGCACCGGAAATTCTTTCCCGCTGCCTCGAAGACTCCGGAACTATGGCTGGTCCTATGATTCCATGGCATGGCTACGGCGTATACATGGCCGGCACACTTGGTGTTGCATGGTCGGCATTTTTCCCGTACTTATTCCTGCTTTACCTGACCCCGGTTTTCAGTATTTTCTATGGATTTACCGGAATTTCCATTAAGCATCTTCTGGAAACCAAAAACAATGAATCAAAAGAAGAGAAATAAGGCAAAAGCAGAAATCGTAACAGAAAATCATAAACAGAAACAGAAACAAAAAAGAAAAGGAAAAGAGAAAGAATGCAGACAAAACTTGTTCTTCTCGGAACCGGCACACCAAATGCGTGTCCGAATGCCAACGGACCTTCCTCCGCTGTCGTGGTCGGTGACCGTGCTTATCTGGTAGATTTTGGCCCTGGCGTTGTCCGCCAGGCCTCAGCCGCCTATTTTAACGGCGTGGATGCCCTGCGGCCGGATCTTCTGACCGTTGCCTTCTGTACGCACCTTCACACAGACCATACCGCAGGGTACCCGGATCTGATTTTTACTCCGTGGGTGCTGGAGCGCCCGGTTCCATTGAAAGTTTTCGGGCCAAAGGGCTTACAGCACATGACCGATCATATCTTACAGGCCTATGAAACCGACATTGATTTCCGAATTCACGGTTTCGAAAAAGCAAACGAATCCGGCTACCGCGTTGAGGTAACAGAAATTGAATCCGGCATTGTCTACCGGGATGACCTGGTTACGGTGGAGGCTTTTCCGGTCAGCCACGGAACACTGGAATGCTACGGCTATAAATTCACCACACCGGACCGCACAATCGTCATCACCGGCGATACCGCTCCGCTGGATCTCGTGGCAGAAAAATCGAAAGGCTGTGATATCCTGCTGCACGAAGTGGAATACGCCGCCGGAATCTCCTGCCGCGAACCAAAATGGCAGAAATACCACCGGGAAGTGCATACGTTAAGCACGGATCTTGCCGGTGTTGCAAAAAAGGCAAATCCGAAACTGCTCGTTACGTATCACCGGATTTACCATATGAATGTACAGGATAACCACAAAAACCTTGCCGCCGAGATGGCATGGCGCGATGCCGCGATTCTGGATGAAATCCGGGATGCAGGGTATGACGGATATGTCGTGAACGGAAAAGACCTGGATGTATTTTAAAATACGGGGCAGCGTACCAATTCTGGTTTACGAATTGGTACGCTGCCCCGTTCGTTTTGGGATGAGCCCGGAGACGCTTTCTATTTTCATTTACCCGACTGGCAGATTCTACCATACTCTGCGTTATTTCAGAACTGTTTTTTTCTTTGACATTAACCACCAACAGAAGATTACAAAAGCTGCTGTTAAGAATCCTGGATATACTCCGTCTAACTGATTCTGAAGATTTAAGAATTCTTTTCCTGCACTGTTTACAAGATGGAATGATGTTTTTACTGATACCCATGTTGCTGCTACAGATCCAACAACCATTGTTCCTAACATAACGATTGCTTCACGGATCGCGGTTGCTTGCTCACCAACCAGGATATCTACGGCTTTTCCACCCAGTTCATATCCTTTGAAGTATAAGAACTTCATTCCAAATGCCATGATCAAGTTCCATGCTACGATATAGAAGATCGGTCCTACGACAGATCCACCTGTTGATAATCCCAGTGCGATACCAAGTAAGATAGGAATTAATGTACCTACAACTAAGGAATCACCAATACCTGCTAAAGGTCCCATAAGACCGGCACGGATACCATTGATCGCTTCTGCATCGATATCTTCATTTCCATTTGCTTTTGCTTCCTCAAGACCAGCTGTGATACCTACGATGATAGATCCAACCTGTGGTTCTGTATTAAAGAAAGCTGTGTATGTATTCATTGCTTCTTTCTGTTCTTCTTTTGTATCATATAACTCTTCTACCAATGGAAGCATTGCACACAGATAACCAAATGTCTGCATATGTTCCTGAGAGAAACATGTTAAGTTTCCATAAGCCCAGTTACGGAATGATTTATTTAACGCTTTTTTAGATAGTTTTTCTCTGCCATATTAAATATCCTCCTCGTCATCATCGTCAAAGGAACCGCCAGAAGCTAAGGCTGCTTCTTTTGCTCTGATTCCTACCATTTTAATGTTGTAGTAAATAATTGCGAACATTGCTGCTACAACTGTTACTGATACAAGGTTTAATCCCATACTTGCTGCTAATGTAAATCCGAAGAAGAATGGTATAAAGTCAACTGCTTTTGTTACTACCTGTTTTAATAAGATCGCAATACCTACGCAAGGAAGTAAGCTACCTACTGTAAACAGTGTTTTCATTGCAATTCCATCCATTGGTAATGTTGTTTTGATCGCTTCTACAACTGGAACTCCTAATTTACACATTACAACTGCTGGTAAGAAACTGCAGATGATATGAGAAATCCATGGAAGAACCATATCTACAACGTATAATCTCTTGAATTCACCTTTTTCAACGGCCTGCCATCCAATGTGCTGCCATACAAGGTTGATCGTTGCTGTTCCATAGAATAATACTAGTACCGATTGTTCCTACCATTGCTCCAAATGATGTTGCCATGGAGATACCTTTTGC
>ENA-OQKJ01000090-OQKJ01000090.1-human-gut-metagenome-genome-assembly--contig:-NODE-90-length-23617-cov-3.507961_pt1 | contig 23617 bp, 22 predicted proteins | sample MGYA00242647_ERZ504795 | MGnify/ENA primary metagenome ERZ504795 (study PRJEB26092, sample SAMD00036398) | human gut metagenome | host: Homo sapiens | study: EMG produced TPA metagenomics assembly of...
GACTGCGGCCGTTACATCCAGGTTTGCTCCGTATTTGCTCCAGCCGATGCGTTTTGCACCCGGAGCAATATATTTGGAAATATGGCCGATGTAGTGGTACATGATCGGTTTGCGGTAATGGAAATCATCATCCACAATCAGACCTGAGGTGAATCCCATCGGTACGTGGCGCGGGCCGCCGTCTTTGTCTACGAGGAAGTTCCAGTCGATCCAGCGGTTCATGCCGGCGTTCAGGTTTCCGATCATATCGTGTGCATAATCTGCGGCGTCAAGGTAATCGACGTACTCTGGTGTCTGGAAGTTCACCGGTCCGAAACCACCGCCGCCAAAACCTATTCTGCCCGGCATGTGAAGGGCACAGCACTCGGAAAGCATGAAGGTTTTGTCCGGGTATTTCTGTTTCATCAGCTCAACAGCCTCGAAGTGGTCGCCGGAATACCAGTGGAATGCGATACCGGCTACCATGTCCATGGTCTCCTCGTCAAGGACGGTCAGAACGTGCTCGATCATACGCTCTTTGTTGTGATCCCAGATGAAGATGCCGATCTTGTCCGTCAGGCCTGCTTTTTTCATCTCCGGATACAGATAATCTTTCAGGTAGGTTTTGGACTCTTCCGGTGTCCATACGCAGCTGTCCCAGGTGGTAGCCGCTACGGTCTCGTTCTGCAGGCTCAGCATCGTCACCGGGATTCCCTCATCGAGGTATGCCTGCAGATATTTTACGACGTATTTTGCCCAGCTTCCGTAATACTCCGGTTTCAGGCTGCCGCCGTGGTTTCTCTGCGGAATCTCTTCCGGAACCGGCATTCCCATTGCACCGTAAACAGCAGCATCATTCTTTGCGATCTTCGGTGCAGTTTTCCACTGATACGGCGGAGACCACGGGCTCATCAGAACACTGATCGGCTCTGCGGAGATTTCGATGGCTTTTTTCAGCATCGGAAGGACATATTTGCGGTCGCGGTCGATCGAGAAGGTTGCCAGATCCGGGTCTGCGATCGGGTCTGCGACTGCCTGATACTCCTCAAGGGAATAGTCACAGCTGTCGATCGGCACGCGGACAAATCTTGCATGAAGGCCGTCCGGTCCGAAAATATCCTGTAATGCCTGATTCTGTGTTTCCTCATCCATACGGGACAGCAGGTATGCGCTGCTCTCGGTCATGGCGCCGCCGAAGCCCTCGATGGTCTGGAACGCAAAGTCCGGATACAGGTTGATGACGTTCGACTCAATCATTTTTACGCTCTTGGACTCGTCTTCCGGTGCCAGCGCTTTTTCCCAGGTTTTTGCTTCCCCTTTTACATGGTACGTTGTAATCTGTTTTGCTTTCATTTTCCACACTCCATTTTTCACATGTTTTGCGGCATTTACTGAAAATCCGCTGTTTCATGCTTCCACTATACCATGCTCTCTTCTTCTTGTTTAGTGCCTTTTTCGGCAGAAAATTAGGGCATTTCCGCTTTTCTGATTCTTACCCACTGGCCCATCGGGCGGTCTCCTTTTTCCTTTTCATACCGCTTCTGCATTTCCTTCATGCTGCAGCCGTACCGCTCCTTAAACAGACGCGACACCGACTTGTAGTTTTCGCAGCCGTGTTTCGGCAGAAGTTCCATGATCCGCGCCTCGGGATGCTGCAGGTCGCGGCAGATCCGGTCGAGCCGGATTTCATACAGATACTGGTAGACCGTCAGACCGAGGTACCGTTTCAGAAGCTTCGACAGATAATTCGGCGTATAACCAAAGTGCTCCGCGACCTGCGCCACCGTCAGCTTTTTGGCGTAATGCTCCTCAATATACCGCATGACCTCGCGGATCTGCTGTACGGCCTTCTGATTCTGCGGAATGTGTTCTTTTCCGATCCGCACCGCATAGTCCACCAGTAAGCGGTACAGCGCTTCAAGAAGAAGGCTGTCGAATTTTAACTGATACCCTTCTTTCTGCGCACCGTACACCTCGTCCATCTCCCGGAGAACTGCTTTGAATTCTGCGAGTTTTTGTTTTCCGCCTCACTGGCCGGTCTTTCATCCACAACAAAGTAAAGCTGATCGTAATGCTCCATGTACTGCAGCAGCATCTCGTACGGAACCTGCAGGACGATGGCCTGATTCGGATAGGCTGTCACGGCGTGGATCGTGCCGGAGTTGATGACGAGAAGTTCATCTGCCCCGATCTGCCGCTCGCCGCCGTCACCGAAACGCACTTTCAGACGGCCTTCCAGAAGATAAATGATCTCCAGATCGTTGTGCCAGTGCGGCGGGTTGCTGTAGCCGCCGTCGTCGATGCTGTGGAAAAAGCGGATGCCGATATCGCCGTTTGCCGTAATCCATTCGAAATTGCTCTCCATGGTGCCCTCCCGTTTCTTGTCTTTTCGTGTATACAGACGAAGCGCGTCTGAACTTTCTGTTCGTTCAGGCGCGCTCCTTCTATTATCTTTTCTGCTACAGGGACATGGTAATTTCCCGCCCTGTGCGGTGGTATTTCTGAAAAGTGACTCCGGACGCCTTCATCATCCGTTTCGATGCGATCACGGACGGGGTGTCCGCGTACTTGTCGCAGTCGTAGATCACCGTTTTGATTCCCGCCTGGATAATCGCCTTGCAGCACTCGTTGCATGGGAACAATGTCACATACAGCTTGGCTCCCTCGAGGCTTCCGCCGCGGTAATTCAGGATGGCGTTCAGTTCACTGTGCGTTGTGTAAAGATACTTGTTTTCCAGCGGATTTTCACTTGTCTTTCCCCACGGGAACTCGTCGTCCGAGCAGCCTCTCGGGAAACCGTTGTATCCCATGGACAGAATCTTGTTGTCCTCGCTCACAATGCAGGCTCCCACCTGTGTGTGCGGATCCTTCGAGCGCATACCGGCAAGCTGGGCAACTGCCATGAAATATTCATCCCAGGAAATATAATCCTCTCGTTTATCGCTCATACCCATTTCCCCTGTGTTTTCTTAACGTACTTTGCTTCCGCTCTTATTTCGTACCGAAGATACGGTCTCCGGCATCGCCGAGGCCTGGTACAATGTAGCCGTGCTCGTTCAGATGGTCATCCAGTGCTCCGACGAAAACATCGACATCCGGGTGAATCTCATGCATTTTCTCGATTCCTTCCGGAGATGCGATGATGCACATGAAGTGGATCTTCTTTGCGCCTTTTTCTTTCAGCATGGTGATGGCTGCCGTTGCAGAACCGCCGGTTGCCAGCATCGGGTCGGTTACAAATACTTCACGGCTTGCGATGTCTGACGGAAGTTTGCAGTAATACTCAACCGGTGCCAGGGTTTCCGGATCACGGTACAGACCGATGTGTCCGATTTTTGCTGCCGGAATCATAGCCAGCATACCTTCTACCATACCAAGACCGGCACGGAGGATCGGCACAACTGCCATTTTCTTTCCTTCGAGCTCTTTTACGGTTGTTTTGCAGATCGGGGTTTCAATTTCAACGTCTGTGAGCGGCAGCTCTCTGGTTGCCTCGTAGCACATCAGCATTGCAATCTCGCTGATCATCTCGCGGAACTCCTTGGAGCTTGTGTCTTTCTTTCTGATAATACCGATTTTGTGCTGGATCAGCGGGTGATCCATGATGACTGTTCTTGCCATTTTCCCTTCTCCTTTGTTTTGTTTAAAATTTATTCATTTTCTCCTTCATGCTCAATCAAATGAATCCGGCGTTCGTGACGCTCTTCTCCGGAAAATGGAGTGTTCAGGAAGGTTTCTACGATTTTGATTGCAAGGCCAGGGCCTACAACGCGTCCTCCCATCGCCAGTACGTTGGCATCGTTGTGCAGGCGGGTTGCCTCTGCGCAGAAGCAGTCGGTGCAGAGTGCTGCACGGATTCCTTCCATTTTGTTTGCCGTGATAGAAATGCCGATTCCGGTTCCGCAGATCAGGATTCCCTTATCACACGTTCCGTTCTGGATCGCATGGCCTACTTTTCTGGCGTAAACCGGATAATCAACTGCCTCGTTGCTGTAGCATCCGAAGTCCTGATATTCCAGTCCCTGTTTGTCCAGATATGCTTTTACCTCCTGCATCAGCTCATATCCGCCGTGGTCGCATCCTAAAGCTATCATTGTTCTTCCTCCTCTTTCAGCCGCGCAAGAACACCTTCAATCAGGAATTCCAGCGCTTCATAACATTTTCCGTATTCGGTAAGCGGTTCCCCGTAAAGGGCGGGGATGTCTCCTGCCAGCCGCAGAAATCCGGCGATCGTCTGCAGATGGGGCGCATCCGGGAAGTCCTCACGGATCTTTTCCCTCTGACTGTCCTCCATCACAAGAAGCAGCGTGTCGTCGTTGATGTCCTCCGCGGTAAGCGGTGTGGTGGTGTGGTCTTTGGCCGAAAGCCCGTTGCGCGCAAGCACTGCCTCTACCTTCTGGTTGACCGGCTGCGGAAACAGAACGACAAGCCCGCGGGAACCAATTTCCATCGGCCACGGAAGCTCTTTGCTCTGCAGAATCGCCTTCGCCATCGGTGCGCGCGCGGTATCGTCCGCGTCCACAAATAAAATCCTGCTGTAATGTTTCACTGTTATACCTCTGCTACTTTGTGGCCTGCGGCTTTTAACAGGCGGTTCATGATCGCCTGCCCCATACGCGGGGTGTCGAAAGCCTCGGAATAAATCACTTCCACGCCGTCCTCATCGAAGTCGCGCAGAATCGCAAACAGGTGATGCGCGATCGTCTCATCTTCGGCGCGCAGCCCGATGCTCTTGATATCTCCTGTGGTGTACTGCTCCCGCGTCTCATCGGTGCAGATTACGCCCACTTTCTTTCCTGCCTTTTCCTGTTCTGCGGCAAGGCGGTTGATTTCCGGAATCACCCGTTCCATCTCGCCCTGGATAATCGTAAGGTCTGCCTTCGGCGCATAATGTTTGTAGCGCATGCCCGGTGCCTTCGGACGCACATGGCTGTCCTCCGCAAGGATTCCCGGATCGACACGCACGGTTCCAAGCACTTTTTCCAGCATCTCTTTGTTGTAATAGCCCGGGCGGAGAATCGTCGGAATCTCCTCTGTAAAATCGACGATGGTGGATTCGAGGCCGATCTCGGCGTCTCCTCCGTCGATGATACAGTCAATTTTGTCCCCCAGGTCCTCGATCACATGCTCGGCTTTCGTCGGGCTCGGCCGGCCTGATGTATTGGCGCTCGGCGCTGCGATGAAGCCGCCTCCGGCTAAGATCAGTGCGTTTGCCACTTTGTTGCTCGGGTAGCGCACGGCTACGGAGGTAAGGCCTCCCGTCGTCTCGAGCGGAACGGCATTTGTTTTCTCAAAAATCATCGTCAGCGGTCCCGGCCAGCATGCAGCTGCCAGTTTGCGTGCACTCTCCGGCACGTTTGCCGCTACGGTTTCGAGGTCCTCCATTCTTCCGATGTGGACGATCAGCGGGTTGTCCGACGGACGGCCCTTTGCCGCATAAATTTTCTCGGAAGCTTTGGCATCCAGCGCATTTCCGCCAAGACCATATACGGTCTCGGTCGGGAATGCCGCCAGACCGCCGTTTTTCAGAATCTCTCCTGCTTTTTCGATCGCGCTCTGATCTATGTTATCTTCTGTCATCCTGGCAATCCATGCCCTCATATGTTTCTTCCTTCTTTCCATCTGTTCCAGCGCACAGTGTTTCCATCTGCGCACACTGTTTTGATTATACCATTTTCCGGCGCAGTTGAAAACCCTTGATTTAAAGAAGCTCTTTTAACTGAGCCGTGCGGTACGCCTCGATCAGTTCCTTTAATTCACGGATGCGCTGCCGGATCTGCCGTCCCTGATCCGTATCGCCGACTAACTGGCGCTTCATGTTGTACCGCACCGCCACCTGGCGGGAGACAATATCCTTCTCCTCCTGGATTGCTTTTTCTGTCGATTCAAACGGCTCGTGCGCGGTGAGGCTGAGGCCGTACGAGTTGTAAATCAGCGTGTAACCCGCGATGCCGGTTTCTTTGTGGTACGCCCTGCAGAAGCCGCCGTCGATGATCAGCACCTTGCCGCCGCATTTGACCGGGCTTTCACCAGCACTCTGGTGTACCGGGACGTGGCCGTTGATAATATGTACATTTTCACCGGCAAGCCCGAACTCCTGTAAGATCCGGTCCGCCGTCTCCTCTTTCTCGATCAGGCGGTAATACGCGTTTTTCACCTCGGTCCAGGTCTCTTTTTCTGCGAGGAAATACCGCTCAAATGTTGTCATCTTGTCGCGGCCGTACAGCGGGGAATTCGGCGCAGTCCACAGATACCACAGCGTATTGCGGCCCTGCTCCCGTTTTTTCGGATCGCGGCTTACAAATGCGCGGCGCACGTTGTGCTCGAGGATATCGTACAGTGCTTTTCCCTTGTATTTCTTTCCGTCGACCTGTACCTCTTTTAAGGTGCCGTCCTCATTCATCGGCATGCAGCCGTGGTACAGCAGATTTCCATTGTAGACGCGGTAGAGGCTTCCTTTTTTGAGCAGGAAATCGACGTGCGCCTGCAGTTTTTCGCTGTTTCGGAAGGCGAAGATCAGCTTATCGAGCACTTCTGCCTCTTTTTCTGTCAGCTCGTCCGGATGCGCCGGGTCGATCGTCGGAAAGCTCTTGTCGCGCAGAGCATATGTTTTCTCCCCAATCGTCACCGTTCCGTTCTGGTAATCGATCTTTTCCAGCAGACGGCGGTTTTCCATGCCGTACTCCGGGTTCTCACGGATCAGACGGTTCTCGAGCTTTAACTGCATTACGGTGATGGCCTTGTGCATGCGGCGCTCCAGCATCTGCTGGGAATTTCCGCTGTCCTCGCCGCCTTTTGCGGCAAAGCATTCGCACGGATCATCGCCGTACGTCTCGAGAGCAAAGGTGGCAAGCGGAAGCATATTGATGCCGTAGCCGTCCTCCAGCACATCGAGATTGCCGTAGTGGAGGCAGATGCGGATCGTGCTGGCCACGCACGCCGGCTGGCCGGTCGCAGCGCCCATCCAGAGCACATCGTGGTTGCCCCACTGGATATCGAGGGAATGGTAATTCATCAGGCAGTCCATGATTTTATACGGCTCCGGACCGCGGTCAAAGATGTCGCCGATGATGTGGAGATGATCAACAACGAGCCGCTGAATCAGCTCTGCCACGGCAATGATGAAGTTCTCGGCGCTTCCGATTTCGAGGATAGTCTGGATGATCGCCTCGTAGTATGCTTCTTTGTCGAGCACCTCCGGCTTTTCGGTGATCAGCTCCTCGATGATATAGCCATAATCCGCCGGCAGGGCTTTCCGCACTTTGGCACGGGTGTATTTGGAAGAAACGATTTTGCAGACGTCGATCAGGCGGTACAGCATGACCTTGTACCAGTCATCGATGTCCTCCTGCTGCTTTTTCTCCATCTCCAGGCGCTCTCTCGGGTAATAGATAAGGGTTGCAAGCGCACGTTTTTCCGAAATGCCGAGCGTGTGGCCGAAGACATCGTCAATCTTCTTTCGCACGGCACCGGAACCGTTGCGGAGTACATGAGAAAAGGCTTCGTATTCGCCATGAATATCCGAAAGGAAATGCTCCGTGCCTTTGGGAAGGTTGATAACGGACTGCAGATTGATGATTTCGGTCGCTGCTTTTTCGATGGTCGGGTACAATTCTGCGAGATATTCCAGATAATTTTTTTCGTTTTCCATGAGGACCTCCTGCCTGGGTTGTTTTTTCTTATTTTATAACGAACTCCCCTTCGGCACAACCCTTTTTCTTCTTTCGATACACCGGGTGCGTCCCCTCATGGAAGATATAATAGCTCACATAGTCCGTAAGAAAAATCCCAACCGCCGAGAGCAGATACCAGATCCCGAAAAAACACGGGCAGATTAATCCTTCGCAGATGGAAAACGGCAGCGTACCATAGTCCCACATGCGGTAATGCAGCACCCTCAGGGAAAACATCCCCGAATACAGTTCAATGGCCGTAATCAGGACGGCGGATACCATCATCTGAAACGCCAGCGGAAAGCGGCGCAGCCCGGCGTCTTCCAGCATTCCGATTCCTGCAAGGGACATTCCTCCGGCAATGCCCATCAGGCGGAAGCTGTAACCCCGGTAGGTGACTTCGATGGCAATATAAATACAGTAGCCCAAAAGAAAAAACAGCAGATACTTCTTCGCTTTCATTCGTTTTTCTCCCATTCTAATTGAGAATCTTTTCTCTTATTCCCAGTATCTCTGTCTTTTCTCTTTTTATCCGCTTGCATTTTTTCTTTTCCATGTTACAATACTTTCATGTTTCGAAAGAAGTTTCGAATAGAAAGGACAGAAAAAAGAATAGGCATTTAACCCAATAAAGTTAATGGATTAAAAAATACTGAGAAACCGTTTCGCCCAAAACCACCCGAAGTTCGTAAAATTCATGAGCGATCTCGCATCCTCGCAGATCGAGGAGGGAACGATTCTCGAAGTCACGGTGAAAAAACCGGACGGCCGAACGATGGTTTCCAATATCAAGGTGACTGCTTCGGATCTTGAAATGCTGCAGGCAATCAAACAGATGTAACATATTTTTCGTGGCAAAAAGCCGCTTTCGACGAGCGGCAGGCTTTTGGACACACGATATTCCTCGAGATACTGCGTCACCGTCTTTCCCGTCATTTTCCGGAAGCGGCGGCAGCAGACCTCGCGGGACAGATGCACCTGCTCACCAAGCTTTTCGAGCGAAATCACGGATTCTTACCATTACTCCGATGCATTCCTGACGATCGAAGCGCCGTTCTACTTCCTGCTCGGCCTTCTCGCCGTCTACCGCACCTCGATTCAGAGTATGCAGAACGGACGCACACCGTTTGCCTGGTTCGGTGCGGTTGCACTGCTGATTCCAGTCTACTATCGGATGATGATGAAGCCTGTAAAAACAGTGTAATCAAAATTGGTCCACCGGATATTGATATGCCTGGCAACGCAAAACCCGGAATCCTTTCGCTCCTCTTCTGAGGTCTTGAAAAGATTCCGGGTTTTTATTTTGCTGTTTTCTCTTCCCAGATTGTCTCCAGATTTTTTCCATCAATCCAGATACAGCGGTACACCCGCTTCATCTGCTCATCCAGTTCCGCTTCCCGGTCCGTCTTTACAATCACATGGCCGATCCGGTCAGTTCCATCTGCCATGGCAGAAACTTCATGCCCCTCCGGATAATCCAGGACAAGCTCCAGCCCTTCCTGACGCAGACGTTCGACCTGATCCCGGTCGATTTGTGTGATGGTTCCGCTTACCGGACTCAGCAGCAGTTTTGCCATGCACGGGCAGCTTTCCGTCTGCTGAAAATCCGTTTCTTCCCCGAGGGCGCTTTTGATCATCTGCTCATAAAAATCAAATCCGTAATACGTTGAAATCAGTTCCGGAATGCAGGTTGCCCCGGTTCTTCCGCCCATTTCAATGATCCAGACCTTCTCTCCGTCCACAAAGACATCCGCATTGACGGAGCACTGATCGGCACCGGATGCGGTGACGGCCAGCTGCATCTGGCGGGCAATTTCTTCCCGCAGTGCCCCGCTGCATCCATACGGAAATGCGTGGCCGACCGGAACGGTCGTGTGTGCACCGCGGTATACAAATTTCGTGTGCGGTGCCAGAAAGACCAGTTTGTGGTTCTGCACAAATCCATCCACGCCGATTTCCGTTCCGCGGAGGAATTTTTCAACCAGCACATAATCTCTTGCCGAACCGTTTCTCGCATTTTCATACGCTTCTTCGATCTGTCCGGAATGCTCCACCACGGTAATTCCGCGGCTTCCTGAACTGTCCACCCGTTTTACGACAACCGGGTATCCAAGCTGTTCTGCGGCTTTTTGTGCCTCCTCTGCGCTTCTTACCCGCATCCCGTCTGCCGCGGAAACGCCGCCCTGCCGGAATGCGTCTTTCATCTTTGCCTTATCGGTCAGAATTTCCGCCGCCTCATACGGAATGCCGGACAGATGCATCTTTTCACAGACATAGCCGATTGTGCTGACGGCCACATCGGTTCCCGATGTACAGATTCCGTCGATCTGTTCTTTTTCCGCCGCCGCAAGAATCGCTTCTTTATCCCGCGTATTCAGTTCATAAATTTTATCTGCAAGTGCAAAACCCGGATAATCGCCGGGAATACTCACTACGATCGTGTAAAGACCCATTCTGCGTGCAGTCCGGATCAGCGGCACCTGGTAAATACCGGCACCTAAAATCATGATTTTTTTCACTTTTTTTCTTCCTCATCAGATACGTTAATGGTTTCCCGCACAATATACTGCGGCGTGCGGTTCAGAATCAGAATCATCTTTCCGAGGTATTCTCCGATGATGCCGAGCACCATCAGAATCAATCCGGAAAAAACAACGATGGCGCAGATCGTCGAAGACCAGCCAACCATCACGGTCGGATTGATGAGCTTTCGGATGGCAATCATGATGGCTGCCAGAAAACCGCCGGCTGCAGAAACTCCGCCGAGAACGGACGATATGCGAAGCGGAATTACAGAATAGTTCCAGTAGGCAAGCCACAATTTGATCAATTTCTTTAACGTATAGTTGGAAGTTCCCACTGCACGTTTGAAATGCTCCACCTCTACATTTCCGATTTTGTGTGTCGTGCGGTAGAAAATGCCGTCAATATAGGGATTGAAGCTGTCGTATTTTACCACCTCGTCCTTGATCTGGCGGGTAATCATCCAGAAATTGCTGGAAACGATGTCTTTTGGCCGTCCGAGAAGAATCCGGGAGGAAACTTCGTTCAGTTTGCTGGTGACATTTTTCAGGAACGAATTTTTCCGTTTCGGATAGCAGCCGTAAACCAGATCGTATCCTTCTTCCATCTTGTGGATCAGTTTGCTGATCTGGGACGGATGTGTCTGCATGTCATCGTCCATGCCGAGAATAAAATCTCCTTCGGTGTAGTGGAGTGCCGCCATCAGCGCATTGTGCTGGCCGAAATTGCGCAGCAGGTTGATGCCCTTGACATTCTGATACTGCTCACCGAGCTTCTTGATCTCCCCATACGTATTGTCTTTCGGGGAACCGTCGTTCACCAGGACAAATTCGCAGTCATATCCGTCCATTTTCTTGAATTCTTCCATCACCATCTCTACAACTTTCCGGATCGTTGCCTCGGAATTGTAGCATGGGATGACTATTGAAATCAGTTTCATTTTTTTCCTCCATCGGTATCGTTCAGAATGCAGTCATAGAACAGCGGCGTGCCTCCGGTATGGATAAAAAGCACATCGCAGTCCTGTAACTGATGTTCTTCTATGTACTGCTTCATTCCCCAGAATGCCTTTCCGGTGTACGTCGGATCCAGCGGAAGGCCGTTCCTGCAGAACTCTTCCCGGATCACCTGTAAAATCCGCTCATCGTACTGGCCGTATCCGCCCTGGCGGTATCCCATTTCCAGATGAAGTTCACTCTCCCATCCTTCCGGCAGCACGAGATGATTCTTCGCAAAATAATCGGAAATGCCGCTCTCCATGATGCGGATGGCTCGGTCGTACTCGCGGGATGAAATCGAAAGGCCGATGATCTGCTCCGTTCCCTGCTCGAGCAGTTTTCCGCTTACCAGGCCGCACTGGGTCGAGCCGGTTCCGGATGCTGCAAAGATATGAGAAAAAGAAATGTTCTGTTCTTTCTCCCACGCAAGAATCTCGCGGTAGCCGTCCACGTAGGCCTGTACCGGTGTGCCTTCATTGCCCGTTCCGAATTTATCCCCGAAAAATATAATATGGGTGATATCCCTCTTCTGTCAAACGGTTCATCGTCTTCTCGACGGTCTGTGCAATCTCTGTTTTTCTGCACGGAATGACTTCGGCTCCGAGCCATTTCATCAGACGGCTGTTGTTGGTTTCGATCGGGTGTTCTCGTTTTCTTCAGAAGAACAGATCATATAGCATGGAATTTTCTCGGCACAGCACAGATTGGCCAGCACGCGGCAGAGGTTGGATCTGCTGTTTCCGTAGATGATCATGCAGTCTTTGTTTTTCTCCTGCATATCCTGGAAAAAAGCACGTCCGATGCGGACTTTGTTTCCGCCTAAGGAAAACGGAAGAAGATCCTCCCGCTTGCAGTACAGGCGGACGCCTCTGTCGTTTGGAAATTCCAGTTTCTGAATTGGTGTCTGTATCATTGTTTCTCCTCTTTTATTCTTGTTTCAACTCACAGTCGGTATTTTCACGGAGTCTGACATGCCGAAAATAGTTCGACTGTGACTTGCCTCATGTCAGTGGAGGATACCGATTTTTCTCCGCCCGCCACTTCCGTTATGTTTCTTTTAACAATTCATCCCACCGCTTTAGAAGCTGGGGACTTCTTGTCTACTGGTGTTAAATTCCGGCATGTACCGGAAGCTTTTCCCTATTATAGACTATTTTTCTCTGCGTGGCAAGCCGTGCCGGAAACAGGAAAAGCCCGCCGGTTTTTGTTTTCACATCTGCCGGCGGGCTTTGGGGATTTTTTACGTATTCTGTTTTTTCGTCCGGGACCTGTTCAGGCTTCCTGCGGTGCGGCAAGATTGGCCACAATCCGCGCCACCTGGGCTATCTCCGGGATTTTTGTGTACTCGGCGCAGCTGTGTACCTGATTCATCGAGGTTGCGATGACAAGCCCTTCGATGCCGTGCTGTGCAAAGACGTTGTTGTCGCTGCCGCCGAAAGTTTTTTCGAATGCAGCGGTCAGGCCTTCTTCTGCAACGGCGCTCTCGTAATGCCTTGCGGCATCGCTTGTCAGCGGCGTCTCATACGCATGGATATTCAGCTTTTCTTCCCAGACCAGCTTCGCACCAATCTTCTCTGCTTCCTGCTGGAAGGTTCTGTGATATGTTTCCAGAAGCTCCATGGCCGTCTCGTGGTTCAGGCTTCGAATTTCGCCTTCGATCACGCAGCTTTCCGAAACGATGTTGGTACCGGAGCCGCCGCCGATTTTTCCGATGTTGGCAGTGGTGCTTTCATCCACGTGGCCCTGCGGAAGCTGTGCGATTGCGCGGGCGGCCGCCTGGATGCTGTTGATGCCGTCCTCCGGGTGGAAACCGGCGTGGGCGGCTTTTCCCTGGATTTTCGCCGCGAAGGAAACGAGTGTCGGTGCCGCGTAGGCGGCTGCACCGATCGCGCCGCTTAAATCCAGAACGTATGCTTCTTTTGCCTGCACCTGGCTGTAGTTGAAGGCATTTGCGCCTTTGTCAGTACAGCTCCTCACCAGTCGAGATCAGGATTTCGATCGGGCGGTGCGGTGTTTTGGTCTCGATGATGTGGCGGACAACTTCATAGATGGCTGTCACACCGGCGAGGTCGTCGGCGCCAAGAACCGTCGTGCCATCGCTCGTTACGGTTCCATCCTCATGGGAGACGGCTTTTTTGCCTTTTGCAGGCTCAACAGTGTCCATGTGGGCCGCAAAGAGAACCGGGGCTCCTGCAAGGCTGCCCGGAATGCGCGCGAACAGATTGCCCGCATTGGAGCCGGTCTGCTCCTGCGTATGATCTTCTGTAAGCGTAACCCCGATTTCGGCGAATTTTATTTTTAAGGTGTCCGCCATCTCGCGCTCCTCTAAGGACGGCGAATTGATAGATACCAGCTCCGCAAAAAAATCAGCAATTCTTTTCTCATCTATCATAATCTTTTCTCCTACTCTTTGGCTGTGTCCGCAATTTAAATAACATACTCAGGCTGCGCCATAATATGCATCTTGCTGAAGAACTCCCGTGTTCTCTGATTCTGCGGATGCTCGAATACTTCTTTCGGTGTTCCGTCTTCTACTACGTGTCCTTTATCAAGGAAGATCACACGGTTCGACACATGGCGGATAAAGTTCATCTCATGGGAAACCAGAAGCATTGTATATCCCTGTGCCGCAACTTTTTTAATAACATCCAGAACCTCTCCAACCAGCTCCGGGTCAAGGGCTGAAGTCGGCTCGTCGAGCAGCAGAATCTGCGGTTTCATGGCGAGGGCTCTTGCGAGCGCCACCCTCTGCTGCTGTCCGCCGGACATATGTTTCGGATAATGGTTTGCCCATTTCTCCATGCCGACCAGTTTCAGTTCTTCTAATGCAATGGCTCTGGCCTCGTCTTTTTTCATCTTCTTGACAACAATCAGGCCTTCCATCACATTTTCCAGTGCGGTTTTCTTCTCAAACAGATTGAACCGCTGGAACACCATTCCTGTGTTCTGTCTTAAATACAGAAGCTCTTTCGGTTTCCGCTCGGAAAGGCCGATCACCTTGTCCCCGATCGTCACCGTTCCCTTCTCCGGTGTCTCAAGGCGGTTGACGCAGCGCAGAAGCGTTGATTTTCCGGTTCCGGAAGGACCGATGATTCCCACAACATCGCCCTGTTTGATCTCGAGGCTGATGTCGTCGAGCACCACGTTGTCGTTATATTTTTTTGATAAATGATCAATTTTTATCATTTTTCTTACCCTCCCCGTTTGCGGACGCCAGCTCTACCTGGTCCGGAATCCGGATTTTATTTTCAATTACGCGGATGATCTGCTCGATCACCAGCGTTACCAGCCAGTAAATGATAGCCAGTGAAACGTAAACTTCAAAGTAGCGATACGTTCTTCCTCCAATAATCTGGCCCTGTGCGGTAATCTCGACAACGGCGCAGGTAAAAGCAAGAGACGTTCCTTTGATGATACTGATAAAAGAGTTTCCAAGGGTCGGAAGCGCAACCTCAAAGGCCTCCGGCAGAATGATGCGGCGCAGTGTCTGCGGATACGTCATGCCAAGTGCATGTGCTGCTTCGATCTGGCCCGGGTCAACGGACTGCAGGGCCGAACGGATAATCTCAGCCATAAAGCCCGACTGGTTCAGTCCCAGAGCGATCATCGCATAGACGAAACCGGAAATATTGGCAACCGCCAGATTCGTTCCGAACTGCTGGTTGATTGTCTTGAACATCATGGGAATACCAAAGAACGCAACGTACAGCTGTACGATGACCGGCGTGCCGCGGAGCAGTGAAATCAGAAGATTCGTAATCTGCGTCAGCACTCTGATTTTTTTCATTTTGATGATCGCCATCACAAGTCCCAGTCCCAGTCCGATCAGCATAGAAACCACGGCCAGTTCCAGCGTGATCGGCAGCTTTGTCAGCAATTCTGGTATGGATGAAAATACCAGTGAAACGTCAAATAATTTTCCCATGATTTTTTTCCTCTCTTACACGTATTTTTCTACCAGTACACAGGTAAAGCCAAGATTTTTCTTCGGCTTTTTCGGCTCTTCGTCTTTCTTCGGTGCATGGTGGTCGTATACCGACAGGTCAGCGTCCGGATTCAGTTTGTAGCCTAATTTCTCATAAAAGCCTGCGGCGCGGTCCTGGCTCGTGATGACGATGTGATCGACACCGTATTCTTTCAGCCATTTCTCAGCGGCTTCGATCAGCACGCGGCCGTATCCGCTTTTCTGTTTTTCTCTGACAACACAGACACGCTCGATTTTTCCTGTCTTTTCCGCCGGAAATGCGATGCGGCAGCCGGCTACCGGCTTGTGATCTTCTGTCAGCAGAATCGCCTGCAGATCATCTTTGCTCTCGTCCTGTCCGAATTCCAGTTCAATCGGAATGTTCTGTCCGCAGCAGAACGCATCGGTTCTGACGTAATCATATGCTTTGTATTTCCACTCTTCGCTTCCCTTTTCTACCCGGTAAATTTCTGCCATGTTTTTCGCTCCTTTTAGAATCGGGAAACGGATGTTCTCGATCCGCTTCCCGTCTGTTTTGTAATCTCTTCTGTTTTTATTTCGAAAACGATATTCTAGTTTGGTGTCTCATCAAAGTATTTCTCGTCCGGGCTGGTGTCCACGCCGAGATACTCGGTTGTGATCTTGGAAAGAGTTCCGTCTTCTTTCATCTCTTTTAAGGCTTTGTCAACATCCTCGCGGAGTGCTGCGCCCTCTTCGTTCTTTCCAAACAGGAAGTAGGTATTGTTCTGCGGGAACAGGAAATCTTCGGTCTCCTCGTCGATCTCGTTTGCTTCCAGCTGACCTTCCAGTCCGAACTGCGGAAGCAGGTTGTCGATGATCGGTCCGTCGTCGATTGCCACATCAGCGGTTCCATCTACGATGTGCTGGTAGCGGACCTGGAAGTTTGCATTGGAATATACGATATTGATCTGGTGATCCGGGTTGTCTGTATTCCATTTTTCCAGTGCATTTGCGGTAAGGCTTCCTGCACTCAGCTCAATTTTGTATCCGCGGTCTGCCAGATCGGTAAGAGAAGTCAGCGGCTCATCGCCGGTTCTCTGAATGTATTCGTTGAAGCTGGTTTTATATGGTAAAGAGAAGTAGTAGGATTCTGCTCTCTCATCGGTATATCCATAGTTGTTGACTGCGATGTCGTACTGACCGCTCAGCACACCCTGCAGTGCATCTGCCTGCTCAATTTTCAGTTCATACTGCGGAAGGCGGTTGAACACTTCTTTTACGATATCGATATCGACACCGGTCAGCTCGTTGTCATCATTTACGTAAAAGTACGGTGCCAGTGTGCCGCTTGTTACAGCTTTGATCACTTTTTTCTCACCGGAATCCGATGCGGAGCTGCCTTCTGCGGAAGATGATGCTGCGGAACCACTGCTGCTTCCTGCATTTGCTGATGCATTGCTTCCGCATCCTGCAAAGCTTACTGCCAAAAGGCCCGCCGCTGCCAATACTGCCCAGAATTTCTTTGTCTTTTTCATAATAAAATCCTCCTCATTTCCTCGTTCTTTTCAGTTCCGGCCGCGCCCCGGCTGCCTGAGAGTGTTCCACCAGAGCGCTCCGGATTCTTCTGTCTTATCTCTTTATAAAAGTCCTTTCAGCGGATTAATCGATGCATCCACGGAAAGTACGCCGTTCTTCGGGTTTCTGTCTTCCCATTTCGGGCTGTTCCAGATGGTTTTTGAGATTTCTCCTGCGTAATCCTCGTAGGTCTCTCCCTCCGGATGGCGAAGGAATACTTCGTCCGGTGTTTTGCTGAGTGTTCTTCTCGATCCATCGTCTGCCATCAGCTTCTCGAAATCTACTTTTGCAAGGATTCGTTCGTTGTATCCGCGGAAGAGAACCTCGCCTAATTTCTTTCCAGGTCTCGAAAGTGCCAGCACCTGCGGATCGCTTCCGTGACGGAAGGCCGGGATCGCATACAGCTCTTTTAAGTAGCCCCAGATATTTTTGTAATCACGAATCGGTTTCTTCACCGGTCCTACGTTGCGGAAGTAGCTGACATCCCAACGGATCAGAGTGACGTAAGCGCGGACATCGCTGTCGGTGATGTAGTCGCCGAACAGGAAACGGTTCGTCTCCAGCCGTTTGTCCAGCTTATCGAGGGATTCATAGAAATCTTCGTATGCCTCATCGTATGCTTCCGGTGACTGGCAGAATGCCATGCGGTAATGGCCGTTGTTGACATGCGGGAAGAGCCAGTCGTTAAACTCATCGATCTCTTTCCGGAATTTTTTCGGGTACAGGTCCGGCGCATCTTTTGGCTGGAATGGACGGAACTGCACTTCGAGGTAGTTCGTCAGGCGGTGATAATCGTTGTTCACAGCCTTTTTCTCTTTGACATCCACCAGGGTCGGTGTCGTTGCTCTTCCTTTGAAGTCCGGGTTTGCTCTTTTATAGAACTCACTTAAGAAGTAAGCGCCTGTCGCCGGATCCTTGAAATCCGGATACTGTCCGAATGCATGTCCGTAACGGTTTGTCTCGCCGGATGGAGAAACTCTCGTCTCCGAGATCACATCCTGCAGTCCTAAAAGCTCCCGCACGATGATCGGACGGTTGGACCAGTTGCATCCGGTTGCCCAGTAGATCCCGAAGCGGTTTGCTTCTGCTTTCAGGTCGCCTTCTTTATCGCCGAATGGCTGGATAAATGCATTTGGCTGACGGATGAAAGCGCCGCGCTCATCGATCTCTACAAGGGTTTCATTTGGTCTTGGGTCTACTCCGACTTCTGCTGCAAACTGTTCTGCCAGTGCATCGGTGTATTTGATTTCTTCGGTTTCTTTATTTTCAACTGGGGTGAAGCTGCATCCGCATCCGCTCATGTTTTTGTCCTCCGTTTTCTATGTCTGTTTATTGACTATTCTTATGTTGTTCATTCGCATTTCTTTTAAAAAAGGTTAAAAAATAGCAGGCATTCGTTCCGGCCTGCCCGCACATGCAATTTCTGCTATGCTTTTTCTGCCTGCGAATGTTTCTTATTTTTCTTTATTCTGATTGGAGCTGCAGCAACAGCAACAACACATCTCCATCATTCTGTTCTCCTGCATTCGTCTGTTGTCTGTTTTTTTCATTTGCTGTTCTCCTTTCCCATTAAGTCGATATGTTTAATATGTTTCTCGATTACATGGCATATTATAATGCATATTTTTTCTATGTGCAACCCCTAAAACGCCTTTTGGTAATTGTTATTTCGATGAATCGCTTATAGGTTTTTCCTATTGGTTAGTCATACCAGAAAGATATTACTTATCACACCTGTAGTCTGATTTTGCTTTTTCCCGGCCAACCGCCGCAACTTTTGCAATGTGCTCAACAATTCTTGCCATGGCTTTTTTCTTAAGAAACGATACAATAAAAAGCAAAGAACACCACTTGCAAAATACAATGTACTCTCGGAATCTTTCTGTGCTTGATTTTGTGAGATGATTTTTTGTCAGTTGTGCCCAAATTTCTGAGGCGTACGCGGTGCGTACGTTGATGAAATTCGGGTGCAGCTGGCGGAAAATCAGCCGCAAAAGCAAGTGCAGAAAGATTCCGAGAGTACATTACAAAATAAAGGAGAGTTTTTCTTATGGAAATGACATTTCGCTGGTATGGTTCCAAATTTGATACCGTTACCTTAGAGCAGATCCGCCAGATTCCGGGCGTAACCGGAGTCATCACAACCCTGTACGACACTACCCCGGGCGAGGTGTGGACACGCGAAGCGATTCACGCGTTAAAAGAAGAGGTTGAGGCCTCTGGACTTCACATCTCCGGCATCGAGAGCGTCAACATCCACGACGCCATCAAAATCGGCAGCCCGGACCGTGAGCAGTACATCGATAATTATATTGAAACGTTAAAGCACCTCGGCGAGGAAGACATTCACCTTGTCTGCTATAACTTCATGCCGGTCTTCGACTGGACCAGAACAGAACTCGCACGCGTCCGTCCGGACGGCTCGACCGTACTTGCCTACAAACAGTCCGCCGTAGACGCACTTGTTCCGGAAAAAATGTTTGAATCTATCGCAGGTGATGCAAACGGCGCAATTCTTCCTGGCTGGGAGCCGGAGCGCATGGCAAAAGTGAAAGAGCTCTTTGACGCTTACCGCGATGTGGATGATGAGAAACTGTTTGCCAACCTCAAATACTTCCTCGAACGCATCATGCCGGTCTGCAACGAGTACGACATCAAAATGGCCATTCACCCGGACGACCCGGCATGGAGTGTCTTCGGTCTTCCGAGAATCATCATTAATAAAGAAAACATTCTGCGCATGATGAAGATGGTCGATGACCCGCACAACGGCGTGACCTTCTGCTCGGGCTCCTACGGAACGAACCTGGAGAACGATCTGCCGGATATGATCCGTTCCTTAAAGGGCCGCATCCACTTCGCTCACGTCCGCAATCTGAAATTCCACAGCCAGCAGGATTTCGAGGAGGCCGCACACCTTTCCTCTGACGGCAGCTTCGATATGTATGAGATCATGAAAGCGCTGTACGACATCGGCTTTGACGGCCCGATCCGCCCGGACCACGGACGTATGATCTGGGGAGAGAAGGCAATGCCGGGCTATGGACTGTATGACCGCGCACTCGGCGCGACTTATTTAAACGGACTCTGGGAAGCTATTGACAAGAGTCACAAACGTGGAATTTAAAGGAGGTTTCTACTGATGTCTCTTAACTTAACAGCTGCCGGACTGGCAGATCAAAAAGCGTGGGAAGCCGCAGGCTATGCGCTTCCATCCTATGACCGCGAAGCAATGATCACCCGCACGAAAGAATCTCCGTGCTGGGTGCATTTCGGAGCCGGAAATATTTTCCGTGCCTTCCAGGCAAATACAGCACAGGAACTGCTGAACAACGGTACCTTTGACCGCGGTGTCATCGTTGCGGAGGGCTTCGATACAGAAATCATCCGTGATATGTACCAGCCGCACGATAATTTAAGCATTCTGGTGACCTTAAAAGCCGATGGTTCTGTCGAGAAAACCATTGTTGGAAGCATCGCAGAATCGCTGGCTGCCGATACGGCGGATTCTCCGGATTTTGCCCGGTTAAAAGAAATCTTTACCAAGGATTCCCTGCAGATGGCGACGTTTACGATCACCGAAAAGGGATATTCCCTGAAAAACGGTGCGTGCGAACTGCTTCCGTCTGTTGCTGCCAATTTTGCTGCCGGACCTTCTTCCGTTACCAGCTATATGGGAAAAGTTGCTTCTCTTTTATATGAAAGATTTCTTGCAGGCGAAAAACCGGTTGCGATGGTCAGCACCGACAACTGCTCCCACAATGGCGAAAAACTTTCCCTTGCCCTGACAGCCTACGCTTCTGCATGGGAAGAAAACAAGCTGGTACAGCCAGGCTTCCTCTCCTATCTGCAGAACCCGGAAAAAGTCAGCTTCCCGTGGACCATGATCGACAAGATCACCCCGCGGCCGGATGCTTCCATCGAAAAGATGCTCGAGGAGGACGGCCTCGCCGATGCACAGCCGATCGTCACCTCCCGCCACACCTACGTTGCTCCGTTCGTCAATGCAGAGGAATGCCAGTACCTCGTAGTCGAAGATCATTTCCCGAACGGACGGCCGCCGATGGAAAAGAGCGGATGGATCTTTACCGACCGGGAAACTGTCAACAAAACAGAGCGCATGAAGGTCTGCACCTGCCTGAACCCGCTGCACACCGCACTCGCTGTGTTCGGCTGCCTGCTGGACTATGAACTGATCAGTGATGAGATGAAAAATCCGGTGCTGAAAAAGCTCGTGGAGCGCATCGGATATGTGGAAGGACTTCCGGTTGTCACCGATCCTGGCATTCTCTCTCCGAAGCAGTTTATCGATGAAGTGCTGAACATCCGCATCCCGAATCCGTTTATGCCGGATACGCCGCAGCGAATTGCGACCGACACGTCACAGAAGCTGTCGATCCGGTTCGGTGAGACGATCAAATCGTATCTTGCTTCTCCGGAGCTGTCACTCTCGGATCTTCAGGCAATTCCGGCTGTATTTGCGGGATGGCTGAGGTATCTGATGGGCGTGGATGACAACGGCGATGCATTTGATCTGAGCCCGGATCCGCTGCTTGCCACGGTCCGCCCGTATGTGCAGGATCTGAAACTCGGCGCACCGGCTGACCGTAAGGCGCTTTCCAAAACTCTGGCTCCGCTGCTCTCCGATGCTTCGATTTTCGGTGTGGATCTGATTTCTGCCGGACTTTCTGACCGTGTGCTGAATGCTTTTGTCTCGATGCTTCAGGGACCTGGCGCTGTGGCAGATACGCTTGCTGCGCTGACTGCTCAATTCTAAAAGGGAGGTATTTCCATATGAAACCTTTTATGGACGCTGACTTTCTGCTGCAGACCGATACGGCGAAAACGCTGTACCACGAGGCAGCTGAAAAAATGCCCATTTTTGACTATCACAACCATCTGAATCCGCAGGAGATTCTCGAAGACCGCCAGATGGAGAATCTGACACGCGTCTGGCTCGGCGGGGATCATTATAAATGGCGTGCCATGCGTGCGATGGGCTTTTCGGAGGATCTGATCACCGGAAACGCCGATGATTACGACAAATATCTGGCGTTTGCCGAGACGATTGAGAACGCGATCGGCAATCCTTTATACCACTGGACACATCTGGAGCTGCAGCGGTACTTCGGCATCACGACACCGCTCTCCCGCGCAACAGCGAAGGAGCTCTGGGATGAGGCGAATGCAAAACTGCAGACGAAGGAGTTTACCGTGCGCAATCTGATTCTGAACCAGCATGTGTCGCATTTGTGCACCACCGACGATCCTGCAGATGATCTGCACTGCCATCTGGCATTACAGAAGGAATACTTTGCCTGCCGCGTTCTGCCGTCCTTCCGCCCTGACCGCGCCGTTCATCTCGAAAAGCCGGATTTCCCGGAATACGTGGAAAAGCTTGCCGCTGCCGCCGGCAGGACGATTGCATCCGCAGAGGATATGGTGCATGCCCTCTCCTGCCGCCTCGACTTCTTCCTCTCCGCCGGCTGCGTTGTCAGCGACCACAGCCTTGAGGGCTGCTTCTATGTGCCATGCACGGCTGCTGAGGCGAATGATGTATTTGAAAATCGCATGAACGGCGGTGCTCTCACTGAAAAAGAGCTCGGCATGTACAAGGGCTTCCTTCTGACGAACCTCGGACGGCTGTATCATAAGCACAATATCGCCATGCAGCTTCATATCAAAGCACTCCGCAACAACTCGAAGCGGATGTTCCGTGCGCTCGGTGCCGATACCGGCTTTGACAGCATGAACGATTTCGCCTTTGCCCCGATGCTCGGCGCTTTCTTAAACGATATGGACGAGGACGACGCACTGCCGAAAACTGTGCTCTACTCTCTGAACCCGGGCGACAACCCGATGCTTGCAAGCATGGCTGGAAACTTTGCTGCGCCTGGCATCCGCTCGAAAGTGCAGTTCGGTACCGCATGGTGGTTCAACGATCACAAATACGGCATGGAATCCCAGCTTGCGACGCTTTCCAGCATCGGCATGCTTTCCACCTTCATCGGCATGCTGACCGACTCCCGCAGCTTCCTCTCCTTCCCGCGCCACGAATATTTCCGCCGGATTCTCTGCAATCAAATCGGAAACTGGGTGGAAAACGGGGAGTACCCGGCGAACCTGGAGTTTCTGAAAGAGATGGTGGAAAATATCAGCTACAACAATGCGGTTTCGTATTTCCTGTGATTTTCGCATGCCTTATTGACAATTATTCCCACATACCGTACAATAAAAGGGATTACTGATCAACGAAAGGATTACAGAAACATGGACGACTCAGGCAGTATGCCTCGACGATGCTTTATTTTCATCATTTGATAAACGGAGACATAATCTATCTTTGATTCTGCCAGATTCAAGATAGGTTATGTCTTTTTGTACATTTTTTGCATCGTGTCCCGGTTTCCTAAGAAAGGAAAAACAAATGAACAGCGACATTGTGTCACTCATCATCATTCTTATCTGCGTCATGCTCTCAGCCTACTTTTCGGCGACGGAGACTTCTTTCACCTCGCTGAACCGCATCCGCATGAAAAATATGGCAGAAAAAGGCGACAAGCGGGCGGAACTGGTGTTAAAGCTGCTGGAGAACTTTGACAAGCTGCTCTCCACGATTCTCGTCGGCAACAACATCGTCAACATCGGACTCAGCTCCATTGCCACGGTGCTTTTTATCAAGCTTCTCGGCGGCGACTCCGGTGCGACGGTTTCCACGATCGTAACCACTATCGTGGTCCTGATCTTCGGCGAAGTTTCCCCGAAAAGCATTGCAAAAGATCTCCGGAGACGATCGCCAAATTTTCCGCACCGTTTCTCCACATTCTGATGATCGTGCTGACCCCGGTGACGTTTTTCTTTCCCAGTGGAAGAAGCTGCTCTCCCGCATCTTCAAATCCCTCGGAAAACCACGGCATCACCGATGAGGAACTGATGACCATCGT
>ENA-OQKJ01000092-OQKJ01000092.1-human-gut-metagenome-genome-assembly--contig:-NODE-92-length-23467-cov-3.064225_pt1 | contig 23467 bp, 26 predicted proteins | sample MGYA00242647_ERZ504795 | MGnify/ENA primary metagenome ERZ504795 (study PRJEB26092, sample SAMD00036398) | human gut metagenome | host: Homo sapiens | study: EMG produced TPA metagenomics assembly of...
CCGAAATTGCTCATATCGCCTTGTTTCCTTTCTAAGGGATTTTCCCCGTTAAAAATCAGTCTGAAACTCTTTTACTCTGCCACTTGATCTTCGTCAACTGTGAAAACTTTTTTCAGACACGTTCTAAATATGTCGGTTGAAAGACACCCCGCTTTTTCTTCTTTTTTCCGTCCGGCTCCGTCTCGATACGTTTCTGTATGCCGCAGAACGCTCTGCCCGAAATTTCCAGGCTGTCACGGCACCGCCTCCGATCCCAAAGAAAAAGCCGAGCAGATAAATCCATGTTCCAACCGAAAAGCGGTCGCAAAGCCACCAGCAAAGTGCCAGACAAAGAAAAAGAGGCGTCACAAGGGACAGTCCGAATTGTGTCAACATTGTGAGATTGGTAATCATCCCCGTCCACTTCTTCATATCCTGTCCCTTTCTGCCGCCTCTTTTTTGTCAGACTTTCGGGTCTGTGTTCTGTCTTCCATTTTTGTAACCGCTTAGTCAGATTGTACCATAAACGTTTTCATAAGACAAATGAATTTGTATATTTTCCAAATTATTTGTTTTTATTTACATTCTTTTCATAATAATTGGAACAATTTTCTCATTTTGTCCCATTGCAAAATTGCAGCGTTCACCTCGCTTCTTATTTTTTGAAAAAAACTGCGGTTTTATTCCACACATACTGCTGTTTTTTCTTTCCAACCGGAAAGCTGATAGCTTACCTCATAGTGTCCCGGCTCCAGCAGGTATCTGCCGTTTTCTTCTGATCCGAGCACTTCTGCAACCGCTTCTTTTTCACTTTTGGCAACCATTGGAAGTATGGCCTCTGCGGTACAGTCGAACGGAACATCCATGGTGATGGTCACGTGCTCTTTGTCGGAAAGCTCCCAGCGAATGCCGTACGTTCCCGATGCAGAATCATATTTTGCCTCTGCATACCGCAGATGCCAGTTCAGCGTCGGTGCAAACTGTACAGTTTTGACACCCGGATGGGAATCCATCGTGTTAATGCCGGCGACGTGGCGGAACATCCATTCCTGGATGGAGCCGTAAGCATAATGGTTCATACTGTTCATGCTGATGCCGGAAATCGTGCCGTCTGCAAGAAGGGAATTCCATCGCTCCCAGACAGTAGTTGCACCAAGCTTAACCTCATAAAGCCATCCCGGAAATTCCTCGTTCAGCAGCAGTTCGTAGGCAAGATCATTCATGCCGTTGTCGGTGAGCACATTGTTCAGCAATGGTGTTCCGACAAATCCCGTCTTCAGTTTGTGGTTACTCTGCTCAAACAGCTTCAGAAGCTGCCGTTTTGTCAGCTCTTCGTTCTTTGACAGATGGTATTTCAGCGTCAGCAGCAGCGCCGTCTGTGTTTTGATGCAGCAGCGGCCTGTTGCGCTGTAATATTCTTCCTGTACCACGGCAAACTGCTCCTCGGACAGCTTCTGATACTTCTCCTGCTCCTCGCGGTATCCCAGCACACCGGCCGCTTTTGCCACGATTCCTGCGCTGATCGCATAATACAGGTTTGCAATAAACTCCTCGTCCGTTGCACCCATGACCTGCTCCGCTCCCTGTACCGGATTGTCCAGTGCCAGCCAGTCGCCGAAGTGGAAAATATACCGCCAGCCGTGGTTATCCCCATCCACTTTCGTGATGTAATCCACCCACGATTTCATGCTCACAAACTGATCTTCCAGAATGCTCTTATCCCCGTAAAACAGATACAGATTCCACGGAATGATGCACGCCGCATCGCCCCAGACACATGCCGCGTCTTCCACGCCGCACGACGGCACCACATGCGGAACCTTTCCACCAAGCACGCTCTGCTCTTTTGCCATGTCGTACAGGTATTTTGCATAGAATGCATACGTATCTTCGAGATACATTGCCGTCGGCGAGAACACCTGTGCATCACCCGTCCATCCCATGCGCTCATCACGCTGCGGGCAGTCGGTCGGAACATCCACAAAATTGCACTTTAAGCCCCAGCGCACATTGCTGATGAGCTGATTGACCAAATCACTTCCTGTTTTCATCCAGCCTGTCGCTGTGATGTTGCTGTAATAAGAAAGACCCGTGAAATCCTCTTTTTTCAGATCCGGAATGCCTTCGATCTTCACGTAACGGTAGCCGTAGAACGTAAAATGCGGCACAAGATCCATTTCGGTTCCATCGGAAATATAGATGTATTCGGATTTTGCACTCCGCAGATTGTCATTGTAGAAATTGCCGCGCTGCAAAATCTCACCTGTCTGAACATGAACTTTGGTTCCTGCCGGCACGTTGACATGCAGCTTGAAAATTCCCGTAAACTCCTGCCCCATATCGAAGACCAGCTCGCCGGCCGGAGTATGAAGCAGTTCTTTAGGTTCAAACGTCTCATGAATCATCACCGGAAGGCTCATGCGTTCCGTCAGTTCTCCTTTTGGTGCCTCACAAAAAAACCGCCTTCTCCAATGGCAGTTCCGACAGCGTGTCGTCCCGGTGCTCACCGTCGTAAAGATTCGAGAATGCAATTTTACTGCGCCGCACCTGCCACGATTCATCCGTGCCAATCACCTCTTCCGAACCGTCCGCATACGTCAGATGCAGCTCCGCAATCAGCTTCCACTCATTGCCGTAAAATCCCTTGTCCTCAAACGCACTGAATCCAAACCGCGCCTTGTACCAGCCGTTTCCAAGCAGCACACGGAGCATTCCCTGTTTTGAAACCTCCTCTGTCACATCATACGTCTGATACTGTACCCATTCATTGTAATCATTGCTGTACGGCGTCAGGTACTCATCCCCGACACGCTTCTCATCCACATACACCTCATACAGTCCAAGTCCGCAGACATACAGCCTGGCCTTCGCTACCTCTTTTGCCGGAACAATTTCTTTTTCAAAATATGGATGACGGTTCTCCTTACTGTCACAGGAAATCCATTTTCCTGTCCATGCTTCATTCCGTTTTCCGGTCTCAAAAAACTGTACTTCACTCACCGCCGTCTCCCCGGCATCACTGCCCGCTTCCACGTTCCAGTAATACCGCGTTCTCGGCTCCAGATCCAGCTTCACCGGATAGAAAAGACTGCTCGCCTTATCATCCTCTCCGGAATCAAACAGCAGATGCTCCATCGCTGCATCCGATGCTACACGGATTCTCGCATAGCTCTGTTTTTTTCCTTCCGCGTCTTTCACTTTCCAGGAAAAGACCGTTCTCTCCATTCGGAACCCCATTGGATTTTCCAGATGATTCACCTGTGCGTGATAAATTTTCATTTCAATATCCTCCTCCACCTTATTTTTGAAAATTCCCCCATTTTTTCTCATTTTATCATGATCCCTTTCGAGAAAAAAGGTTCTGTTTTGCAGGAAAAAACATCTTTATTTGCACCATTTCCTGCCCACCAGACATCTCCCGGATTGCCAGAAAGTATGGGACATTTTCCCTTTTTCGGGCTACACCGAAACTAATAAGAGCCTGTGCTTTCCTTTCCCCTCCGCCGCAGTGCGATCCTGCCCGGAGGGCTTTTTACTTTACAGGAAAATTCAACGAAGTTTCCTGTAAAGTAAAAAAATGCCGGATTCTTTGAACCGCCCCAAGAAATCAGATTTTTTAGATCTAACTTTTTAGGACGGTTCATCCGACATTTTTCCGGAATTTTCCGGCTCTATCTTCAGTTTCTATCTTCAGTTCAGCAATTCATCCGCCAGCGTTCTCTTCGGCACATAGTGCACATCGTTCTCATCCCGGTAATAATTCGTATTCCCATCCTCCGGCACATCCACCAGATGAATCTCCTCCGCCGGTTTTCCAAACGCCACAATCAAAAGCGGCCGGATCTCCTCAGGCAGTCCAAGCACTTCCATTACCTCGCCCGCCTGAAAATTCCCGATCATACAGCCGCCAAGCCCCTGCTCCACAGCCGCAAGCAGCATCGTCTGCGCCACAATTCCGACATCCTTCTGATACCGGTTCAGATTCTCATCAATCCCCTTATCCTGACAGATCACAACAAAGCCCGTCGGCCGTTTTCCCGGATGCGGCAAAACCATCTCCGGCAGCGCCCGCGCCCACTTTGTCAGTCCCTGCACCTTCTCCACTTCTTCCGGCTCCCACGCCAGAAAATACTTCAACGGCTGCTTATTCACACTCGAAGGACAAAGCCGCGCGCAATCCACAAACCCTTCCAACGTCTCCCGCGAAATCCGCACCGACTCATCAAAACCACGATAACTCCTGTTCTTCAACACCAGATCCCTTAACATGTCCCATATCCTCCTGTCTCAAATTTACTTTCTACCACCCACTCTACCACACCTCCCCACCCCCTATCAATCACCTTTTTCTCATTTTCCCTCTTGACATACTTTGATATTCAAAGTATTATATATCTAGTTTTCAAAACCACATAGTAAGGTTTTTTACATTACATTTTTACCAATACCAGATCCCGTGCCCGCCGCCGTGTCGGGGATGTTCCTCCAGGATGGCGCATTTGCAGGAGGCCTGCAAACTCTTAGGCTATGGAATTTTGCGTTGCTTGAAAAAACGGCACTGTCTGAGTGCAGCGAGTTCGCCGTTTTTTCAAGCGCCCTTAGCAAAATCCCAAAGCCTTAGAGTTTCCTGGCCTCCGAAACCGCGCCATCCTGGAGGAACATCCCCGGCGCGGCGGCGGGCACGGGATCGTCCATTTATCAAAAAGGAGAATTCATATGTTACCAAATTTAAAAATAGGAAATCTCACCGCCAAATACCCCATCATCCAAGGCGGAATGGGCGTCGGCATCAGCCTCTCATCCCTCGCCGGCGCCGTCGCCAAATCCGGCGGAATCGGCGTCATCTCCGCTGCCCAGCCCGGCTGGCGCGATCCGGAATTCGCGCGTGATCCCTTAAGCGCCAATCTTCGCGCCCTCGCCTTCCACCTCCGCCGTGCCAAAGAAATTTCAAACGGCGGCGTCATCGGCGTCAATATCATGTGCGCCCTGACCCACTACGAGGAATACGTCCGCTGCTGCATCGAAAACGGAGCCGATCTCATCATCTCCGGGGCCGGTCTCCCGACCGATCTGCCAAAATACACAAAGGGAAGCTCCATCAAGCTCGCCCCTATCGTTTCCCCTCCCCGGACTGCCAAGGTTCTTCTGAAGCTTTGGGACAATCACTATCACCGCGTTCCTGATCTCGTTGTCATCGAAGGTCCTGCAGCCGGAGGCCATCTCGGCTACTCCGCCGAAACCGTGGAAGAAACAGCACGGCGCGGCTACGATGACGAAATCCGGGAAATTCTGCAGATTGTACATGGCTACGAAGAAAAATATGCCTGTACCATCCCCGTCGTCTTTGCCGGAGGCGTCTACACCCATGAGGATATCCTTCACTATCTGTCGCTTGGCTGCGCAGGCGTCCAGATGGCTACCCGTTTCGTTGTCACGGAAGAATGCGATGCCGCTCCCCGCTACAAACAGGCATACCTGAATGACAAAAAAAAGAGATATCACGATCATGCACAGTCCGGTCGGCATGCCGGGCCGCGCAATCCGCAATCCGTTTCTGACGGAACGCGAACAGGAACGGGAAAAAATCTCACACTGCTACCAGTGCCTCAAAAAATGCGACAAAGCCTCCATTCCCTACTGTATTACCACTGCCCTGACCCGCGCTGCCGATGGCGATACCGACAACGCTCTCCTTTTCTGCGGAGAAAATGCATGGCGTCTCGATCACATGACCACCGTGCCGGAGCTGATGGCGGAACTGGGCCGGGGAATACCTGCCGGACAGACAAAAAATAAAAATTTAGTAGTGACTTTCCTTCCCAATAATGTTACAATCTTCTTTATGGTGTCAGCAATAAAAAATCTTCAAGAACTGACCATAAACCCAAAATTTTTGTAACACACAAAAGGAAGGAACTCTATGAACAAACACAACAAATCCCGCAGCTCGTTTTCCGGCAAAATCGGTTACGTGCTGGCTGCAGCAGGCGCTTCCGTCGGACTTGGAAATATCTGGCGTTTTCCCTACCTCGCAGCAAAATACGGCGGAGGAATTTTCCTCCTCATTTATATCCTGCTGGCGCTCACCTTCGGCTACTCCATGATCGTTGCCGAGTCCGCCATCGGACGCATGACACGAAAAAGCCCGGTCGGCGCTTTCCAGTCGTTCGGCAAATCGAAATGGCTTTCCGCCGGGGGCTGGATCAACGCCATTATCCCGATTCTGATCGTTCCATACTACTCTGTCATCGGAGGATGGGTCATCAAATATCTGATCGAATACGTGAAGGGCAACAGTACCCTGCTCGCAGAGGACGGCTATTTTTCCGGCTTCATCTCAAACGGAGTTTCCACAGAGCTCTGTTTTGCCGTTTTCTGCCTTATTACGGTCGCCATCATCTACGCCGGTGTGCGAAACGGCATTGAACGCGTTTCCAAGGTGATGATGCCGATTCTGATCGTCCTTTCCGTTATCATTGCCGTTTATTCCGTAACAAGACCGGGCGCACTGGCAGGCGTGAAGTATTTCCTTGTTCCGAACCTCAAAAACTTTTCATGGATGTCCGTTGTTGCCGCCATGGGACAGATGTTCTACTCCCTCTCGATTGCGATGGGTATTCTGATCACCTTTGGCTCCTACATGAAAAAAGACACCTCGATCGAGGATTCCACACGCAACGTCGAAATCTTTGACACTGCCATCGCGATCATGGCAGGCCTGATGATCATTCCTGCCGTCTTTGCCTTCTCCGGCGGAAATCCGGATACCCTGCAGGCAGGACCTTCCCTGATGTTTATCACCATCCCGAAGGTATTCGCCAATATGGGCTTTGGCACTGTGATCGGTATTCTGTTTTTCCTTCTGGTGCTGTTTGCCGCACTGACCAGCTCCATTGCACTGACAGAAAGCGCCGTTTCCACCTTTGAGGATGAGCTCGGCTGGGGCCGTAAAAAATCGACCGTTCTGATCGGCGTTATCATGATTGCGCTCGGAACGCTCTCCTGCCTTGGCTACGGACCGCTTTCCTCCGTCACCATTCTTGGCATGCAGTTCCTGGATTTCTTCGACTTCCTGACAAACTCCGTAATGATGCCAATTGCTGCCATTGCCACCTGTCTTCTCGTTTCGAGAGTCATCGGTGTGGCAAAAATCGAGGAAGAAATCATCCATGGCGAGAGCCGCTTCCGCAGAAAGAAAATCTTTCTTGTCATGATCCAGTATCTCTGCCCGGTGTTTGCGCTGATCATTCTGTTCAGCTCCGTGGCAAATGCATTCGGCTGGATCACCATGTAATGAATCTGTAAACGATGAAAAAAGATTGTTTTCGAAACACGATCACGATTTCGAAAACAATCTTTTTTATCCAAATCTGTCACACCAGCATCAGGAATCCGTCAGCAGCAGAATATCTTCCTCCTTCAGATACAGCTCCTTTGGAATCCCCATTTCCGGGCTCCAGTCTGTTTTTGCGATATTCCACTGCAGCCAGCTGCATTCGGCATTCTTCCGGAACGAAATGTTCCATTCAAACGGATCTTCCCAGATTTCGGATTCGTTGACCGGAAATACATTTTCCTCACCCGGCCTTTCTACTGTGGCCAGAAAATGTGCCCGGATGCCGACTGCGCGGATATCGTCTGCAATTTCCCGCTCCTTTACGTGCAGCGTTACGCCCCAGTCCACGGCCCGCAGCGTGTGCGCATCCACCCGCTCGGCCGCCGAAATGTTCTTGCAGCCCGACAAAATTGCCGCTGTGCGCGTCTTCGGATTCTGGAAAAATTCCTTCAGCGGTTCCATGACTTCCATCTTTCCCCGGTTCATACAGCTGACCGTATCGCAGAGGCGGTACACCTCATCGCGGTTGTGTGATACGAAGATGACCGGTTTTCCGGCCTCCTTCAGATGTTTGTACATCTCCTGCTCCAACTGCCATTTCAGATAGGTATCGAGCGCTGAAAACGGCTCGTCGAGCAGAATCAGCTCCGGCTCTGCTGCGAGCATCCGTGCCATCGCGACGCGCTGTTTCTGTCCGCCGGAAAGCTGTCCCGGGATCTTTTTCTCCATCCCTTCCAGCTGAAACTGGCGGATTAACGATTCCGTCCGGCTCCGGTCCGGCCGTTTTCCCATGCCTGCCTCAATATTCTGCACAACATTCATATGCGGAAACAGGGCGTAATCCTGGAACATATAGCCGACTTTCCGCTTCTGCGGCGGCAGATTGATTTTTTTCTCCGAATCAAACAGCACCTTGCCGTCAAGGACAATCCGCCCCTCATCCGGCTTTTCGATTCCGGCGATGCACTTTAAGGTCATGCTTTTTCCACAGCCCGACGCGCCGAGAATCGCAAAAATCTCCCGCTCCGCCCGGAACTGCATATGCATAAAAAATCCGTCCAGCTTTTTCGTAATATCTACTTCAAGCGCCATTCTTTATCCTCTACCACTGTTTCTGATTTTTCTTTCTCCGGTTACCCAGAAGGTTCATTGCCGTCATCGCAAGGAATCCGACGAGCAGTACGACAACAGACCAAAAACCCGCCGTTTTTATAATCCCCGTCCTGAATCACCATTGCGATTTTCTGGGAAACGGTACCCGTCTTTCCCGGAATATTTCCGGCCAGCATCGACGTCGCACCGTACTCACCGAGCGCCCTTGCAAATGCCAGTACCGTACCGGAGAGCACGCCGGGACCTGCCGATGGGATGACCACTTTCCAGAAAATCTTCCACTCCGACATACCAAGCGTCCGCGCCGCATAGATCAGGTTCGTATCCACCTGCTCAAATGCCGCTCTCGTATTGCGGTACATCAGTGGAAACGCGATAATCGTTGCCGCCAGAATACAGCCAAGCCATGTCTGTACTGCCTTGATACTGAAATTCTCATACAGTGCAGCACCAAACGGACGGCGGAGGCTGAAAATCAGAAGCAGGAAAAAGCCTGCAACGGTCGGCGGCAGAATCATCGGAAGTGTCAGAAAGCCGTCGATCACGGCACGCGCGCCGGGACGCAGCTTCATCACCGCACGCGCGGCAAAAATACCAAAGAAAAAGGACAGAATCGTCGCCACAATACCGGTCTTGATCGAAATGACAAGCGGGCTCCAGTCCAGTGACTGTAAAAAATCCAGTATTTCCTGCATAACATTTCCTTTCTATCCACGGCAGCCCTGCATACCTGCATCACGCATCCTGCCCGGATTTTCTCTGATACAAAACCACCGTCCGCAGAAACGAAATCTTTCTTTTTCGGACGGTGATTCCAAATTCCTGCTGTTTTTTGTGGGATCTTCTTTTTATTCTACCTCTGTATCAAAGTAATAATTCCGGAAGATGGCGGCTGCCTCATCAGAAGTCAGAAACTCTACAAAGTCTTTCGCTGCTGCCTGCTCGGTCTCATCCGCCTCTTTGTTGACAACCTGTGCTGCCGGGTAGATGACATTTCCGGTCAGATCGTACGGAACGACCTGCAGAACCTTCAGACGGTCCTCCAGACCGTAGGTATCGGAATAATAAACCGTACCAACCTCGTTGGATCCCTCTGCAACAGCGGAAGTAACGGCTCCTACGTTTGCACACTCATTGATTTCCACGCCGCTGAGCGCTTCGGAAACCTGCTGGGTTGTGATGGCCGATACGTCGTCTGCTTTCTCCAGAATTCCTGCATTGACCAGTGCTTCTCTTGTGTATTTTCCAACCGGAACGGAACCGTCTGCCAGTGCGATGCTGGATGCCTTGTTCAGATCCTCCAGGCCCGTAACTTCTGTATTGCTTCCCTCATAGGTTACAACGCAGACCTGATTGTTTACGATATTGTGGCGGGTTCCCTCAACCAGAAGATTCTCTTCCTCAATCTGATCCATCTGTTTTGCTGCTGCGGAGAAGAATACGTCGCAGGATGCACCCTCTTCGATTTGTGTCATCAGGGTTCCTGAACTGTCATAGCTTCCAACCAGTTTGACATTCGGCTGGGTCTTATTGTACTCGCTGATCAGCGTCTCCATTACGGAGTTCAGGCTCTTTGCGGCAAATACGGTGACAGTGGTATCGTCAAATACTTCGCCGTCTGCTGTGCTCTTGGCACTGGATGCGCTCTCTGCTTCCGAAGAAGCGCTGGATGCAGATGTGCTCTCTGCCTTGGAGCTGCTCTTACTGGAAGAATCTGTGGAATTGGAAAATCCGCATGCGGCAAGAGAAAGTGCCATAGCTGCCATCAGAAGAATGGATACGGTTTTCTTTTTCATGATAATTGACTCCTCATTTTGTATATTTACGTATGAAGCACCGGATGTGCACCTTTTCGTTTTCCGGTTTTTGCTGACCGGATCTGAATGAGCTGTGCGGCAATGCTGATTGCAATCTCCGCCGGCGTCTCGCTTCCGATCTCGATTCCGATCGGGGCATAGACACTGTCGAGCTGTTCTCCGGTAAAACCCTGCGCTTCCAGTTTTTCGCGCACATACTTTGTCTTTCTGCGGCTTCCCACCACACCGATGTACGATGCGCCGGTGCGAAGCGCAAACGCCTCGGCATCCGCATCGCACCGGTGGCCGCGTGTCACAATCACGAGATAATCATTTTTCCGGATCGAAAGAATCTCGTCCAGTTTCGTAAAATCCACCAGCATGGTCTGCCCGGCGTCCGGGAACAATGCTTTGTCCACATATTCCTCCCGGTCATCGAGTACGATACAGCAGAAATCCAGATGATGCAGCACCGGAACGAGTTCCTGGGCCAGATGGCCGCCGCCGAACAGATAAACCTTTCCGTCGTAGCAGAATTCCTCGGCGTAATACGTTTTCCCGTCCAGTTCCAGAATCCGGCAGTGGCCCGCTTTTTCCTGTGCCGCCGGAAGCATTTCCCACGCTTCTTTTTCCAGCACGCGGATGCCGGTTCCGTCCAGCGCAAAAAAAATCCAGTAACTGCGGTACTGCTCCTGCGCCGCAAGTGCCTGCGCCAGACTTTCTGCTTCGCCGTGCGCTCCATTCATAAAATAGAAGCACACCTTCACTCTGCCGCCGCAGACCATGCCAAGCCCCTTCCCCTCTCCGGTTCCGAGATCGTATTCTCTGTATTCACTTTTCTTCTCCTGCACCAGCTCCTGCGCATGCAGAACCGCCTGATATTCCAGGTTTCCGCCGCCGATAGTTCCGAAAATCCGTCCTTCCCGGCCGACCAGCATATAGGCGCCCGTCGTGCGCGGAATGGAGCCGTCCCCTTCGGTGATAAAGGCAAGAACCGTGTCCTGTCCCTCTTCCAGCTGTGCAAGCAGTTTCCGGTAAAGTTCGTCCATGTTTCCTCTCCTTGTGTCTGATCTCTGGTCTACTTTTCCGTCACCAGTTCGATGGTGTCACCCTTTTGAATCGTGCCGCCGCGCAGCACCACCGCGAAAACGCCCTCCCGCGGCATGATGCATTCACCCATGCGTTTGAAAATCTCGCAGTGGCTGTGGCACTCCTTTCCGATCTGCGTCATCTCAAGCAGCGCATCCCCGCAGGAAAACCGCGTGCCGACCGGCAGATTCCGGAAATCATATCCTTCCACGATCAGGTTTTCCCCGAAGGCGCCGAGCGGAATATCCGCCCCCTTTGCACGGAAGGCTTCTATTTTTTCATACGACAAAAGGCTCACCTGGCGGTGCCAGTGCCCGGCGTGTGCATCGCCCTCGATGCCCCAGTCTTCCACCAGCTTCGCCGTTTCCACCTCGTGCTTTGCCGTTCCCCGTTTTTCACTGATACAGATTCCTATGATTTTTCCCATTTCTTTTGTTTCCTCTTCTTTTCGAACCGCCGTCATTTCATCCGCCGATGCCGGACATCAGGTGGTGCTCTGTCATATCCTTCGGCCGCTCAAAGCAGTGTTCCATCGGCTTTTTTAAGATTGCCTGTGCCATCACATCCCGCAGATCCGCCGCCGTTCCGTTCTGCAGAACCTCCCGCAGATCCACGCCGTTCTCATAGCAGAGGCAGAGCTTTAAAAAGCCGCGGCTTGTCAGCCGTACGCGGTTGCAGCTTCCGCAGAACTTTCCGTGGATCGCGCTGATAAAGCCGACAGGCATCGACAGCTTTTCGTACCGCACATAAGCCGCAGGACCGTTTCCTTCTTTTTCCAGGTCCGGCGTACATGCCCCATACCACTGTTCCCAGCTCTGTTTTCAGCGCCTCATTCGACGGACCCACGTACGATTTTCCGGCGCCCACCGGCATCACCTCGATGAACCGCACCGGGACTTTTTCCTGCTCTGCAAATTCAATCAGTTCCTGCGCATGCATTTCTTTTCGATGCACCGCATTCAGCTTCACTAAAAGACCCACCTCTTTGGCCGCGCAGATGCCCTGCTTTACCTGCTCCAGCGCATCGCGTCCGGTAAGCGCCGCAAACTCTGCCGCATCCACTGTATCCAGGCTCACATTCACACTGTCACAGCCGGCCGCCTTCAGATCCCTCGCACACGATGCCAGGCGCACGCCATTCGTCGTGATCCCAACGGATGCGGTGCCCGGCACTGCTTTATTTTCTGCACCAGCTCCACGCACTCTTTTCTTACCAGCGGTTCCCCTCCGGTAATCCGGTAATGCGTGATGCCGAGCCCAGCCGCGGCGTGCACAATCTTCAGCATCTCTTCGACGGTAAGCGGCGGATTCTGTTCCGCCTGCTCCAGTGCACAGCCCGCCGCACTCTCCGGCATACAGTACCGGCATCTCAAATTGCACGCGTCCGTGATGGAAATCCGCAGGTAATCTATCGTTCTGCCATACTGATCCTTCATCGTTTATCTTCCTTTTCCAAAACCGCAGTTCGGGAAGGTGCAGACCTTGCAGTTCAGGCAGAGACCGCCCTCGCCAAGACCGGCCAGCTCCTCCGCTGTCACCTCATCATCTGCAATGAGGCGCGGCAGGACAAGATCGAAAATCGTCCGTTTCGAATACATGACGCATCCCGGCAGGCCGACGATCGGTGTTCTGTTTTCGGCATACGCCAGAAGGAACATGGCTCCCGGCAGCACCGGCGCGCCGTAGGAAACGATGCGTGCTCCGGTATTTTTGATCGCCAGCGGCGTCTTGTCGTCCGGATCCACACTCATTCCTCCGGTGCAGAAGACAAGATCGGCACCCGCTTCCATCGCGCGGCGGCATCCGTCTGTGATCTTCGATGCATCATCATCGTAAACTCATGAAAGATCATCTCCGCGCCGAATTCTGCCAGCTTTTTCCTGGATAACCGGTGTGAAGGTGTCCTCGATCCGATGGTAATACACTTCATTTCCCGTTGTCAGAACCGCAAATTTTTTCTTGTGGAACGGCTTTAAGGTCAGGATCGGCCCGTCGGAACAGACTGCCTGTGCCGTCTCCATCTTCTCTTTTTGATGACGAGCGGAATAATTCTCGTTCCCGCCAGTTTGTCGTCCTTTTTTCACGTATGTATCACCGTGGCGCGTCGCAATCATCATCTCGCCGAGGCTGTTTACTTTTTTCAGCTTCTCGCGGTCCACTTTCAAAAGACCGTCGCAGTCCGCGATCAGTTCAATTTTTCCTTCTTTGACATCGGACGGATGCATGTGATCGTTTTCACACATATCGTAAAGAATCTGTGCCGCCTCATTTTCATGCAGCATTGTATCGTCCTTTTCCCAGATGTAAATGTTGTCCTTTCCGACACTTAACAGCACCGGAATATCTTCTTCTGTAATGATGTGGCCTTTGCGGAATACCGCATCTTTTGTCACACCTTTGATAATCTGTGTAATATCGTGGCAGAGTACCTGGCCTACCGCGTCTTCTGTTTTCATCAGTTTCATCTGAAACGCCTCACTTTTTCTATTTGAATCTATTCCAGTTCCCCGCAGATCACTTCCAGCACGCTTCCGGCGATGCACCGCGCCTTATCAGAAATCGTGAAGCAGTTCTGCAGTTCTTCTTTCCGCGGATCGATGTCCGCAATCTTAAATCCCTTCGTCACCGGATAGCCGTCGCGGATCAGCCCGCGCAGCAGACCGGAGAGAGATGCTTCCACAGGTACCATCCCGTTTTCTGTCTCAATCTCTGCAATCACAGCCCTGGCTTCCACAATGTCTCCGATCGAAGCCGCATTCCGCAGAATGCCTTCCTCCTGTGCATGCATCACACGCTCTTTTCCGTACCCGCCGATGATGCCCGGAATTCCAGTGTTCGGAACCGCGCTTCCGCTTCGGATCACGCGTCCAAGATTATGACCGCGCTTCGTCTCAATTACAACATCCACATCTTCTCCTGCCGTAAAGCCCGGTCCGAGGGCAATCACAAGCGGCGCCATCTCTTTTGTCGTCCCGAGATTTTTCTTCGCCAGAATCGCATCGACCACGACGGCCGGGCGAAGTGCTGCAATGCTTAGTCCCGCCGGATCCACGAGCACCGGAACACCATCTTTCTTCCAGATCCGTTCCATTTCCTGTTCCAGAAGTTCTTTCCGGTTCTTTTTCTCTGCGAGATCCACGTCCATGCGCACGGCTTCCACGTCCTCTACCCTGGCACTGCCGGCATATACCGCTTCGCTCAAAGCCACCTGCCGCCGGATCGCCGCCGGGTGCTCTGCTTCCAGAACCAGCAGACGAAAGCCCGCTTTTTTCAGACGATGGATCGTACCGGTTGCAAGATCTCCTGCTCCCCGTACCACGATCAGATCTTTCTTTTTCATCTTCGCTGTCTTCCTTCTTTCGTTTCAGCAGCCGCCGTTTTCTTCCGTCTTCCGCGGTCTGCCTCGTTATTCTCGTGCGAGAATAACGCTTTTTCCATTAATAAAAATACAGGAAAGGACCCGTTTTGTCAACGTGTCCCCGTAAAAAATGTTATTTTTCTTCTGTTCCAAACCACTTCTGAAACGACGCATCGGCGCCTGCGCGGACTTCTTGTTCAAACTTCCGGTACCGCTTCAGGAATTCTTTTCCCTCCGGGGTCAGTACCGTCTGGCCGCCGTTGCTGCCGCCCCGGTTGCCCTGTACCAGCGGGATGCCGAGATCCTCCTCGGCGCGCTTTAAGATTTTCCATCCCTTCGAGTACGCCATCTGCATGCATTTGCAGCCCTTCGAAAGGGAGCCGGTTGCCTCCACATGCTCCATCAGCTCCGCCACACCGGGACCGAAGGCATGATCCGTCCGGCTGACGCGCAGCCGCATGTCGTACCGCAGCTTCTGTCGTAATGTTTCTTCTTTTTCTTCCATCTCCACCTCACACCTCTACAGCAGCACACGGTACTCCGCCTCATAGGCAAGTCCCGCCGTCTGAAGTGCCGCAAGGATTTCTTTTCCCTCTTCCGGCGCTGCTTTCCAGGAAAGGCCGCAGCCCGCCGTAATTTCCCGCGGAACGGGGATCATCCTTCCCGGCAGGCCGTGCGCTCTCGCATACTGCTCCATCTGCATCGCCTGCGTTGTCCCCGCAAACGTCAGAATCCAGGTTTCTTTTCGCTGTCTCATATCGTTTCTTCCTTTTTCCAGCTTCTTTTGTATCCCGGATGCCGGCTGCCGCCTCTCTCACTGCTGCATTTCTTCTTCGGCAAACTCCCGCAGAGCCTGCGCGGCAATCCGGACTTCTTCTTCCGTCAGTACATGGGAAAAGCTGAACCGCACGGCTCCCTGCTCCCGTGTTCCGAGTGCTTCGTGCATCAGCGGCGCGCAGTGTGCCCCGCTTCGGACTGCAATACCATAGTTCTCATACAGCCAGTCGCTGACATATCCCGAATCACAGGAGCCGATGTTTAATGCCGCCGTTGGTACCCGCTGCTGCAGATCGTCTGTTCCATATAAAGTAAGTCCCGGGATTCCCTGAATTTTCTCCAGAAAGAGGTGCATCAGCTCCCTCTCTCTTTTGTAAATCATTTCAATCCCCGTCTTCTCCAGATATTCCAGCGCTCCCAGAAGTCCCGCAATTCCGTGGACATTTAAAGTTCCAGCTTCCAGGTGCTCCGGCATCGCCGCAGGCTGTTCTTTTTCATAGCTTCGGATTCCGCTTCCGCCCATTTTGAGCGGCCGGATCGAAAGTTCGGGACGGACGTAGATTCCGCCGGTTCCCTGCGGCCCTAATAGTCCCTTGTGGCCGGAAAAACAGAGCACGTCGATCCCGCTTTTCTGTACATTGATCGGCAGAATCCCCGCTGTCTGCGCCGCATCGACGATCAGAAGCAGGGAATGGTGCTCCGCAATTTCGCACACCCGCGCAAGATCCGTGATATTTCCGGTCAGGTTGGAGGCATGCGTAACGACAAACGCTTTCGTGTTTTTCCGCACTGCCGCTTCCATCTGATCGTAATCGATCCTTCCAGATACATCCGCCGGGATCACGGAAAGCTCCAGTCCCTGTTTTTCCAGTGCATACAGCGGACGCAGAACGGAATTATGCTCGCAGACTGTCGTGATCACATGATCCCCCGGCCCGAAGAGTCCGAAAATTGCCGTGTTCAGTGCCTCCGTATCGTTGCACGTAAATGCAATCCGCTCCGGACTCTCCGCGTGAAACAACTCTGCCAGCCGCATTCTCGTCTCAAAGACGATGCGGCCCGCATCCAGTGTCGCATCGTGTGCACCGCGGCCTGCATTTCCACAGCCGCGCAGTGCCTGGATCATACGCTCCTCTGCTTCTTTTGGATGCCACAGCGACGTTGCCGCCGAATCGAGGTAAATCATGGCTTAATCACGCGGTCTGCGCTGCTCATGCGCTCCACGATGTCATACATGTTGGTCACACTGCCGACCTGCAGCTTTTCGGTGATGCCGTAGAAGTTCAGGCATGTTCCACAGGTCAGAATTTCAACGCCGCGCGCTGCCAGATCTTTCAGATCCTCCAGGGACTCGGAACCCTCGCAGGTCAACTTTGCACCGCCGTTGTAGAACAGAATCGTATCCGGCAGCTCATCCTGCTGGGTCAGTGCATAAAGGAAGCTCTTCATCAGAATTTTACCCAGCTCCTCGGCTCCTTCGCCCATATGGTCTGCAGAAAGAACGACGAGTTTTGTTTTCTTTGCCGCCGGTACGAGGCATACGGTTTTCTCTTCTGTTTCAGCCGGCTCTGTTTCCGATACGGTGAACTCCACATGATACTCTTTTTCTTTCTTCTCTTTTACCAGAAAGCCATATCCTTTCTGCTGCGCCATTTTTTCCAGGTTCTGCACGGCGATTTCATTATCCACCAGAACCTCCACTTTTCCGCTTCCCGCAAGTTCTGCAATCGCATTTTTTGCCTTTACCAGCGGTACCGGGCACACATCACCCATTGCGTTTACTGTCTTTTTCTCCATCTCTGCCATTTTTCATCCTCCCTGCCTTACCATTTCCTGCTCTGTGTCACATAAATTTCGGTTCCTGCCGGCTCTGTGATTTTTCCAACGATTGCTGCCGGAATCCCCTGCTCCAGCAGTTTTCTCTGCATTTTTTCTGCATCCACGGCATCCACGGCCATCAGAAGCCCTCCCGATGTCTGCGGATCAAACAGCACCTCCTGCATGCCGAACGGTATATCCTTAAAGGTCACATGCTGCTCCAGATGATTCCGGTTCCGCTGGCCTGCCGCAGTGATCAGAAACTCCTCCGCCGCTTCCACAGCCCCCGGGAACACCGGAATCTGATCCGCCCAGATATGGCAGGACACGCCCGACTCCATCATCTCATGCAGATGTCCTAGGAAACTAAAGCCCGTTACATCGGTACAGGCATGAATGTTATACTTCCGTGCCGTCTCCGAGGCGTACTTATTCAGCGTCATCATCGATTCCACTGCCTTTTGAAATCCACCCGGGTTTTCTCCCCGACGCGGTGCGCCGCACAGAGAATGCCGGTTCCGAGCGGTTTCGTCAGAATGAGCAGATCACCCACGCGGCCCGTATTGTTCTGCCAGATCCGGTCCGGATGCACGGTTCCCGTGACAGAAAGGCCGTATTTTACACTGTCATCCGCAATCGAATGACCGCCGGAGAGCGATCCGCCCGCCTCCTGCACCTTTTCCGCGCCGCCGCGCATGATTTCTCCGAGGACATTCAGATCCATCTGTTCCGGAAAGCAGACGATATTCAGGGCTGTCCGCACCTCTCCGCCCATCGCATAGATGTCGCTTAAGGCATTCGCCGCCGCAATTTTTCCAAACGTGTACGGATCCTCCACCACCGGCGGAAAGAAATCCAGCGTCTGGACCATCGCAAGGTCGTCCGTCAGCCGGTAGACAGATGCATCGTCTTTGCTGTCATAGCCCACCAGCAGATTCGGATCCTTTTCCCCTTTCGGCAGCTTCTCCAAAATATGTTCGAGCACGCCTGCCCCGAGCTTTGCCGTACAGCCGCCGCTCTTACAGAAAATAATTTTTTCTTCTTCCATCGTTACCTGTTCCCTCTTTTTTCAGCTTCTTCCGCACTCTCCGTCCGTTCCGCGCAGAAGTCCCAACGCATGCGGCAGGGTATCAAGTACAAATCCAAGACTCTCTTCCACCGCCTTCGGGCTCCCCGGCAGATTGATAATCAGCGTCCGATGACGGATTGCACTCACTGCCCGGCTCAGCATCGCCCGTTTTGTGATCGCCATGCTGCCCGCGCGGATCGCCTCCGCAATACCGGGTGCCACACGGTTTGAAACCGCCAGAGTTGCCTCCGGTGTCACATCCCGCATGGAAAATCCCGTACCGCCTGTCGTGAGGACAAGATCGCACTGCTCCAGATCGGCAAGCCGGATCAGTTCCTCCTCGATCATCGCCCGCTCATCCGGCAGAAGGCGCATCGAAACGACCTCATACTGCTCCGCCGGAAGCAGCTCTTTGATCTTTGGGCCGCTCTTATCCTCGCGCTCGCCCTGATAGCCTTTGTCACTTAACGTTACAATTCCCACCCGGAAAACCGGGAAATCTTTCTTTTCTGCCATGCTTTATTTTTCCTCTTTCTGATAGATATAATGACCGCTCTTTCCGCCGTCCTTTTCCAGAATGTGGATATCACGAATCACCATGCCGCGGTCCATCGCCTTGCACATATCGTAGATCGTGAGCAGCGCTGTGGAAACGCCAGTCAGCGCCTCCATCTCCACGCCGGTCTTTCCGACACATGATGTGGTGCACACGGCCGTAATAGAATTTGTATTCTCGTCCGTGGTAAATGTCACTTCGCAGTTCGTCAGCGGCACAATGTGGCACAGCGGAATCAACTCCGCATTCTTCTTCGCCCCCATGATGCCTGCCAGCCGTGCAACGCCGAGCACATCGCCTTTTTTCGCCGTATGGTCCCGCACGGCTGCAAATACCTCCGGGCTTACCTGTATGGTTCCCGTCGCCGATGCTGCCCGGTACGTGTCCGGCTTCTCATGGACATCGACCATGACGGCGCTTCCGTCTTTCTTAAAATGGGTAAATTCCGCCATCTGTCTCCTCCGTTCTATTTCCGTTTTATTCTCCGGGTTCCCACTCTTCTTCCGCTTCACGCACGGGAAGCTCTGCTCTCCCATACCAGGGATTCGTGTTCTCACCGCTTTGTCTTCCGTTTCCTGTCGCGCACGTAACCAGAACATGCTCGATCCCCTGCCTGCGCAGCAGCTCCACAAGTTTCTCTGCGGCCGCCCGGTGTTCTTTTTCCTCATACTGGTGCAGTACCGCATAAAACGTTCTGCCTTTCAAATCCTTCTGCTGTCCCTGTTCCGATGCGATCAGCCGTGCCAGATCTTCTTCCGTGATATGGTGTTCCATCGTACAGTCAAGCAGTTCCGCCGCCCGTTCTGCCCGAAAGCAGCCCTTGCCAAGCGGCTGTCCCAGTGCCGAAAGACCTGTCACACCAATCACAAGATCTGAAGAGGAAAGCAGCGCCGGTTCATGTTCCGCCGGTGCCTTGCACGGCAGGTGCCTCGCGCCGTCCGCCTCGATCAGCGTCAGATCGGCCTTTTTGCATGCCGCTTCAAATAGTTCCGTTTCCGGCATGGAAAGCTTTTCCGGATCCCGGCAGGCACTCCCGATAATCGCTGCGCGGCCTGTGCGAAATTTTCTTTCGACCGCTTCCAGACTCTGGTCATGCCATTCCTTCGGCGGACGGTAAATGTGCGTCGAAGTTGTCACCAGTACCTTCTGATCGTTTTTTACGCAAAAGCCTGCCATCTCGTACAGCAGCGTCGTTTTTCCGCCGCCGCCGATGATAGAAACTACATGGTTCTTTTCCTTTAAAAAATGGGAACGCCGTTCCCATTCCTACCGGCTCCAGCTTCTGTTTTTCTGTTTTCTGCCAGATTCGAAGCATCTCCTCTGCCCCCTTCTGCCGTCTTTCTTTCTCACTCTACCATACTCATTTTGGGCTGTCAAATTTTACTCGCGCCGTAAAAACTTGAAAAAAGAACTGCCCCGATCGGGCATCCCCATCAGAGCAGTTCTTCTATTCTTACTGAACGTGTACGGTAAGCACCGCTGCATTTGATCTGTTTCCATCGCTGTCCGTCACATGATACGTCAGCGTGTAATCTCCCGGCACTGCAGTATCCACATCGCCGTCGATCTCAATCTGGTTAAAGAGTGACTCCTGGCTGTCTGCATCATCGGTCATCTCTTTGATATAGCTGGTTTTGTCCAGATCGTTTCCGGCTTCCACTGTTACTTCATACGTATTCAGGTACAGTTTTGGGCTTTCCGCCGGCAGTGCTTCGATTTCCATCTGCGCATCTGTCTCATTTTTTGTGCCCTCTGTGTCATTCTGCTGCGGCTCCTCTGTTGCCGGTGCAGACTCATCTGCCGCCCCACTGTTATCCGTTTCCTGCGTAGCCTCATTTTCCGCCGGGGTATCTTCCGCTGCAGCTTTATAATTCACGCGGCGTGTTGCTTTTGATACATTATTGTGACTGTCCTTTGCCGCATAGACAACCGATGCACTGGTATGGTCATCGTTCGGGAAAATGTTTTCAATCACCAGCGAATCTGTCACATCTCCGTCTTTCTCATCCGTTGCAGTAACGCCTTCCAGCAAAGGCGCTGTATCACTGCCTTCCTCATACGTTACATCCCCATCAGCTGGAAGCTCGATTTCCGGGCCTTTTCGGTCGTCCGTCACTACGACAGCTGCTGTACCGGCTCCTAGCGCCACGCACAGGACAATCAAACCTGCAACAATCCCTTTTTTCATGGCAGTTAATCGTCCTCCTCCTGGCCGTAATCTCCATATTTGTACTGACCGTATTTTCCGTATTTACCATACGCCTGTTTCTGCATATCCACCTTGTTCAGGACAACGCCAAGCAGCGGGCAGTTACTTCTCTCGAGCTGGCTCTTTACTTCCTGTGCAAAACGATAGCTGATCACACCGGACTCAATGACCATGATTGAACCATCACAGATTTCTGCAACGATTGCACTGTCGATAACGCTTCCAAGCGGAGGAGTATCCACAATCACATAATCGTAAACTTTACGAAGTGCATTTAAAAGACTTCGGAAGTTCTTTCCCCCCAGAAGCTCTGCCGGATTCGGCGGAAACGGGCCGGAATAAATCATGTAAAAGTTCTTTACATTGGTAGAACAGATGACATCCTCCAGAGTTGCCTGACCGGACAGGAAGTGTGCCAGTCCGCGAACAGATTTCTGTGTTTTCGTTCTTCCAAGAAGAACCGATTTCCGAAGATCGGCATCGATCAAAATCACTCTTTTTCCGCTCTCTGCAAGAGAAATGCCGAGCTGCATAGAAACACTGCTCTTTCCCTCATTTGGTGTACAGCTTGTAACCGCGATTACTTTCTTATCTTCTCCGCAGAACTGAAGGTTGGTCCGAAGAGATTTGTAGGCTTCCACAATCTGATAGCCTGATTTTTCCTGTTTTACTACTACCTGATTCACGTTCCGTATCCTCCCTTATTTCTTTCTTCCACGGCCGTTTTTGTTTTTCTTCTTGCTCTTTTTCTGTCCTTCTGCAAGAGGAATTATGCCGAGTGTACTGACACCCAGATAACGTTCTACATCTTCGGAGGTCTGGATGGTGTCATTTGTCAGATAAACAATAATGATGATGACAATCGCGATAAATGCCCCTGCTATTGCACCGATCAGCCCGTTTTTCTTAATACTTGGGCTTACCGGCTCATCTGGAATATTCGCCTCATCTACCACATTTACAGCTTCTGTGTTCATAACGTTCTGAATATGATCTGCTGCTGCTACACGGATTGCATCCGCCATCTGGCTTGCTACATACGGATCTTCGTCTTTTACTGTAATCGAAAGGATACGCGTATCGTTCTGTGTAGTAACAGTAATTTTGTTCAAAAACTCCTCATAGGTAAGATCCAGATTTAACTGTGCAATAACGGTTTCAACAACCTGACGGCTCTGAATCAGCTCCGCATAGTCTTTGGTTAAAAGAGAACTTGCCTGCAGATCTCCACTTGTTACAGTACTGCTGCTGTCCTGTTTTGACAGTACATACATTTTTGTCGTCGATTCATACTGCGGCTTCATAAATACTTTGCTGACCAGTACCATCAGAAGGCCAAGTGCCAATGCAGCTAAAATCACATAGCCAATTTTGCTCCAGAGCACACGAAGCAGTTCCAGTAAATCGATTTCAATTTCATCCTGATTCTGTTGATTCGTTTCCATCTTCTTCTCCTGACTTTTTTTAGATTTCTCCGGCATCCCTTAAGATTTCCATCGGATTATCGTGGAAAATCCTTTCGGCATATGCCTCTCCCATTTTTTTTGAAACATAGGCAGCGCCTGCTCCTATGTTGGGAATACGTGTTTTTGTGTTGTGGGAATCGCTGCCGACAAAACCGAGCAGATCTTCCTTCATCAGTTTTCTGCAGTAGCGTTTTGCCCCCCACGTATACTTTCCAAGTATACTTTCCACATTCACCTGCAGTCTTGCGCCCATATCCACCAGATCGCTGGAAAATCCGACGCTCTTTACCGTTGCCTGATAGCGCTCCACATGCGCGATAATCGGTTCGTAACCGCAGGACAGTACATTGTAGACTCTCTCACGGATATGCTGTGCGGAATCTCCCTCGGAAAATTCCAACAGAACATAGGATGAACCGGCCATGGTCACATATTTCCGTTTTTCCAGGATATCCTGAAGATCCATGTTCGAGTGAAGTTCACACCCGAGATAAAGCGACATATCCGGATATTCCTTTTTTGCCGCTTCCTGCAGTTTCAGAAACTGCTCATGTACCTTTTTTGCCGGTGTTTCAAACATCCGCCGCCGATAATGCGGTGTGATGATAATCTTCCTGACCCCGTCCTCGTGCTGCATTTTCAGCATCGCCAGCGACTCTTCCAGGTCAGCTGCACCGTCGTCTACCCCCGGGACCATATGGCAGTGTACATCAAATAATTCCTTCATACCTTATCCCTCTTTTTGTGTTCTTTCTTCAAGTCACGCATACTTAGACATTCTACTTTAGTATACATCCTTTTGTGATCTCTGGCAATACAAAAAACATACTCTGTTATTTATTTTTTAACTATTTTTGTCAAACTTGCCTAAAATGAGGGATAAAAAAGAGACCTCCATTTT
>ENA-OQKJ01000094-OQKJ01000094.1-human-gut-metagenome-genome-assembly--contig:-NODE-94-length-22984-cov-5.125082_pt1 | contig 22984 bp, 19 predicted proteins | sample MGYA00242647_ERZ504795 | MGnify/ENA primary metagenome ERZ504795 (study PRJEB26092, sample SAMD00036398) | human gut metagenome | host: Homo sapiens | study: EMG produced TPA metagenomics assembly of...
ATAGTCTGATCTGAAACACATAAGATATACCAGTCTTCCGATAAGGCCTGTCATCATTAAAATACAGCAGAGTAATACCACCCATATTTTTCTCTTGTGAAACGTCATATTTTTTTTCATAAAAAAAGCTCCGCAGAGATTGTCATAACAATATATGACCATTCTCTGCGGAGCTATAACTATACGTTTTTATTCCAGACCTGCTTCTTCATTGGTAATACCGTCTGTCTCTTCGTCATTATCCTCAGTCGTCTCAGCTTCATCATCCTCCAGAGGTGCAGGTGCATCAGGATTGGATACTGCATCTCCTGAAGAATCTGCATCCGTACTTCCCGAAGCACTGACAAGATTTGTAGACATCTTATAATTGCCTTCCTCATCCAATATGTGATCTCCATTGGCATCCAGCAGATATCCGTTTTCATCAATCCGGTTTCCATCCCAGTCTATCAGATTGCCATCTGCATCCACCAGATTACCGTCACTGTCAAGTTCACTGTCCGATATGGAAGTACTCTTTAAATGTCCCTTAAACCCTTCCCACAATTCTGTCTCCGGCACTGTTCCATCTTCAGATTCATCCGGCACTACATTCAGATACGGAAGAAGCTCCGAAAGGATTCCCTGTGCAATATACTGCGGATAAGTACTGTTTGCCTGATCCTCTACATTCGGTTCATCTACAACTACATAAATTACCACAGCCGGGTCATCTACAGGAGCAAATCCAATAAAAGAAACCAGATATTTTCCGTTTCCTCGCGGGTATTTCTCCGCTGTACCTGTTTTACCGCCTGAACTGTAACCCTGCACTTTGGAATGACGGCTGGTACCCTGCTGTACACTCAATGCCATATAGCTTCTGATATCACTGGAAATCCTGGAGGAAATCGTCTGCTTCAGAAGTATCGGCGAGATTGTTTTTATAGTTCCACCATTACTGTCAAGAACCTTTGTCACAAGATGCGGCTGATAATAATATCCGCCATTGATAACGGAACTCATCGCATTGATTTCCTGGATCATGGTACAGGTAAAACCCTGTCCAAAAGCAGACATGCAAGTTCTGTTCCCCCATACTGTCCTTAGTATGGATAATACCTGCGCCTTCATTCGGCAGGTCAATCCCTGTCCTTGTTCCGAAATTAAACAGACTCTGTGCTTTGATAAACTGAGTAGCTCCCATCTTGGCACCAATCTGCATCATTGCATCATTACAGGAGTTTGCAATTACCTCTCCCAGTGTCTCTGTGCCATGTGCGCTCGGATAAACCGCACACTTGATCATAGTATCTCCAAAAGTCTGCGATCCATCGCATACAAATGTATCTGTTTCCTGTATCGCACCCTTTTCCAATGCAGAAGCCATGACGATCGGCTTTACAACAGATCCCGGCTCATAGGCATCTGTGACGCAGAAATTACTCCACATACCATTCAGAGCCTCCACTGTTTCCACATCATTCATCGCTTTGATTTCATCTTCTGTATATACAGCGGAAAGATCTCTCGGATTATTCAGATCATAACGGTCACCACCATCCATGGCAATAATCTCACCGGTGGACGGATTTTCAACAATGACACCTATATTCTTGGCCCCCATTGCCTCTTTAAATCCATTAACATATTTCTCAACAATCTGCTGTGCACCGATGTCAATGCTGGTCTGAATGCTTTTTCCATTCACCGCAGCAATAATGGTCTGCTCCACATCTGAATCATCATTGATATACCCATACTGTCTTCCGTCTACGCCTGTCAGTGTGCTGTTATAGTACCCTTCCAGTCCGATATCTGCCACATCTCTGTCCAGTGCAAAACCAATTGTATCGCATGCTGTTTCATTAAACGGGTAACTTCTCAGATAATCCTCTTCAAACCAGACGCCTTTGATATTTGCCCGTTCCTTTGCCTGCGCTTTAGTAAGACCGGAATCTTCATCCTCTGCCTTATATTTTTCAAATTCTTTCTTTTTGTCCATAGACAGCTGTTTTGTCAGTACCTGATACTGACTCTGGCTGGTTCTTGAATCGGCCAAAAGAGAACGCACTGTTTCTTCATCAATCCCCAGCACCTCATTTAAGGCACGTATTGTTGGCTCTACATAGTCCTCATCTGAATTTACAGTTTTACAGTCTAGGATCACATTATAAACTTTATTGCTGGTAGCCAGTATATTTCCGTTCTTGTCATAAATATCGCCTCTCTTTGCCGGCAGTACCTGGCTCTCATATTTCTGCTGTGCCTGACTTAACACCTGTTTTTTGTATTTGCTTCCACTGGTAGCATTAATATAAGTAATTCTCAGCACTAATATTACCAGAAGCAGTAACACAATTCCAAACAATATCAGCAGCTTTTCTTTCATGTTTTGATTTATTTTTCTCTGTGGTCTTCTTCGACTCTTTCTTCCCGTATTGCTCAATTAATCACCTACTTTGAATCTGGTATATCCTGATACTGTCTTACATAGCTGTTACCCGATGTAGAATAGGTTACTGTCTGATCATCTGACGGATATTTCATCCCCAGTCTTCCCAATGCAGTCTGCTTAATCTTATTCAGATCCACATTTGATGTCACCTGGCTGTAATATGCATCATTGTCTTCTTTTAAATCTGCCAGTTCCTCCTCAAGAGATGCAACTGTACTCATCTTTGCGGTAATCTCTGATTTGTAACGAAGATATTTCACAGAGCAGAATAATATCGCCACACATACAACTGCCAGAAACGCTACAAATCCCCAGTTCATTGCAGTCGCCTTCTGCCTGTTCTTCTGTGCTTCTTTACTCAACTGATGTTTCTGCCTTGGTACCTGCGCAGGACTCGCCTGCACTCTTCGGTTTCGATTGGTCTGCTGCCTTCCCGGATTCTGTCTTCCCGGCTGCCTCTTTCTCTCCGGAACTTCTGCAAGACGTCTGACCGTATTTCCGTCAACATACATTCCTCTGTTTGTTCTGGCACTGGTTCTGCTTCTTCTTGCTGTTTCACTCCTGGTCGTTCTCGCCATTTCATGCCTCTCTAATTATAATACTCTCTCAAAAATCCGAAGCTTTGCACTTTTGGAACGCGGATTCTCTTCCATCTCTGTCTCCCCCGGAAGAATCGGCTTTCTTGTGATCACTTTTCCTTTGGATTTCTTCCCGCATACGCATACAGGAAAATCTGAAGGGCAGGTACACGGATTCTCATTTTTTCTGAAAATCGTCTTTACAATTCTGTCCTCCAGAGAATGAAAAGTGATAATGCAAAGTCTTCCGCCATCATCAAGGATATCGATCATTCCATCCAGAGAATCCCGCAGCACATCGAGCTCTCTGTTAAGCTCAATACGGATTGCCTGAAAAGTTCTCTTGGCCGGATGTCCTGACTTCACCTGCATCTTCATGGGAATGGATTCTCTGATGATCTCTGTCAGTTCTCCGGTGGTTGTGATCGGTTTCACCTGTCTGGCGGCAACAATATGTTTTGCAATATTTTTTGCAAATTTATCTTCACCGTAATCACGAATAATACGGTATAATTCTTTTTCTTCATAGCCATTGACAATATCGCCGGCTGTCTGCGTCTGGCGCTGGTCCATGCGCATATCGAGCGGTGCATCTACCCTGTAGGTAAAACCGCGTTCTTCATTGTCAAGCTGATAGGAAGATACTCCAAGATCAAGGAGAATCCCGTCGACTTTATAGATGCCTCTTGCTGCCAGTTCCTGTACCATGTAACAATAATTGCTGCGAATGATCGTCGCCTGTTTATAGGGGGCTAACCTCTCACTCGCAGCAATTATCGCATCCTGGTCTTGATCTATGCCAATAAATCTCCCCTTGGCAGAAAGTTTCCTGCATACCTCACCGGCATGCCCTGCACCTCCTAAAGTACCATCCACGTAGATTCCGTCCGGTTTGATATCCAAACCTTCAATGGTCTCTTCCAGTAATACAGATTTGTGTTTAAATTCCATCTCCGTCTCCTGTCTGGATTTACTTTGCAAGATACTTCAAACGAGACCTGTCAGATTGTGATTCCCATGTCCTGCATGCTCTCTGCAATGCTGTCCATGTCATCATAATCACAGATCTCATTCCATTTTTCTTTGCTCCAAACTTCAATTCTGTTCAGATTACCTGTCAGAACCACATCTTTCTCCAGACCGGCAAATTTGCGCAGTGTCTGCGGTACAAGGATTCGTCCCTGCCTGTCCAGTTCACATGTAGTTGCTCCAGCTACAAAGAATCGTGAAAAAGTTCTGGCATTTTTATTTGTAAGTGGTAAAGATCTGAGCTTCATTTCAAAGGATTCCCATTCATCCATCGGATAAATGTAAAGACAGCCATCAAGCCCTCTTGTCAGAACAAACTCTTCCCCTAAGAGCTCCCTGAATTTAGAAGGAATGATCAGACGCCCCTTCGCGTCGATCGTGTGGTTATACTCTCCCATGAACATGTTACTCACCTACTCTCGCAAAATCTGAATCTCCCCTTCAGATTTCTCAGGTGGTAATGGACTCTGCCGTTATTCCCCACTCACCACCACTATTCACCACTTTCTACCACTTATGTGCTTATTCTAAACTATTTAGGCTGAAAAAACAAGGGGGAGAAAAAGATTTTTAAAATTTAGAACTCTGTTAACATTTATGAAACAACCTTATTTTTACGAGAAAAATGGGCTTTTATACACAAAAAGTGGGTTGAATTTCCACTTTCAACCCACTTATCTTTCAGATATATGTTTTTTTACTGTTCTTCTTTTGAATTTGTGGGAGAATTTCCCACATCTGGCTTTACCTGTTCATCCATCTCCGGCCGGATTTCCGGTTCCGGTTTCATTTCAGAAGTCTCAGGAAACATCTTTTTTTCTTTCACTGACTCATCCAGAAATCTTTTTCTCCTCTGCCGGCGTATAGTATCTCTTTTCTGTGCCATCACTCTGCGTATGATCACTACAGGCATAAAAACAGCAAATAATATAGCGGAAATTACCAGCGAAATCCCCACTTTTGTCCCCGGAATATAAAGCTTATCTGTTCTGAACCATTCAAAGAAAAACCTTCCCAGACCATAACCTGCCAGATAGATCATAAACAATTCGCCTTCATATTTCTTTTTTCGGCGCATGGCCATCAACAGCAGAAATAACAGCAGACACCACAGACTTTCATAAAGAAAAATCGGCTGAACCTGAATATATGAAATCCCATTTATAGTCAGCAGATTATCTCTCATTGCTCCCGAAACTTCTCCTGACCGCACAGCTGAAACCGGTATCTGCATTGCCCATGGCAGATCTGTATATTCTCCGAAAGACTCTCTGTTAAAAAAGTTACCCCAGCGCCCTATAGCCTGTCCCAGAAGTATTCCGGGACACGCAATATCGGCACTCTGCCAGAATGACGTTTTGGTAATCCTGCAAAATACCGCTGCCGCAAGAAATCCAAAGAGCAGACCACCATATAAAGCGTAACCACCATTTCGAAAGTCCAGTATGGCATTCAGATTTTCTTTATAAAATCCCCATGAAAAAGCCACATAAAATAATCTGGAACCTGCCACTGAAACCAGCAGGGAGATAAGCATCATATCGAGATACCTGTTCTGATCTTCCCCATTTCGTTTCGCTTCAAGTGTCACAAGTCCCATTCCAAGAAGAGCACCCACGGCAATCAGTACTCCATATATGGTGAATTCCATTCCAAATATCTGAAATGAGCGTGGCACATAATCAAAGACCAGGCCAAGTCCCGGAAAACGTATCGACATTTCCATAAATCACCTGTTCATCATACATTGAATCGGAATAAGATCACATCTCCATCCTGTACAACGTATTCTTACCTTCCATTCTTACAGACTTTCTCTCTGGCACCTGCGTAGGAACCACAATCCAGAAGATCCTGATAATTTACAACCTCAGCTTTGATAAATCCTCTTTCAAAATCTGTATGGATCTTACCTGCTGCCTGAGGAGCTTTTGTTCCGATTTTAATCGTCCAGGCTCTTGTCTCATCCTCACCTGAAGTAAGGAAACTCATCAGTCCAAGGAGATGATAGCTTGCTTTTACAAGTTTCTCAAGTCCTGATTCTGTCAGTCCCAGATCCTCCAGGAACATTTTCTTCTCATCATCATCCAGTTCAGAGATCTCTTCTTCGATTTCTGCACAGATAACGAAAATCTCACTGTTCTGCTCTGCCGCATATTTGCGCACTGCCTGTACATGGCTGTTGCTTTCACCGTCATCAGCCAGATCTCCTTCTGCTACGTTTGCTGCATAGATCACAGGCTTCCAGGTAAGCAGATTATAAGTAGACATCCAGGCTTCTTCATCTTCATTTTCCATTTCCATAGTGATTGCCATCTTGCCATCTTCCAGATGTGTTTTTACCTTCTGAAGGAAATCAAGCTCCTTGGCAGCCTCTTTGTCCATGCGTGCTGTTTTTGTAACTTTTGCAATTCTTCTCTCAAGGATCTCAAGGTCTGAGAAGATCAGCTCCAGATTAATAGTTTCAATATCACGGATAGGATCAATACTTCCATCTACATGGATAACATTGGAATCTTCAAAGCAGCGGACTACATGAACGATTGCATCTACCTCACGGATATTTGCAAGGAACTGGTTTCCAAGGCCTTCTCCTTTGGATGCTCCCTTTACAAGTCCTGCAATATCTACGAATTCAATTACAGCAGGTGTCACTTTCTTGGAATGATAAAAATCTCCAAGAAGCTTCAGTCTCTCATCCGGCACTGTAACAACACCTACATTGGGGTCGATCGTACAGAATGGATAGTTTGCTGATTCTGCGCCTGCTTTTGTAAGTGAATTAAATAATGTACTTTTTCCAACATTCGGTAATCCGACGATTCCTAATTTCATTTCTTTCTATATCTCCTTTAAATGTATTGATTTTATGGTATTTTCAGATATTTTTACTGCACTTTCATTATTCTAGCATAACCACTTATTATGTGCAAGTACGGTATTATCGCAGCACGCTTAATCCCGCGACATTATCATAAGCAATGTTCCAGACCGATAGGTAACTTTTGCCTTGTCACTGACAATCTCATTACTCACTGTCAGGCCACTATCTGCTGTTGTCAGGTGATAATGGTCAAGTGAATATTTAAATCCCTCCAACGTCAGTCCTGTCACATCTCCTTCTAACGGAAAAAATGATATATATTTCCCAAACTGTTCTGATTTTTTTATGATTTCTCCATCTGAAACAAGTTTCATATAATTATACTGATCTGCCAGTATCACTTCCACTTCCTGATTCTTTGCCAGAACAAGAAGTCCGAAATTTGCCATCAAATGATCCACTCTGTTTCCGGTCGCTCCAAGGATTATGATCCGCTTTGCACCGTTTCGAATTGCATAATTCATGGCAGACTGTGTATCTGAATCATCTTTTTCCGGTCTCAGGCGGATAACTTTTATTTCTTTTTTCTCATTTCTAGAGCCTTTTTGCACTTTCCACTCATTCATTCCCCCATAGGGAATTTCACTGTCCATACTTTTTTCTTCCTGAATTTCCAGAAATTTTTTCCCATCTTCAGACAGACTGTCAAAATCTCCAATAACTGCATCCGGCAAAAGTTGATGCTCCAGAAAGAATTCCAGCCCTTTATCAGCTGCGATCAGACAGGCTTCATTCTTTTTTAAAAAATCGAGGGCAAAATCACTGTGGATATTGCCCCCGCTTACAATTATCGTATCTATCATGCTCTTCCTCAGTCAATCCTTCTTATGATCTCATCCATTCGTTCTCTGGCATGTTTTACATTTTTTGTCCAGATCATCGTTGAAAACATAAGAACCTGCTACCAGCAGATTTGCACCTGCTGTGAGCACTGTCTCCATTGTCTCATCATTGATGCCACCGTCAACCTGAACATCTACATCCAGATTCTCGGCCTCGATCAGTTCACGTACTTCCCTGATCTTCTCCGTACATTCTTCCATATACTTCTGACCGCCAAATCCCGGCTGTACAGTCATGATCAGAACCATATCCACATCGCTGAGCATATGGCTTATATCATTTACAGGTGTAGCCGGTTTGATGGAAACTCCCACCTTCACACCTGCTTCCCTGATCTGTTCAATAGTTCTCTCAAGATCTTCACATGCCTCCGCATGTACTGTAATGGAATCTGCCCCACATTCCACAAAATCTCTGATATATCTCTCAGGCTCTGTAACCATGAGATGTACATCAAAAAACAACTTTGATTCCTTTCGGATAGACTTTATCACCGGCATTCCAAAAGAAATACTCGGTACAAAATCACCATCCATAACATCAATATGAAGCCATTCAATCCCCTCTTTTTCCAGGGTTTTGATCTGTTCGCCCAAACGGTTAAAATCTGCCGATAAAATAGAAGGGCACAACTGATACATAATTAGAATCTCCTTTTCTCTTTTAATTCATTATAAAGTCCCAGATAATCTTCATAGCGAAGCTGGCTGATCTTATGCTCTGCCAATGCTGCTTTCACGCCACAGTCCGGTTCATGGATATGTCTGCATCCCTGAAACCTGCACTGTTCTTCATATCTGCGAAATTCTGGAAAATATGCCTTAAGTTCCTGTTCTTCTATATCTGTCAGATATAAAGAAGAAAATCCCGGTGTATCCATCAGATAAGTATCATGTCCCACCGGTATCACCTGAGAATGACGCGTGGTATGCTTTCCACGTTTCAACTTCTTACTTATCTCCCCGGTTTCCATCTGTACATTTTCCTGCAGTGCATTGGTGATTGAAGATTTTCCTACACCGGAAGGTCCTGCAACTACAGTTGTTTTTCCTTTCAGGATCTCATGTATCTCATCCAGTCCCTCTCCATTAAAAGTACTGGAAAAAATCACATCATATCCACAGCTCTTATAAGTTTCATATAAAAACTCCAGTTCTTCCTGTTTTGCAAGATCTTTCTTGTTAAAACATATAACAGCCGGAACATTCTCTTTCTCCATCATGATCAGAAAACGGTCAAGCAGCATAAAATTAGGTTTCGGACTCTCCATCGCAAAAATCACAAAAGCCTGATCCACATTGGCAACGGCCGGACGGATCAATGAATTTTTTCTGGGAAGGATGGCAGTCACACTGCCTTCCTTCTCCTGTTCATCCAAAACCTCTATCTCCACATTATCCCCTACAAGAGGTTTCTGTTTATCTTTTCTGAATATTCCCTTTGCCTTGCATTCATAAATCTCATCATTTTCTGCATAGATGTAATAAAATCCTGCAATTCCTTTGATTATCTTTCCCTGCATGGATCATTCAGCCTTAGCAAATGTAATAGAATAATTTCCGAGTTCCTTATAAGTGCCGTTAATCTGTTCAGACAGATACAAAGTACCCTCGCTGATACCAGGTGCACCTGTGATATTCAGATCATACGGGAACTGGATTACCTGATCTTCCAGAACAACTGAAGCAGTCGGTGTTCCGTTTACATTCTGGATCAGTTCCAGACGTACCGGACCTCCGGAATATCCTGACGGAGTATTCAGAGTCTGTGTACATTTCCATACTTCCCCGGCTGCTGCCGCCGCACTGTTATCTGCTGTCTGTGCCGGAGCATCAGATGATGCAGCAGTATCTGCGCTGTCACTCTGAGCCGAAGGTTCCTGATCTCCGGTACTTACTGTGATCACAACATTTACATTATCCGGATCTTCCCAGTTTCCGGCTTCCGGTTCCTGTGAAATTACTTCTCCTTCTGCCACCTCTGTACTCTTTTCCTCTTTTACTTCCACATTGAGGAACTTGCCAAAAGTAGTAACTGCATCATTCTTTGTCATTCCGACAACACTTGGAACCTCCACACTGTCTCCATAGTCCACGCCTCGACTGACAATCAGTGTTACGCTGTCCCCTGCTGAAACAGAGTTTCCGGCTGCCGGAGTTGTGGAGACTGCATATCCCGGATCTGTAACCGGAGTACCATCATCATTTAATTCACTGTATTCTTTCTGTATCTCAACAGTTAATCCCATATCTTCCAGAGTCTGCTGTGCGTCTACTCCGGTCTGTCCATCCACATCCGGAATTGTGATCTTCTGCGCACCCTTGCTGATATAATACTTAATGGTCGTATACTGCTCTACTTTACTTCCCTTTGGAATATCCTGTGAAGAAATGGTTCCTTTTGCCTGATTTGAAGCCTCCTCGCCCATAGGCTGAATACCCAGTTTCATATCTTTTGTGATATTCTTTGCTTCATCCTCTGTTTTTCCTACCAGATTCGGCACAGTTATCATTCCGTCATCATCTGATTCCGATGTATCTGAGGCCTCAGTTTTTTTGTCTGTATCATTGTTACTTCCAATAAGTCCGGACGCCTTTCCTGCGACCAGAATGATTGCTATCAGAATCACAACACCCATCAGAAGCATTACAATAGTCAGCCCATGTCCGCCTCCTTTTTTCTTTTTCTCAGGCTTATCTGATTTCTTCCTGTGCTTTTTCACTTCCGGCTCATCATCATAATCTGTTTCATTGATTTCTTCTTCCAGAGCCTCAGGTTCTGACTTTGCGATCTGCTTCGGCATATGTTTGATCTCGCCAAGCTCCTTATCTGAGATCACAACTGTTTTTGCTTCGTTATCCACAGACGTCAGCGTTACGAAATCTCCCTGTGGATCGATCAGAGAATGCTTCAGATCTGCGATCACATCCTCCATATTCTGATAACGGCGATCCACACTTTTCTGTGTACATTTCAGAATGATCTGCTCCAGACTGTGGGGAAGCTCCGGTGTATAAATACTTGGAGGAACAATCTCTTCCTGAAGATGTTTGATAGCAATAGCTACTGTGGTATCTCCGTCAAAAGGAACCTTCCCTGTAACCATTTCATACATTGTGATACCCAGTGAATAAATATCACTCTTCTCATCACTGTATCCGCCTCTGACCTGTTCCGGTGAACTGTAATGAACAGATCCCATTACATTTGAGCTTATGGTATTGGAAGAAGCGGCTCTTGCAATACCAAAATCTGTTACTTTTACCTTTCCATCCATGGAAATGATAATATTCTGCGGTTTTACATCACGATGTACAATCCCATGGCTGTGTGCAGCTTCCAGTCCCATGGAGACCTGGATTGCAATACTGGTTGCTTCTTTTACAGAAAGCTTTCCCTTTTTGGAAATGTACTCCTTGAGAGTAATTCCCTCAATAAGCTCCATAACAATGTAATAAACTCCGTTATCGTCACCAACATCAAATACATTCACTATATTCGGATGTGTCAGGACTGCTGCAGCCTGAGCCTCACTTTTAAACTTGCGGATAAACGTCGTATCCTCTCTGAATTCCGGCTTAAGAACTTTTACAGCAACAAACCGATTCAGCTTATGGTCTTTTGCCTTGTATACGTCCGCCATTCCGCCGGTACCAATTTTTCCTAATATCTCATAGCGTTCTGCTATGATCATTCCCGTTTTTAACATGCTTTCACCTCGTCTGCGAATGGTTCTACCAATACAATTGCAATATTATCCTTGCCGCCATTGCGATTTGCTTCTCTTATAAGTATCCTGCCTTTTTCATCCAGATCTGTAGATGTGTCAGAAATGATTTCCCTCAGCTGGCTGTCCTCAACCATGTTGCTGAGCCCGTCCGAACACATCAAAACTACATCTCCGGGTTCCAGTTTCAGATCAAAGAAATCAATATCCACTGTTTTCTCTGCTCCAAGTGCTCTTGTAATGATATTTTTCTTCGGATGCTTCCTTGCCTGTTCAGGGTCAAGTTCTCCCATTCTTACCATCTCCTGCACCAGTGAGTGATCCCTTGTTATCTGCTGAATCTTCTCTCCGATCACATAAAGTCTGCTGTCACCTACATTTGCCACATAAGCGTAATGTCCTACGATAGTAGCTGCCACTATCGTTGTTCCCATTCCTCTGAGTTTCTCATCCTGCTGTGCCTGGGCAAGAATCTCGGTATTTACACATTCAATGGCATGACGGATTACCTTTACCGGATTAAAATCCGCATCCTGCCGGATTTCCTCCACCATAGATGTAACCGCATGAGAGGATGCATAATCACCTGCATTATGACCACCCATACCATCTGCAACAACAAACAGATTCGGAAGATTTCCAACCGGGTCAGCAGTTGCGAACACATAATCCTGGTTCATCTTCCGCTTTTGCCCGACATCAGTAGCTGAATATATCCTCATGTCACTTCTCGCTTTCTGTTTTTTCCATATAACTTTTTCTTAACTGTCCACAGGCACCATCAATATCACTGCCCATTTCTCTTCTAATAGTAACATTTATTCCACATTTTTCAAGTTTTATTTTGAAATTCTCCACAGCCTGTCTTGTTGAACGCACAAAGGAACGTTCCTTAATAGGGTTTACCGGGATCAGATTTACATGGCAGTTCATATCTCTGATTCTGCCGGAAAGTTCCCTTGCATCCTCATCGCTGTCATTAACTCCGGCTACCAGACTGTATTCAAATGTGATCCTGCGCCCGGTTTCTTTAAAATAATAACGGCAGGCTTCCAGAACCTCATCCATGCTGTATTTGTTTGCGATCGGCATCAGTTCCCGTCGCTTCACATCATTAGGTGCGTGAAGGGAAAGTGCAAGTGTCATCTGAAGCTTTTCTTTTGCAAGGTCATAAATCTTCGGAACCAACCCACAGGTAGATACAGTCAGGTTTCTCTGACTGATATGAAGTCCTCCTTCTTCTGTCAGGATATGTATAAACCTGAGAAGATTTTCATAATTATCAAGAGGTTCCCCCGTTCCCATGACCACAACATTGGAAACTCTTTCTCCTGTCAGAGCCTGTATCCTGTATATCTGATCCAGCATTTCTGACGGGAGAAGACATCTGGTCAGTCCTCCTATGGTAGATGCACAGAATCTGCATCCCATGCGGCATCCCACCTGAGAAGAAATACAGACAGAATTTCCATGTTTATACCGCATGAGAACACTCTCTATCACATTTCCATCACTGAGACGGAACAGATACTTCTGTGTACCGTCAATCCGGGATGTCTGTACATCTACCATCTTCAGTGCTGTGACAGGATATTCTTTCAGTTTTTCCCTCAGGCTTTTGGAAAGATTGGTCATCTCATCATAAGAAGTAACAAGGTGTTCATGCAGCCAGCTGTAAATCTGCTTCGCACGAAAAGGCTTATCTCCCAGAGTGGTCATCAGTTTCTTTAATTCGTCGATCGTCATTGACTTAATGTCTGTCATTACTTATTTTCTCCTGAATTTTGCAATAAAGAAGCCATCTGTTTTGTGTACTCCCGGCAGAAGCTGAAGATAACCCAGAGCTGTTGTCTCAGAATGCAGTTCTTCCGGAAGATACGGATCAATACTCTCCAGTTTGAACGGATGATTATTCATAAACCACAACATGTTCTCTTCATTCTCTTCCTTTGCGATAGTACAGGTACTAAATACCAGCACTCCGCCCGGTTTCACATATTCTGCCGCATTGTCAAGGATTGTTCTCTGAAGGATTACAATCTCTTCCTGCTTCTGTGCTGTCACCCTGTATTTGATCTCCGGCTTCTTTCCAATTACTCCATATCCGGAACATGGGACATCTGCCAGAACGACATCTGCCTTGAGTTCTGAATCTACATCAAATACCGTAGCATCCATCACATGAGCCTGCACATTAATGCAGTCTGTTCTGTGAATATTCTCTTCGATCATATCCACTTTGTACTGGCTGATATCGCGTGCATCTACTGTTCCGTAATCTCCCATTTTATCTGCAACATGGAGACTCTTTCCACCAGGTGCTGCGCACATATCTATCACATAATCCCCTTTTTGCGGATCTGCAATTTCTGCCACCAGCATGGAGCTTACATCCTGCACCTGGATTTTCCCCTGTATAAATGCATCCAGTGCAAGAATATGGTTATAATTTGAAATTTCATATGCATAGGGAAGATAAGGTGCAGGTTTCACTTCCACTCCCTGATCGACCAGGCTCTCATAAATCTCTTTCTGTGGATATTTATGAGTTCTGCATCGTACTGTGATCGGTTTCTCAGTGAGAAAATCTGTAAGGATCTTTTCTGTTTTTTCTTCCCCGTAATCCTCAAGCCAACGGTTTACCAGTGTTTCCGGCATAGAATATCTGACAGACAGATATCTGACCCGATTTTCTTCTCTTGAAGGAAGTTTCAGATTTTTCCACTCTCTGGCAATCGTACGAAGAACACCGTTTACAAAAGGTTTCAGGCTGTAAAAGCCTTTTCTCTGTGCCAGCTTCACCGCTTCATTACACACTGCACTGTCCGGCACACTGTCCATAAACCTGATCTGATAAACTGCACTTCTCAGGATTTCCCTGATCACAGGCTTCATTTTATCTACAGATACTTTTGAATATGAATCAATAATATAATCTATTAAAATACGATATTCCAGTGTTCCTTCACAGACTCTGGTAATAAAAGCTCTCTCCTGTCTTGGAAGGAACTGATATTTGGAAAGAGCATTGCGGATTGCAATATGGCTGTGTTTTCCCTCTTCCTCAATTTCCAGTAATATCTGTAATATCAGTTCTCTTGTATTTATTCCATTAGTCACGGTCTCTTCCTCCGGCAAGTATGATCAATCTTAAAAGCTGCAGGATTGATGAAGCAAGTGCTGCAACATAGGTGAGTGCTGCCGCTGTAAGAACCTTCCTTGCACCTTTTACCTCATCGTTTCCAAGCATTCCTGAACTTCCAAGCATTTTCAACGCTCTTGAAGAAGCATTGAATTCTACCGGAAGAGTTACAAGCTGAAAAAGAACCGCAAATGTAAACAAAATGATTCCAACAGTCAGCAGTGGACGGATTGAGAAAATCAGTCCTGCCAGAAACAATGGCCAGGAAAGTGTGGAACCGATGTTTGCAACAGGCACAATCGCAGAGCGAAGATTCAATGGCACATAGTTAGTCGCATGCTGAATAGCATGTCCACATTCATGCGCAGCCACCCCGATCGCAGCCACAGATGTTTTATCATATACATCCTGGGAAAGTGCCAGTTTCTTACTTCCCGGATCATAGTGGTCTGTCAGGCTGCCGGATATGGGTACTACCGTAACATCCGTAATTCCCGACATACGAAGAATCCGTCTGGCAGCATCGGCACCTGTAAGCCCCGATGCACTGCGCACTCTGCTGTAAACAGAAAACGTACTCTTTACCTTTGCAGATGCCAGTAAAGACAGCACCATTCCGATAACGAGCAGTAAATACGTAGGATCAAAATAATAATATCCGTACATCTAATCACTCCTTATGATCTGTAAAAACAATTCCATTTTCAATATGATATCCCCGGAGAAAGGCTTCTGTTTCCATACGCTTCTTACCTTCCAGCTGTACCTCTGTAAGAATCAGCACTCCTTCTCCACATGCTGTATGGATCCCCTCTTTATCTGCCAGGAAGATTGTTCCCGGAACAGCATCTGTTTTCTCAGTGCTGACTTTACATTTCCACACTTTCAGAGTTTTTCCATTAAGAAATGTATAAGCACTTGGCCATGGATTCAGGCCGCGTACAAGGCGTTCCAGTTCTTCTGCAGATTTTCTGAAATCCATCAGTCCCATCTGTTTGGTGATCATAGCCGCATAAGGTGTAGGACTCTCCTCCGGCTGTTTTTCAAACTCCGCAGTTCCCTGCTCAATAGATGGAAGCGTCTTGATCAGCAGATCCGCACCGGCCTGCGCAAGTTTTCCAAACAGGCTTCCACCTGTTTCTGTCGGAGAGATCGGAATCACTATCTTTGAAATCATATCACCGGTATCAAGACCTTCTCCCATCTGCTGGATCGTTACACCTGATACTTTTTCCCCGTCGATCACAGCCTGCTGGATAGGCGCTGCTCCTCTGTATTTCGGAAGAAGAGACGCATGAATATTGATACATCCAAATTTCGGAAGCTCCAGGATTTCTTTTGGAATAATCTGTCCATATGCAGCAACAACTATGATCTCAGGATTGATTTCTTTCAGAATCTCCAGAAATTCAGGGTTATTTCTCACTTTCTCCGGCTGATATACCGGAATATCGTGCATAACGGCTTCTTCTTTTACAGGTGTTGGCAATAATGTCTTACCTCTCCCTTTTGGTTTGTCAGGCTGAGTCACCACTGCTGCCACCGCATATCCGGCTTCTGTCAGTGCATGTAATGACGGCACTGCGAAATCCGGTGTTCCCATAAATACTATCTTCATTTGATTATCACTCCTCATCCTCATCATAGGAAACCTGATGAAGTTCTCCTTCTACCAGTTCTGTATACATATGTCCGTCCAGATGATCGATCTCATGGCAGAAAGCACGCGCAAGAAGACCTTCCCCCTCATATTCTACTTCATTCATATCTTCATCCAGAGCTTTTACCTTTACATAGTTCGGACGTGTTACCTGACCAGCCATTCCAGGTACACTTAAGCATCCTTCATCACCAGTCTGTTCACCTGATGTTTCAAGGATTTCAGGATTGATCAGCACGATAGGACCTTCTCCTATATCAATCACAACGATACGCTTCAGCATACCTACCTGTGGTGCCGCGAGGCCAACTCCCATTGCATCATACATGGTTTCAAGCATATCCCCGATCAGATCATGAATACGTGGTGTCATCTTTTCTACCGGCCTGCTGACCTTTGCAAGTACTTCGTCGCCCTGTAATCTGATTTTTCTAAGTGCCATTTCTTTATTCTCCTCTTCTTTAATTATGATGTTAGGATCAAAAGATATTTTGCCCCTAACCTGATATCTTGATTATTGTTATATCACGATTTCAGAAATTACTGCCTGTCGGATTTCCCTTCTGCAGCAGATTACTTCAGTAATGAGATTTTGAAAAACTCTGCCATAATTAACTGAAATCAAATTGTATGTATATTTTCCGGAAACCGGAATTTATCTCTATGTATTTCTCCAGCTGGTCTTTGATATGTACCAGCGTTTTATGATCTTTATGTTTTAAATAGATAACCTGTCTGTAAATATCCTTAACTTTTCCAACTGACGCATATGCCGGGCCAATGATATGCAGGTCATTTTCTCTGTATATCCTTTCTATATAAAGTTTCAGATAATACATGGCCTGAACCAGTTTCTCATCTTCCGGACCTGAACCCAGAACTGCCAGCATATGTGCCGCAGGCGGATAATCCAGAAGCATACGGTAACTCATCTCTTCCTCATAGAATGCCTGATAATCCTGCACTGCCGCCGCCTGAATACTGTAATGATCCGGATGATAGGTCTGGATCACTGCCTCTCCCGGTTTTTCCCCCCGTCCTCCCCGGCCAACTGCCTGACAGAGAAGCTGAAAGGTACGTTCCGCACATCGATAATCCTCTGCATTCAGCGAAAGATCCGCTGCTACTATTCCCATGAGTGTGACATCCGGAAAATCATGCCCCTTAACGATCATCTGTGTTCCGATCAGTATATCTGCCTCATGAGCAGCAAAAGCTGCAAGGATCTTTTCATAGCTGCCCTTGGTTCTTGTTGTATCAAAATCCATTCTGAGAGTCCTGACTTCTGGAAAATCTTCCCGCACTACCTTCTCGATCTGCTGTGTTCCTGCCTTAAATCCGCCAATATAAGGCGATCCGCACACCGGGCATATCCGGGGTTTTCCTGTCTCATATCCACAGTAATGACATAAAAGCCTTTCATTATTATGCTCCGAAAGAGAAACATCACAATGCGGACACTTCATCACATGTCCACAGGACCGGCAGGATACAAAACCTGCGTATCCTCTTCTGTTCAGAAAAAGCATTACCTGTTCTTTTTTCTCAAACCGGCCTTTCATCTTTTGCCGGAGTTCTCTGCTCAGTACAGACCTGTTTCCTGCTTTTAATTCCTCACGCAGGTCTACGATAGAAACCCGGGGCAGAGGTCTGCTTCCATATCTTGTTGTCAGCCTGACCAGACTATATTCCCCATTCATTGCCTTACTGTAGGCTTCCACTGATGGAGTAGCTGAACCCATTACCACATTTGCATGTTCTAAAACAGCTCTCCGGATTGCAGTTTCCCTTGCATGATAACGGGGTGTGCTTTCACTTTTATAGCTTGATTCATGTTCTTCATCAATAATGATCAGTCCCAGACTGGCAAATGGCGTAAACAGCGCAGATCTGGGACCGATCATCACCTGGACTTCTCCCTTTTTCGCACGTTTAAACTGATCATAGCGTTCTCCCTGAGACTGTCTGGAATTGATGACTGATACTTTATCCCCAAATCTGGCATAAAATCTGCGTACCGTCTGATATGTCAGAGCAATCTCCGGGATCAGCACGATTGCTTCTTTTCCCTGAGAAAGCGTCTGCTCGATCAGCTTTATATACACCTGGGTTTTCCCGCTCCCTGTCACTCCCTCGATCAGTACAGGCTTCGGCGATGGGTTTTTCCACTCTCTCTGTATCTGCTTTACTGCCGCTTCCTGTTCATCTGTAAGCGGCATTCGCCTTTCTCCGGAAATATCACCTGTATTCAGTGAAGTTCTCATTATCTCATCATATTCTATGCGGATAATCCCCTGCTCCTGAAATTTCTTTACAACAGCAGAAGTTGTCCCCAGTTCTTTCGCCGCATGTGTATAATCCAGTCTTTTTTCTTCAGAAGTTCCCTCAGAAGTCTTGTTCTGGCTTTAAACCTTGTTTGTTCAAGTTCTTTCAGCAACTGCGTTCCCGCCTCTTCGGAAATATCCAGGCATATATTATTTTTTTCTTTTGCCTTGATTTTCTCCTGGATAGGAAGTACTGTCCTGAGAGCCTGGATCATGGTGGAACCATAATTTTCTCTCATCCAGGCTGCCAGGGCGATCAGTCTGGATTCCGTAGTCTCTTCTCCACTGCAGATTTCACTGATTTCTTTAATCTTTTCGGGAGCAATTTTCGGTTTATCTGACAATCCGATCACATATCCTTTACGCACCCGGCCGGTATTTCCAAAAGGGATGGCTGCCACCATCCCTGCCTTTATTTTCTTCTCCAGCCTTTCCGGTACACGATATTGAAAACTCCGGTCCAGTTTATCACTGGAAATATCAATTATTATATCAGCATATATCATGAACTTATTCCTGTTTGACCCGCTACCTATTTACCAGCAAGAATATCTGCGATCAGGACACGTTCATCCATAGGATATTTCTTTCCTTTAATTTCCTGATAATCCTCATGTCCCTTACCTGCCAGAACTATAATATCCCCCGGCTCTCCATGATGGATTGCATAGGCGATGGCTTCTTTTCTGTCCGGAATCTCTACATATTTTCCATCGGTTTTTGCCATACCGATCTTGATATCATCGATGATCGCCTGTGGTTCTTCATCACGTGGATTATCAGAGGTAATGATGGTAAGGTCTGCAAGCTTTCCAGAAACCTCTCCCATCTCATAGCGGCGAAGCTTTGATCTGTTGCCTCCGCATCCAAACAGACATACCAGTCTGTGGGGATGATATTCTTTCAAAGTGGTCAGAAGACTCTCCAGAGCCATGGCATTATGCGCGTAATCGATCATCAGAGTAAAATCATCGGATACTTTTACCATTTCGATACGGCCTTTTACCTTAGCTACTTTTAAGGCTTTGAGAATGTTCTCTTCCGAAACCTTAAAATGACGGCAGATTGCGATTGCTGTCAATGAATTATAGATGCTGAATTTACCGGGAATATCTATCTCCACATGAAAATCCAGAAGTCCTTTCAGATGGTAGGAAATACCCAGATATCCTTTACCTCCGACCAGCTTTGCATCTTCCGCACGAAGGTCTGCTTCCGGTGAAAATCCATAAGTTTCCAGGCTGCATGTATGACCTTCAATAATCTTCTCGAAATGTTCATCATCTCTGTTTACAATTCCTACCTTGCACTGTTTCAGAAGTAAGGACTTGCATCTGAGATAATCATCAAAATCCTTATGTTCATTTGGTCCGATATGATCCGGCTCAATATTTGTAAAAATACCAAAATCGAAAACAAATCCCTGAGTTCTGTGAAGCATCAGTCCTTGGGAGGAAACTTCCATAACCACACAGTCACAGCCGGCTTCTGCCATCTCATGGAAATATTCCTGAATCACATAAGACTCCGGTGTTGTGTTCTTTGCAGGAATCACTTTGTCACCGATGATTGCTTCAATGGTTCCGATCAGTCCCACTTTATATCCGGCATTTTCCAGAATAGATTTTACCATATACGTAGTGGTTGTTTTTCCTTTTGTTCCTGTGATACCAATTGTTTTCAGTTTCTCTGCGGGATATCCGAAATATGCGGCAGAAATAAACGCCATTGCATATCGTGTATCTTTCACAAGAATGACTGTCACATCTTCCGGTACTTCCACAGCTTCTTCCACGATCAGAACCTTTGCTCCTTTTGCAACTACATCCGGCACAAATTTATGGCCATCCACCACTGCACCGCGGATACAGATAAAAAGAGAGCCCTCTTCTACTTTCCGGGAATCATAAATCACATTTTTTACTTCCTGGTCTGTACTGCCCTGAAGACATGTATATTCCAGCTTTTCCAGTAAGGATATTAATTTCATTTTAATCCTCCATATCATTTCCTGCCTGCCTGAATTTTATACAGCCTCTGCGGCAATTGCGTTACTGTTCACTCCGTTCACAGTAACTTAGCCAAAATTCATTCCAGATTGCCTGCAGCAATGGAATTTTGGCTTGTATGTCTCGGGATTTTGGCATATTCATGCCAAAACACCTCGCGGGATAGTGGTGTGTGAACAGTAACGCAATTTCTTTAAAGTCAGGCAGAGGTGTTTTACTAAAGCGTATATTCTATATAAGAATAGCACACCTCCCCTGTCGTTTCAACGTTGTTTCTCTACTTCTGCTGTTTTTTTGTCTTCCTGTAACAGAATGCACTGACTCCGGACATGATTGCAAAAATCCCCAGTACAATATACAAAGCCGTTTCTGTCTCATCTCCTGTACGTGGTTTGGAAGCAGTAGTATAAGCACTTCCGGACTTTGAGTCATATCCATAACTCTGGGAAGCCAGAGATGCCGGTTGCGGCGTAACTGTAACAATATTATCAGTTTCCTTTAATTCTACGTTTGCCTTAGATGTCATTGCCTGTGTACCAGTCTCATCAGATGTAACGATTACCTCATTGATCAATTCCTGACTTGCCATATATTGTGGAACAGTCACTGTGGCGTAAAGTGCAAAAGCCTCTCCCGGTGCGATCTGCGGAATCAGAGCCTGTGTGCCTGTGCTGTTTAATGTTACGCCCTCTTTCCTGACAAAGTTTGCCTGAATACCGGCATTTTGGAATCTTTCTGTACTGAGAACCGAATGAAGTGTCCGCTCACCCGTATTCCTGATGCAGATCTGATATGTGATCGTATCTCCCGGATATGCCTGTGTTCTGTCCGCAGTTTTCTCCACCTCAAAAGCCGCCTTTAATGCAATGACTTCTGTTTCGACTGATTTCTGACATCCAATACTTTCTTCCTTTCCCGGATATTTCGCTTTTACAGTTACTGTATGAATAAGCTCTCCTGCCTGCTCTTCTGTAAGCTGTACTGTCATCTGAAGATTTCTGATTTCTCCTGCCTTAAGACCTGAAATAATTCCCTGCATACCATTTGCAGTAAATCCCTCTTCCTGTTTCCATTCGGCTTTTATATTATCCTGAGAAAAAACACTGGACATCTCTATATTTTCCAGAGGTAATTCTCCTGTATTCTCTACAGACAATATATAAGTAAGGTTCTGCCCTGCACGTACCTCTTTCGTCTCCTGCTGTAACCGGGCTGTGATCCCTGTTTTTGCCTCCTGTACGGAAAGCAGAGCTGAAGGAGTTTCTGCAACAGTCCGGGTTTCATCCCCTGATTTCATCCAGAAATACGCACCTGTCCCCTCCCAATCTTTGCAAAGCGGTGCATCCTGGCACAGAGGATAATCTGTTTTTACAGAAGAAATATGATATTCTTCACGCAGAGACACCGGCACTTTCATGGTAAAGATATCTGTTTCCGCATCTGAAAGTGCAGTCTCACAGGTCAGCTTTGTAATCTGGGTTGTCTCACCTTTCTTATTTTGTATCTGTACGGATTCAGCCTGCAGATCATTCTTTAACGCTTCTGCATTTACCTGAAAATATTCTGAAATATATACAGTCAGAAAATATCTGGTTTTATCTTCCCTGATCTCATTTTGGTTCTCCTGCTCACTCTGTTGTGTCTGTCCGGTTTCTGTGTCAGATCCTTCTGCGTTTTCTTCTGCCTTCCGGTATTCTTCGCTTTCTATATCTTCTATATCTATTACTGCACTCTCTGATTCACACTCTGTATTTTCGGAATCCACTTCATCTGTCGTATTTTCTGCTGCTTCTGCTTCTCTCACTTCTCCATCCCATGTACTATTTTCCATCGGCAACTGTCCGTTCTCCGAAGCAGTATTTTCCTGTTGACTTTTGTACAGTTCTTTCAGACCGCTCACTTCCAGTGTCAGTTCTGCCTGAAATTTCTCTTCATCGATCCACTGTGCACTCTGCTTTAATCCCACAGCAGGAACATATAACTCTGCAGCTTCAAATTCTGCTGCTGATACTGCTCCTGCTCCCAAAATCCCGACAGCAGCCGTTATCATGACTGCTTTTTTTAACTGATTCCATATTCTTTTTTTCATTCTCTCATTCTCCTGAATTTTTATTCTATGTCATCTGAGGTACTTTCACTGTCAGAATGATATCGGTACAGTATCTTTCGAGATTATAAGTTCATATCCACAGACATACGCATCTCTCCTCTCTGTTTTGCACAATAAATAAGATTTTCAGAGTTTCTGCTCAGGATTCAAAACCATCTCCGGACTATCAATAAATAATTGGAAATTTTTGCACCGGACCGGTGCGTGAAAATAAGAAATACTAGATAACGGCTAGTTGCCG
>ENA-OQKJ01000096-OQKJ01000096.1-human-gut-metagenome-genome-assembly--contig:-NODE-96-length-22664-cov-2.749079_pt1 | contig 22664 bp, 17 predicted proteins | sample MGYA00242647_ERZ504795 | MGnify/ENA primary metagenome ERZ504795 (study PRJEB26092, sample SAMD00036398) | human gut metagenome | host: Homo sapiens | study: EMG produced TPA metagenomics assembly of...
GCCCGGTTTTATTTCCATTTGGCTTTCAACTATTCTGGTCTTTCCAATTTTACCTTTTCCAAAATTAGAAGATACCGAAACATTTGGTCATGTATCCTTCGTATCCGGAAGCATGGTATCCAGATAAGAGCACGGATCACCAAAGTCCGGACCCCATCCGGAGACATCATATACGTCGTAGTTTTGTTCATAACCATAGTTTTACATAGTATCCTGCATAGTACCATCCATCCAGGTCTACGGCATCAACCAGATTGATCACAACTTTTCCGCCAAGGGCAGCCTCTACTGATTTCTTGTAGGAGTTTGCTTTGTTGGTGTAAACTTCTACTGCAGACGGATATGGATACTCAATCTGGATCGGGTTGGCTCTCATCGATGGTGATACCGTCTTCTGCGAGCTCCTCGATTGCGGTATTCAGTTCTTCTACTGCGTTTTCCGGTATTTGTACCATCCATCAAAACCATCGCTGGTCTTGTTTTCGGCATCCCATACTTTGATCTTCACGCCGTCGGCGTCGATCTGTTTCTGTACGATTTCACCATAGTAGGTGCCTGCCGGGAAGGTTGTGTCGGTTCCGTTGATCTGAATGGTAGTGTCTTTTGACAGGCTTACGAAATATCCCGGGGTAAAGGTATTTCTAAGGGAAGTATACTTCAGATCCTCGCCAACCTGCTGTGCATTGTAAGCGCCACGATCTGCTGCAAAGCTGATCGCTCTTCTGAAGTGAACGTTCTGCAGTGCTTTGTTTGTTCTCTGGATTTCTTCGTCAGACTTTGTACTCTTTGCTGTTGTTCCGTCGTTGGCATTTGCAGTCGCAGTACGGTTGATATTGTAGAATCCCATGAAGGAAGTAGCGTCGGTATCTGAAACTACTGCGTACTGGTCGTACAGACCTTCGGATTTTGCTGTCTCCATAGTGGAGGTGTTCAGGTTTACATAGTCAACGGTACCTGCTTTTGCATCTGTGTACATTTTGGTAACATCAGACTGGTCATTGAACAGCCAGGTCAGGGTTTTAATGTTTACGTTGTCTTTGTTCCAGTAAGAATCGCTCAGTTTAAATACGATGGTATTTTTCGCTGTAGCGTTGGTTACCAGGTACGGTCCGCAGTATGCGATCGAGTTGGAATCTTTTCCGTACTGATAATCTGCTGCGGAGGAATCGTACTCAGCACCAAATTTACCGCCCTGGGACTGATAGTAGCTTCTGCTCATCGGCATGAAGATGGTGTAGCCAAGCATGGTCATGAAGTAGCTGCATGGCTCTTCCAGTGTGTACTCTACGGTATAGTCATCAACAGCTTTTACACCAACCTCGTCGAAATCGGTAACTTCACCGCTGATGTACTGGGATACGTTTTTGATCACGCCCTGTACCAGGTATTCCAGACCGCCCTGTGCATCACACATGTGCTGCATTCCAGCCACGAAGTCATCTGCTTTTACAGTATCCACTTCACGTCCCTGGGAATCGGTCCATTTTACATCTTTACGAAGGTGGAAGGTATAGGTCAGTCCGTCATCGGATACTTCATAGGATTCTGCCAGTGCCGGCTGCAGAGTTCCCTCTACATCGTACTCCATCAGTCCGTCATAGGTATTGATGATCGCATCGGTATCTGCCGCACGGGAAGTTGCAAGTCCGTCCCATGTTACCGGATCACTCGCATACGGCATGGAGAAGCTGTCTTTTAAGGTGTAACCTTTTCCTGCCAGATATTCTTTTACCCAGCTCTCATAGGTTCCTGTTCCTTTGAGCTCATCCCATTTTGCTCTCATCTCGTTGTAATCTTCTGCTTTGATAAAGTCAGTTGTTACAACATACTGATGATAACGGTCTTTATCGCTTCCCCAAAGGGTATAGTCCTTGGTGCGCGGAGCCATTCTGTACATCGCGTACGTACCACCTCTTGAGGTGAGCGGGTACATCATGGCGGACTCCATCAGTTTTCCCTCGGCAACTGCCATCAGGGCATATCTCTCATCCACCGTTTCTGCTTCCTTTGCAGTAGCAAGTGCATCGTTGAAATCGCCCAGTGCCTCGTTATAGAGCTCTGTGCTGGTCTCGTCGTATCCTTCCGGCATTTCGGACTCCTCTGCCTCGGCTTCGCTCTCACTGCTTGCAGATGCGCTTGCATCGCTTTCGGAAGATGCGCTGCTGCTTACGCTTACACTCTCATCCGCCGGATCAGAACTTCCGCTGCCGGAATTTCCACAGGCAACCAGGCTTGCAGTCATACTCATAACAAGTAATGCGCTTACAATTTTTCTTTTCATAATTTCTTCCTAACTCCTTTCATGGATTCGCGTTGTTTTTGCATCATCCGGACATTTGCCGGAACGGCTTCGCCATTCCACCGTTTTTCATTTTGGCACTTTACCACATCAAAACGAATAGCACAAAAAGGAGATGCGTCCAACAAGATTTGTTTTCTTCATCCCTCATGCCCGTACATTTGTCCGTTTGTCCAAAAACAACTGGGTTCATTATAACCCGAACTCTCTCTGTTTGTCAATATCCGATGCAGGAGAAAAGTGTATAAACTGCATTTAAAGTAATCAAAATCCTCTATTTTCCTCTTTTTGGGTATTGTTCTGATGCCGTTTTTCTATTTTCCTGTATTCTTCGGTTTTAGAATAAAAAAAGATTACACAAATAATTGTTTCTTTCCATTTGCGTTCTGCAGCACTGTCTTTTTGTATTTGTTTCAGATTTTGCTCCGGGAAAGAATCCTGCCGGACGCAAAAACAGACTTCTGAAAATCACATTTCTTCTTATTTAAGAGCGTCATACTGTTTTTTACTTTCGTTTCCTTCTTTTACAAAGCAAAGCCTTCCATGAAGACCGCTCACACCGAAATCACTTTCTTGTTACTGTTCACTCCGTTCTCAGTAACACGCTTCGCGATGCACAGAATTTATGCTAAACCGCATAAATTCGCGCTGTATGTCTCGGGATTTTGGCATATTCATGCCAAAACGCCTCGCGGGATAGTAGCGTGTGAACAGTAACACTTTCTTACTTTTTGTCTTCGACAGTCTCCGGACTATTGACAGCAAAAAAAAATCCTGCTAATATTAATTTTAATAAGGAACCAGTGCAGTACACGGAAAACAGGCACCGCACGCGGCGTCTCTGATATCCTTGTCGGATACAGCAGACGCTTTTTTGTCTTTCTTGTGTATCATCACTTCTGCATCCGTATCCGCACGAAAAGAAAAAAAGGAGACTTCTTTTATGTATCTTTATAATTCTGCAACCCATAAAAAAGCTGAATTCCTGACACACACACCGGGCCGTGTAGAAATGTACACCTGCGGACCTACCGTTTATCATTTTGCGCACATCGGAAACCTGCGCAGTTATATTATGGAGGATGTCCTGGAAAAGGCACTCCGCTATGAAGGCTACGACGTCAACCGTGTCATGAACATCACCGATGTCGGCCATTTAAGCTCCGATGCGGACACCGGCGAGGACAAGATGGTCAAAGGTGCAAAGCGCGAGCACAAAACAGTCATGGAAATCGCACAGTATTACACCGATGCATTCTTTGCGGATTGCAAAAAGCTGAACATCAAGCGCCCGGATGTCGTACAGCCGGCAACGGGATGCATTGACGAATATATCAGAATCATTGAAAAACTGATGGACACCGGCTACGCTTACTTTGCCGGCGGAAATGTTTACTTTGACACCAGCCGTCTCGACCACTACTACGTATTCAACGATCACGACGAGGATGACCTCGCGGTCGGTGTGCGTGAGGGCGTAGAGGAAGATACAAACAAACGCAACAAAAATGATTTCGTTCTCTGGTTTACGAAATCCAAATTTGAGAACCAGGCCTTGAAATGGGATTCCCCGTGGGGCGTCGGTTATCCGGGATGGCACATCGAGTGCTCCGGTATCTCCATGAAATACAATGGCGAATACCTTGACCTGCACTGCGGCGGCGTAGACAATGCATTCCCGCACCACACAAACGAGATTGCACAGTCCGAAAGCTACCTTGGCCACGCCTGGTGCCCGCAGTGGTTCCATGTGCATCACCTGAATACATCGACTGGAAAGATGTCGAAATCGAAAGGTGAGTTTTTAACCGTTTCTCTTCTTGAGGAAAAAGGTTATGATCCTCTCGTCTACCGTTTCTTCTGCCTCCAGTCTCATTACCGTAAGGCGCTTGTCTTCACCTGGGAAAACCTGGACAACGCCAAAATTGCCTACGACAAGCTGATCGCCCGCATCGCCGCTTTAGACCCGAAAGACGGACCGGCCGAGGAAGCTTCTATGACTGCTTTAAAAGAGAAATTCCAGAAAGCGCTCGATGCCGACCTCAACACCTCGCTTGCCATCACAACGCTGTACGATGTGTTAAAAGCAGACATGCATGATGCTGCAAAGCTGGCGCTTCTCGACAGTTTCGATCAGGTACTCGGTCTTTCCCTTCTCGCTCATGCAGAAGCAAAGAGAAAAGAGGCCGCAAAGACAACTTCCGCTTCCACTGCATCCGGTTATCAGATTACCGGCGAGGGAGATCCGGAGATTGATGCGCTCGTTTTAAAACGATATGAAGCAAAGAAAGCCAAAAACTTTGCGGAAGCAGATAAGATCCGTGACGGTCTGAAAGCACAGGGCATTGAAGTTACCGATGTACGCGGCGGAGCCGTCTGGAAACGGATCTGAAAATCTTTTCGTAACCATACATTACAGGCAAAGAGAACTGTCCCAGGGCAGTTCTCTTTTTTGTGCTATTCTTTACCCAAAGGAAGTCAAACAGCAGTAACTTCTGCCGTTCTTGACAAGAAAAGGCGGTACCCCTGTTTTCGGGCACCGCCTTTTCCTGTCACTTTTTGATTTTCTTTGATTCTCTTTATTTAATGATACGAACCTTTAATACACCATCAACTGCTTCGAGGGCTTTTACTATCTCCTCGGTTGCTTCGCTTTCCAGATCCATCATCGTGTAAGCGTAATCGCCTTTACCTTTGTTTGTCATATCGCTGATGTTGACATCCGCATTACCCATAACGGTTGTGAAGGCTCCCAGCATACCTGGGATATTCTTGTGGCAGATCGTCACACGGCCTGCGCCTGTGCATACGCCCATGCTGCAGTTCGGGAAGTTGACGGAGTTTCTGATGTTTCCGTTCTCAAGGAAATCACGGATTTCCTTGACTGCCATCACAGCACAATTGTCCTCGGATTCTTTGGTGGATGCTCCAAGGTGCGGGGTAACGATCGTTCCCTCTGCACCGACTACCTTCGGATTTGCAAAGTCGGTCACATATTTCTTCATTTTTCCGGCCTTTAAAGCCGCGAGAACAGCATCCTCGTCAACGAGAAGATCTCTTGCATAGTTCAGAAGAACCACGCCGTCTTTCATCTCTTCGATCGCCGCTTTGTTGATCATGCCCTTGGTGCTGTCCAAAAGCGGCACGTGGATGGTGATATAATCGCAGGTGCGATAGATATCTTCTACATTCTGGATGTGATGGATGTCGCGGGACAGGTTCCATGCTGCATCGACAGAGATGTATGGATCATATCCATATACTTCCATACCAAGATGGGTGGCTGCATTTGCCACAAGCTGGCCGATGGCACCAAGGCCGATGATACCGAGTTTCTTTCCGCTGATCTCACAGCCGGCAAATTTCTTTTTCTGTTTTTCTGCTGTCTTTGCGATGTCGCCGTCTTCTTTGTCGCTCTTCACCCATTCAATACCACCTGCGATATCACGGGATGCCAGCAGCATACCGGCAAGTACAAGCTCTTTGACACCATTTGCATTGGCTCCCGGTGTATTGAAGACCACGATACCCTGCTCTGCGCAGTCGGCAAGCGGAATGTTGTTGACACCGGCTCCTGCTCTTGCTACGGCAAGGAGGCTCTTCGGCAACTCCATGCCGTGCATGGCTGCACTTCTGACGAGAACCGCATCGGCTCCCTCCAGGCTCTCGGTCTGCTGATAGTTTTCATTAAAGTTTGCAAGGCCTACGCCTGCAATCGGATTTAAGCAATGATACTGAAACATTAGAGATTTTCCTCCTCGAACTTTTTCATGAAGGCAACAAGTGTCTCAACGCCTTCTTTTGGCATTGCATTGTAGATGCTTGCACGCATACCACCGACGGTACGATGGCCTTTCAGGTTTTCAAGTCCGGCTTCCTTGGACTCTTTGACGAATTTGGCATCCAGATCTGCATTTCCGGTGATAAACGGAACGTTCATTAGAGAACGGTCTTCCGGTACAACGGTTCCTTTGAAGAGCTTGCTCTGATCCAGGAAATCATACAGCAGTTTTGCTTTTTCTTCGTTGCGCTGTTTCATGACTTCCAGTCCGCCCATTTTCTTCAGCCATTTGAACACTTTGCCGCACATGTAGATGCAGTAGCAGTTCGGCGTGTTATACAGAGAGCCTGCGTCTGCATGCGTTTTGAATTTCATCATGGTCGGTGTTCCCGGCAGGACATCGTCGGTAATCAGATCGTCACGGACAATGGAGATGACCATTCCGGCAGGTCCGATGTTTTTCTGGACACCGCCGTAGATGATGCCGTAATCAGAGACATTGACAGGTTCGGAGAGGAAACAGGAGGAGACGTCTGCCACCAGGGTTTTGCCCTTGGTATTCGGCAGTTTTTTGTATTTGGTGCCGTAAATGGTGTTGTTTTCGCAGATATAAACATAGTCGGCATCCGGGCTGATGGCAAGATCGCTGCAGTCCGGGATGTAGGAAAATGTTTTGTCCTCAGAGGAGGCAATTTTGTTTGCCTTTCCGTATTTCTGCGCCTCTGCATATGCTTTCTTTGCCCACTGTCCCGTTACGATGTAATCAGCGACACCGTTTTTCATCAGGTTCATCGGAATCATGGGAAAACTGCAGGGAGGCACCGCCCTGAAGAAACAGAACTTTGTAATTTGACGGAATTCCCATCAGGTCACGAAGGTCTGCTTCTGCCTCATCGATGATATTCTGGAATACTTTGGAACGGTGGCTCATCTCCATGACGGACATGCCGCATCCGCGGTAATCCAGCATTTCCTCCTGGGCTTCTTTCAACACTTCCTCTGGCAGAACCGCCGGTCCTGCGGAAAAAATTATAGACTCTGCTCATTTTTTTGTCCTCCTGTTTCTCTTACTGCTTTATATTACTTGGAAACCACCGTTTCTATACCGGTGGTTTCCATTGTAATCTTATGTATTTTCTTTGTATCTTTTCTTACAAGTATGTAATTCATATGGTAATACGGTATTGCTTTACCACGTTGAAACTATGATACCCCTTTGTCAGAAATCTGTCAATCCTTTTCTTGCTCCTTTTTGCCAGATCCTCCGCATCGAAAACATCCTCGATCGGTGCTCCGGCCGGAACCATCGGGAATACCTTCTCATCACAGTCAATCCACACATCGATCAGCGCCGGTTTTCCGCTCTCGATTGCTGCACGGATCGCCGGACCCATCTCCTCTTTTTTTGTCACACGGATTCCCTTTACACCGAGCGCCTCGGCAACCTTTACAAAGTCTGCCTGATCCTGCAGAACCGTGTTGGAATACCGCTTTCCGTAGAACAGAGTCTGCCACTGGCGCACCATACCGAGCACGTGGTTATTGACAACAACCTCAATGACCGGAATGTTATGTCTGGAAAGGGTTGCCAGCTCGTTCATGTTCATACGGAAGCAGCCGTCTCCTGCGATGTTGATGACAACCTTGTCCGGGCGTCCCATTTTTGCACCCATCGCTGCTCCAAGACCAAAGCCCATCGTTCCAAGACCGCCTGATGTCAGAAGCGTTCTCGGCTTCGTATAGCGGTAATACTGTGCCGCCCACATCTGGTGCTGGCCGACATCCGTTGTGATAATTGCCTGTCCGTCCGTTGCCTTATAGATCTCCTCGATCACATACGGTCCGGTAAGCCCCTCTTCATGCTTTAACGGGTATTTTTCTTTCATTTCCCTGATCTTTGCAATCCACTCATCATGGTGCATCGGCTCCAGCTTCGCATTCAGCCGTTTTAAGACCTCTTTGACGTCTCCGATGATGCTGTACTCAACCGCAACGTTCTTATTGATTTCTGCGGCATCTACATCGATCTGAACAATTTTCGCATGGTTGGCAAATTTTGCGGCATTTCCGGTGACGCGATCGGAAAATCTTGCCCCGAGTACAATCAGAAGATCGCACTTTGTCACACCGTAGTTTGAGGTTTTTGTTCCATGCATGCCAAGCATGCCGGTGTACAGCTCATCTGTTCCCGGAAATGCTCCTTTTCCCATCAAAGTGTCGCAGACCGGCGACTGGATCCGGTGTGCCAGTTCGCGTACTTCTTCGGATGCACCCGAGATAACACTGCCGCCGCCCACAAAAATGTAGGGACATTTCGACTCCTGAATCATGGATACAACGTGATCCAGTCCTTCTTCTGTGATTCTTTCGGTAAATGGTTCAATTTTTTCCGGTGTTTTCGGCTCGTATTCGCAGGTTGCCGCCGTTACATCCTTGGTAATATCCACCAGTACAGGGCCCGGTCTTCCGCTCTTTGCGATCGTAAACGCACGGCGCAGCGTATCTGCAAGAACGGTGATATCTTTTACAATCACACTGTATTTTGTGATCGGCATTGCGACACCCGCAATGTCAATCTCCTGAAAGCTGTCTTTTCCAAGCAGTGCCTTTCCTACGTTGCAGGTAATCGCTACCATCGGTGTAGAATCCATGTAGGCGGTTGCAATTCCGGTGACAAGATTCGTTGCGCCCGGGCCGCTTGTAGCCATGCAGACGCCTGTTTTTCCAGTAGCACGCGCATATCCGTCCGCCGCATGCGCAGCACCCTGCTCGTGTGAAGTCAGGATATGGTGGATTTCCGGATGACGGTAAAGTTCATCATAGATATTTAAAATGGTTCCGCCCGGATAGCCGAACACGGTATCCACACCCTGCTCCTTCAGGCACTCGATAACAATCTGTGATCCAGTTAATTCCATGTCTGTATGATTCCTTCCTTATGTTTTTCGCTTTGTGTATGAAATCTGTTTATGAAATCAGCCATCCGAGAAAAAGCGCGTTCGGACGGCTGATATGATTTTATGATTTACGCGGGCAACGAGCCAAAGTCCGTGCTTGCACGAGACCTTGGCGACTGCCGCGATAACTATGAGAAACTCGCAGAGCGTGTTTCTCATAGTTTTTCTGAATTAGAACTCCAGAATAGCTCCCTTATTTGCACTGGAAACCATCTTTGCGTAGCGTTTCAGATAGCCTGTCGTTACCTTTGGTTCTCTCGGAGTCCATGCAGCTTTTCTGCGTGCCAGCTCTTCGTCCGATACGACAACTTCCAGCTTATGCTCCGGAATATTGATACGGATGAGATCGCCTTCCTCAACGAGTGCAATCGGACCTCCCTCTGCTGCCTCCGGGCTTACATGACCGATGGACGCACCGCGGGATGCGCCGGAAAAACGGCCGTCTGTGATCAGGGCTACGGAAGAACCAAGTCCCATACCTGCAATGGCAGAAGTCGGATTCAGCATTTCACGCATACCAGGACCGCCCTTTGGTCCCTCATAGCGGATCACAACAACATCGCCTGCCACGATCTTGCCGCCGCGGATTGCCTCGATGGCATCCTCCTCGCAGTCAAAGACTCTGGCCGGGCCTTCATGAACCTGCATCTCCGGAACAACGGCAGAACGTTTGACAACTGCGGTATCCGGTGCCAGGTTTCCTTTCAGAACGGCGATACCGCCGGTCTTGCTGTATGGATTCTCAACCGGGCGGATGATCTCAGGATTTTTATTGACACATCCTTTGATGTTCTCTCCTACGGTCTTTCCGGTTACTGTCATACACTCTGTGTGCAGCAGATTCAGCTTGTTCAGCTCATTCATAACGGCATAAACACCGCCTGCCTCGTTCAGCTCCTCGATGTAGTGGTATCCTGCCGGAGCCAGATGACAGAGGTTCGGGGTCTTCTCGCTGATGGCGTTTGCCATCTCCGGATTCAGCTCTACGCCTGCCTCATGCGCAATGGCCGGCAGATGCAGCATACTGTTGGTGGAACATCCCAGTGCCATATCGACGGTCAGAGCGTTTAAGAATGCTTCTTTTGTCATGATGTCTCTTGGACGGATATCCTGTTTTAACAGCTCCATAACCTGCATACCGGCTCTCTTTGCCAGGCGCAGACGCTCGGAGTATACGGCCGGAATCGTTCCGTTGCCTTTTAAGCCCATACCGAGAACCTCGGTCAGGCAGTTCATGCTGTTTGCGGTGTACATACCGGAGCAGGAACCGCAGGTCGGGCACGCATTGCACTCGAAATCATAGACGTCTTCCTCTGTCATGGTTCCGGCAGCGTAGGAGCCGACTGCCTCGAACATGCTCGAAAGACTTCTCTTCTCGCCTTTTACGTGGCCGGCAAGCATCGGGCCGCCGCTGACAAATACGGTCGGAACATTGACTCTTGCTGCTGCCATCAGAAGACCAGGTACGTTTTTATCACAGTTCGGGATACATACCAGGGCATCAAACTGATGTGCCATTGCCATACACTCGGTGGAATCGGCGATCAGGTCACGGGTAACGAGGGAATATTTCATTCCGATGTGTCCCATGGCGATACCGTCACAGACTGCAATGGCCGGGAATACGATTGGTGTTCCGCCTGCCATGGCAACGCCCATTTTTACAGCCTCTGTAATTTTATCCAGGTTCATGTGGCCCGGTACAATCTCATTGTAGGAGCTTACGATTCCTACGAGCGGTTTTTTCATTTCTTCTTCGGTCAGACCCAGCGCACGCATCAGAGAACGCTGCGGTGCCTGTGCGATTTACTGATCACAGCATCACTTCTCATGATCTTTTCCTCTTTTCTTATCTTACAGTTTTATGCTAGAGTGTGTCTGAAAAATCATTTCCGCAATCTGCAAGCCTCACTCCAGTGCTTTTACCAGCAGATCTCCCATTTCGGATGTAGAAACTCTAGTGCATCCCTCGGACATGATGTCTACGGTGCGGTATCCGCCTTTTAAGATTTTCTGTACAGCATTTTCTACTGCCTCTGCCTCTTTATCGAGATCCAGAGAGTAGCGGAGCATCATGGCCGCGGACAGAACCGTTGCAATCGGGTTTGCAATGTTTTTTCCTGCGATATCCGGTGCAGAGCCGTGACTTGGCTCGTACAGGCCGAATTTTGTCTCGTTCAAACTGGCGGAAGAAAGCATTCCGATGGAACCTGCCACCATACTTGCCTCATCGGAAAGGATATCTCCGAACATGTTTTCTGTCAGAACTACGTCAAACTGGCACGGATTGTGAACAATCTGCATTGCACAGTTATCAACCAGCATATGCTCTAACGTAACGTCCGGATAATCTTTTGCAACATCCTCCACAACAGCTCTCCACAGACGGGAGGAGTCGAGAACATTTGCTTTATCTACACTTGTTACTTTTTTCTTTCTCTTTCTGGCGATGTCGAAGGCACGGATTGCAATACGGCGGATTTCAGGCTCGCTGTAAGTCAGGGTATCCGTTGCTTTTTTTGATGCCGTTCTCTTCTACGGTGCTGCGCTCTCCGAAATACAGGCCGCCGGTCAGTTCACGCATGATCAGCATGTCAAAGCCCTCACCGATAATTTCTTCTTTTAACGGGCAGGCATCCTTTAATTCCTGATACAGGTACGCCGGGCGCAGGTTTGCAAACAGGCCTAACGATTTCCGGATTTTTAAAAGTCCGGCCTCCGGGCGCTTATCCGGGCTTAATTTGTACCATGGGGAGGTCTTGGCATCTCCTCCGATGGAGCCCATCAGAACAGCGTCACATTTTTTTGCTTCTTCTATGGTTTCATCTGTCAGCGGCACGCCGTGCACATCAATGGAGGCTCCGCCCAGCAGAAGGTTGGTATATTCAAACTTATGTCCATATTTCTCGCAGACAGCGTCCAGAACTTTTTTTGCTTCCTTTACAATTTCCGGTCCGATTCCGTCACCGTGAATTAATCCAATACGGTATTCCATATCTTTCTCCCTCTTTTCTTCCGGCTGAAAAACCGTTCTATTTTCTCTGCGTCTATAGCATTTCTAAATTATACGCCATTTTTCCGGTAATTTCAACACGAAATTTCTTTGCATCGGACGAAACGCAATAATCTTTTTGCTTTTTTGCCATTTAAAAGAAAAATACGCGGCATTTTTCCCCGTTTTCGCCGTGTTCCGCCGAAGAAGTTTCGGGGGCGAAAAAAACGCAGGCATTCATTCTTTTTGAATACCTGCGTTTTTCCTGGCTTTTCGCCGTGTGAAATTATTTTTTCTTTTCTGTTTTCTCTTCAACGACTGCTGTCTCCGGTTTTTCAACCTCTGTGATGGCTGTTTTGCGCATCGGGATACGGCAGTTTTTGTTGTTTCCGAACTCTACGATGACATCGTCGTCTGTGATATCGATGACTACGCCGTAGAAACCGCTTGTTGTGATGACTGCATCGCCGACTGCGAGGTCATTCAGCATTGCCTGCAGTTTTTTTCTGCTCTTTCTTCTGCGGGCGGATCATTAAGAAATACATCATACCGAACATGATGACCAGCCACATAATTAACATACCAGTGCTCATCACACCGCTGTTTGCTGCTGTTGTTGTTGCTAAAAACATTTTCTTTCCTCCTGTTATTCGAGAGTACATCCCGTTCTTTAGACACACCTATCATAATACACAATCCGGAACCGATGGGCAAGTCTTTTTCGGATATTTTCCAAAGATTTCATACTTTCCCGATTACTTTTTGTCGTATTCCTCAAATCCTGCGAGTTTTGCCCGTTTGTAGGAAGCAAAATTGCCCTCGTCCAGCGCGGTCCGGATTTCTGTCATCATATTGTTGTAGAAATACAGGTTGTGCAGAACACAGAGCCGCATGCCGAGCATCTCTTTTGCTTTCAGCAGATGACGGATGTAGGCTCTGCTGTAGTGACGGCACGCCGGGCACTGGCAGCCTTCCTCGATCGGACGCGGATCCAATTCGTATTTCTGGTTGAACAAATTCATTTTTCCATGATTTGTATAAACGTGACCGTGACGTCCGTTCCGGCTCGGATATACACAGTCGAAGAAATCAACGCCGCGCTCTACACCCTCGAGAATATTGGCCGGTGTTCCGACACCCATCAGATATGTCGGTTTTTCTTTTGGCAGATACGGAACCACTTCATCGAGAATATGATACATCTCCTCGTGTGTCTCTCCTACCGCAAGACCGCCGACGGCATATCCGTCAAGATCCATCTCGGAAATCCGTTTTGCATGATCGATACGGATATCTTCATAGATTGCTCCCTGATTGATACCAAACAGCAGCTGGTGCTTGTTGATGGTATCCTCTCTCTGGTTCAGTTCCTGCATTTTATCCTTGCATCGCTGCAGCCATCTTGCCGTACGGTCCACGGAATTCTGCACATAACGGCGGTCTGCCACACTCGATGGGCACTCGTCGAAGGCCATCGCAATCGTGGATGCCAGGTTGGACTGAATCTGCATACTCTCCTCCGGTCCCATAAAGATCTTTCTTCCGTCTACGTGGGAGTGGAAATAAACTCCCTCCTCCTTGATTTTCCGAAGGCCTGCAAGAGAGAATACCTGGAATCCGCCGGAGTCGGTCAGGATCGGTTTATCCCAGACCATAAACTTGTGGAGTCCGCCCATCTTCTTTACGACCTCGTCGCCCGGACGCACGTGGAGGTGATACGTGTTGGAGAGCTCTACCTGCGTGCCGATCTGCTGGAGATCCTCAGTGGAAACGGCTCCCTTGATCGCTGCCGCGGTTCCGACATTCATGAATACCGGCGTCTCGATATTGCCGTGCACGGTTTCCATGTGGGCGCGCTTCGCTCTTCCTTCCATTTTCAGAATTTTATACATAACGCTTTTCATCCTTTCTCATGATCCCTGCCGCCTGTTTTTCATGCAGGGTATACTATTTTTAGTATACAGGCAAAACCCGTTTTTGACAATGCCTGAATTTTCTTTTTTCTGCCTTTTTCCCTCCTGGTTTCTCCATTTTTCACAAGGACTTTATACTTTTTTCGTAAGACATCGCCCTTTTTCCAATTGTATTTCCTTATTTTTTGTCGTATAATGTGTTGAGATTGTTTCTTATTATAAAAGGAGTTTGATTCATGACTGATAAAAAATATACTCTCGGAATCGACATCGGTTCCACCACTGTTAAAATTGCGATCCTCGACGAAGAGAACCAGCTTCTCTTTGCCGATTACGAGCGCCATTTTGCAAACATTCAGGAAACCCTTGCCCACCTGCTCGGGGAAGCACACGAAAAACTGGGCGAACTGACCCTGCAGCCGGTCATCACCGGTTCCGGCGGACTTGCGCTTGCCAACCACCTCGGCATCCCGTTCACGCAGGAAGTTATCGCGGTTTCCACTTCGTTAAAAGCACTCGCTCCGCAGACCGACGTTGCCATCGAGCTCGGCGGTGAGGATGCCAAGATCATCTATTTTGAGGGCGGCAATGTGGAGCAGCGTATGAACGGTATCTGCGCCGGCGGCACCGGTTCTTTCATCGACCAGATGGCTTCTCTTCTGCAGACCGATGCAACCGGACTCAACGAATACGCGAAGCATTACCAGGCGATTTATCCGATCGCAGCACGCTGCGGTGTATTCGCAAAAACCGATATCCAGCCGCTCATCAACGACGGTGCAACAAAAGAGGATCTTTCCGCTTCCATTTTCCAGGCAGTTGTCAACCAGACCATTTCTGGTCTTGCCTGCGGTAAACCGATCCGCGGCCACGTTGCCTTTCTCGGCGGCCCGCTGCACTTCCTCTCGGAATTAAAGACAGCATTCGTCCGTACCTTAAAACTGGATGACGAGCATACAATCGTACCGGACAACTCCCACCTGTTTGCAGCCATCGGTTCTGCGATGAATGCAGACGGAAAAACCGAGATTTCCCTTCTCGCACTGAAAAAACGGCTCGAAGAGAAAGTTGCTATCGATTTTGAGGTTGCCCGTCTTGAGCCGCTGTTTAAAGATCAGGCCGAGTATGACGAATTTCTGGCGCGCCAGAGTGTCAACAACGTCGTGACCGCCGATCTTTCCACCTACGAGGGAAACTGCTATCTCGGTATTGATGCCGGTTCCACGACGACCAAAGCTGCACTCGTCGGCGAAGACGGTGCTCTTCTCTATTCCTTCTACAGCAACAACCACGGAAATCCGCTCGGCACATCGATCCGCGCGATCCAGGAGATCTACTCCAAACTGCCGGATTCCGCACAGATCGCCTGGTCCTGTTCGACCGGTTACGGCGAGGCGCTCATCAAAGCTGCACTGATGCTGGACGAGGGTGAGGTAGAGACGATTTCCCATTATTACGCTGCCGCGTTCTTCGATCCGGAAGTCGACTGTATTCTCGACATCGGCGGCCAGGATATGAAGTGCATCAAGATCAAAAACGGCACTGTAGACAGCGTACAGCTGAACGAGGCATGTTCCTCCGGCTGCGGTTCCTTCATCGAGACGTTCGCGCAGTCCCTGAACTACAGCGTGCAGGATTTCGCGCATGAGGCGCTGTTTGCAAAACACCCGATCGATCTTGGTACCCGCTGTACCGTATTTATGAATTCCAAGGTAAAACAGGCGCAGAAAGAGGGCGCATCCGTCGCCGATATTTCTGCCGGACTTGCCTGCTCCGTTATTAAAAACGCATTATATAAGGTAATTAAAGTTTCGGATGCCACCGAGCTGGGACGCCACATCGTCGTACAGGGCGGTACGTTCTACAACGACGCTGTTCTCCGAAGCTTTGAACGGATCGCCAACTGCGAAGCCATCCGCCCGGACATCGCCGGCATCATGGGTGCGTTCGGTGCGGCGCTGATCGCAAGAGAGCGCTACTCCGCCGATCAGGAGACCACGATGCTCTCCATTGAAAAGATCAACGAGCTGAAATATTCGACCACGATGGCAAACTGTAAGGGATGTACGAACAGCTGCCGTCTGACCATCAACAAATTCTCCGGCGGCCGTCAGTACATCAGCGGAAACCGCTGCGAGCGCGGTATCGGAAAAGAGAAAACAAAGATCATATTCCGAACCTGTTCGAATACAAATACAAACGGATCTTCGGCTACCAGCCGCTGCCGCAGGATGAAGCGATCCGCGGAGAGGTCGGCATTCCGAGAGTCCTCAATATGTTTGAGAATTATCCGTTCTGGTACACCTTCTTTACGCAGCTGAAATACCGCGTGGTACTCTCTCCGACCTCGAGCCGCAAGATCTACGAGCTCGGTATTGAGTCGATTCCAAGTGAATCCGAGTGCTATCCGGCCAAACTGGCGCACGGCCATGTGACCTGGCTCTTACGCCACGGTGTGAAGTTCATCTTCTACCCGTGTATCCCGTACGAGCGCACCGAGTTCCCGGAAGCCATCAACCACTACAACTGCCCGATCGTTACCTCGTATGCGGAAAATATCAAAAACAACGTGGACGAGCTGCAGGACGATTCCATTACGTTCCGCAATCCGTTCCTTGCGTTTACGAGTGAAAAGGTGCTTGCCGATGGTCTTGTCAAAGAGTTCTCCGGTCTGCCGGAGGATGAAGTCCGTGCTGCTGTTCATGCCGGATGGGAAGAGCTTGGCGCTGCAAGACGCGATATGCAGAAAAAAGGCGAGGAAACGCTTCAGTATATGAAAGAAACCGGCCGCAGAGGCATCGTGCTTGCCGGCCGTCCGTACCACATCGATCCGGAAATCCATCACGGTATCCCGGATATGATCAACTCCTACGGACTGTGCGTGCTGACGGAGGACTCTGTTTCCCATCTGGCACCGCTCGAGCGTCCGCTCCGTGTCAATGACCAGTGGATGTACCACACCCGTCTGTATGCAGCTGCAAACTATGTAAAGACACGCGACGATCTTGACCTGATTCAGCTGAACTCGTTCGGCTGCGGTCTCGACGCCGTTACCACCGATGAGGTTTATGAGATTCTGACCAGAAGCGGCAAGATTTATACCTGCCTGAAGATCGATGAGGTCAACAACCTCGGCGCTGCCAGAATCCGTGTCCGCTCTCTGCTCGCTGCCCTCCGTGCACATGATCGGAAACAGGCGGTACGCGAGATTCTTCCGTCCTCGATCCAGAAACCGGTCTTCACGAAAGAAATGCGGAAAGACTACACAATCCTCTGCCCGCAGATGTCACCGATCCACTTCTCGCTTCTGCAGCCGGCGTTCAACGCAGCCGGATACAATCTGGAAGTGCTTCCGAACGACAACAAAGAGGCGGTTGATGTCGGACTGAAATACGTCAACAACGATGCCTGCTATCCGTCTCTGATGGTAGTCGGACAGATTATGCAGGCGCTGCTCTCCGGCAAGTATGACCTGAACAAAGTGGCTGTCATCATGAGCCAGACCGGCGGCGGCTGCCGTGCTTCGAACTACATCGGATTTATCCGCCGTGCGCTGGAGAAGGCCGATATGACGCAGATTCCGGTCATCTCGATTAACTTGAGCGGTCTGGAGGAAAATCCGGGCTTCAAGATCACGCCGGATCTTGCGATTCGTCTCTGCTATGCAGCAGAATTCGGCGATATCATGATGAAATGTATTTACCGGATGCGTCCTTATGAGCAGAAGAAGGGTACAACAGACCGGATTCATCAGAAATGGGAAAAGATCTGTATTGATTTTATTTCAGCAAAACGCTTAAGCCATACCCGCTTCAAACAGATCTGCCGCACGATGATTCGCGATTTCGACCACATTCCGATCACCGATGAAAAGAAACCGCGTGTCGGTATTGTCGGCGAGATTCTTGTTAAGTTCCTTCCGGCGGCTAACAACCATCTGGCGGAGCTGCTTGAGAGTGAAGGCGCGGAACCGGTTGTCCCGGATCTGATCGACTTCTTCTGTTACTGCTTCTACAATACGAACTTCAAGGTAGAGCACCTGGGATTCAAAAAAAGTTCTTCGATGTTGGGAAATACCGGTATTAAACTGATCAATTGGCTGCGCAGTGCGGCGGTTGCGGAGTTCAAGAAGAGTGAGCATTTTGATCCACCGGCCGATGTGCGGGATCTGGCAAAATATGCTTCCCCGATTGTATCCTGTGGTAACCAGACCGGTGAGGGATGGTTCCTGACGGGCGAGATGATGGAGCTGATTCACAGTGATGTTTACAACATCGTCTGTATCCAGCCGTTTGCATGCCTGCCGAACCACATTGTTGGTAAGGGTGTGATTAAGGCAATCCGTAAGGAGTATCCGAAGGCAAATATCGTGGCTGTCGACTACGATCCCGGTGCTTCGGAGGTGAATCAGCTGAACCGTATTAAACTGATGCTTTCTACTGCAAATAAGAATCTGAAGCAGGAATTGCGTGAAGAAAAAGACGTGTAAATTTACATAGTTTCAAGCAAAGCGGATATTCGCAATCCGCTTTGCTATTTGCTTGATTCAGTTAACCGAAAAGGCGGTCAGAGTCGAAAAACTCTGACCGCCTTTTCTATTGGTTTTAGCGGTAAATCCGCAGGATACGGAGAACCTTTACCAGTTTTGTTCCCATTGGCATGCGGCGCATTTCGGCCTCGGTTGTCCCGGTTACAACCACAAAAGCAATCAAATATACAACAATTGCAATCAGGATTGCGATCAGCATGCTGATGGATGGGCGTTTGGTGATGGCAAAGAGCCCATAGTAAACAACCCAGGTTACGACGCCCATGATTGCAGCTGCAATCAATGGTTTTACGTAGGTGTTTTTGAATTCGTTGCGGAAATTCAAGTGTTTGCGGATTGATAGATTATTTAGTATGCACATGCTTAAGGAAAACAAGATTCCCGCAAAGACAACAGCATAGATATTTGTCTTCGGGAAGACTGTGAGAATCAAAGCCAGGATGGCAAGATCCATTCCAAGGGAAATGGCAGCGTTGTGCAGGGCTTTTTTCTGCTGGCCGATGGACTGCAGGACGCTGTTGGTAATGGTGGACAGTGCCGAAAACACAACTGAGACTGCACCCATCATCAACAGTTTGCCGGAAAGGCTCGAGCTTGACGGGAACAGAACTCCTGTGATCGGGAATGCCAGGACGCCAAGACCGACAGCTGCCGGGATGGAGATGAACATCGTCAGACGGATCGTCTCAAGAATCTTGTCGTTTGCCTCATCGAGATCACCGGTCGCATAACACGAGGATACCTCCGGCATCATCGCGGATGCGGATGCACTTGCCATAGCAAGCGGGACGTTGATCAGGGTAACATAATAGTTGGAAAACTCTCCATATGCGGCATTCAGTGCTTTCTGATTCTCTCCGTGCCATCCGAGGATGGTGAAGAACAGGTAATTGTCCAGGTAAGCGTTGCAGTTATAAATAAAGGTCGTAAAGATAACCGGTGTTACCATCAGAAAAAGAACCTGAAAAATTTCGCGGTAGGATTCTTCGCGGTGGCGCGTGTCCTTTGCCACTTTCCGTAGAATGGTTTTCCGATTTACGCCATAGACAATCACCATGAAGCAGAGGCCTGCCAGGACACCGGCTCCTGTTCCGAGGGTTCCGCCGGCGGCACCGAATTTGGCATGTTCGGTATCGTTTGTCGCGAACTGCTGGATGAAGAACCAGGCGGCGCCAATACTGAATGCGGCGTTGAATACCTGCTCGATGATCTGTGAAATTGAGGTCGGCATCATCGTGCTGTGGGCCTGGAAATAGCCACGCAGAACGCCGAGAACAGCCGAGAAAAAGATCGTCGGCGCCAATACACGCAGGGCGAGGAGTGCATTCTGCTGGTTATACGGCAGAAGGAATTTCCCGCCAAAGAATGCCACCAGTGCAGCAACTCCACCTACGATCACGGCGTAAAGAAGGGCACCGTGGAACACGCGATGTGCATTTCGGTACTCTTTTAATGCCAGACGTTCGGATACGATTTTTGACACTGCCATCGGAATACTATAGGAGGAGATCAGAAGCAGAATCGTATACAGATTACTCGCCGTACTGTAATAGCCAAGTCCCTCATTTCCAATCGTTTCGCCGAGCGGTGACCGGTATAAAAGACCGATCACACGTGAGATAATCGTTGCCGCCATTAAAATAGAAGTATTTCTCAATAATGTATTTTTCTTTTTACTCATGCTTTTGCTCCCGTATTACATTTTCGATCTGCCAGTCAATCGGCGCAAGACCGTTTTCTTCCAGATATTCGTTTGTTCTGGAAAACGGATGGCTGCCGAAAAATCCACGGTATGCAGAGAGCGGACTCGGATGAGCGGACATCAGCACCAGATGCTTTGGATTGTGGATCATCTCTTTTTTCCGCTGCGCCGGACGGCCCCAGAGGATGAATACCATCGGGCGGTCCTGCCCGGCGAGCACTTTGATTGCCGCGTCCGTGAACTGCTCCCAGCCGATTTCCTTGTGGGAATTTGCCTGATGCGCACGCACAGTCAGCACCGTGTTCAGCATCAGAACACCCTGCCGTGCCCATTTTTCGAGATAACCGTTGTTCGGGATGTAGCATCCCAGATCGTCTTCGAGTTCCTTGTAAATATTGACCAGAGACGGCGGAATGTCTACTTCCGGTTTTACGGAAAAGCAGAGTCCGTGCGCCTGTCCCGGCTCGTGGTACGGATCCTGGCCTAAGATGACCACTTTGACCTGCTCGAGCGGGGTAAAGTGGAACGCATTGAAAATATCATCAGCCGGCGGGTAAATCGTGTGGGTTTTGTACTCCGCTCCCACCGTCTGAAACAGTTTTTTATAATAATCTTTGGAGAATTCTCCTTTCAGGGCATTGGCCCAGCTTCCGCTAAGAGGCGGCATATCGTTTTCTCCCTTCCTTTTACAGGCGGACCGGCACATTGCGGCCTGCCAGATATTCTTTGACTTCACGAATTTCCAGTTCTTTGTAGTGGAACAGGGATGCGGCAAGTGCAGCATCGGCTTTTCCTTCGGTTAAAGCGTCATAGAAATGCTCCAGCGTTCCTGCGCCGCCGGATGCAATGACCGGGATACCGACGCTTTCTGCGATGGTTCTTGTCAGCTCAATATCGTATCCCGCCTTTGTTCCGTCGCAGTCCATGCTGGTGAGCAGGATTTCTCCGGCGCCAAGGCTTTCTGCTTTTTTTGCCCACGCAACGGCATCGATGCCGACATCGATGCGGCCGCCGTTTTTATAGATATTCCAGCCGCTTCCGTCCGCTCTTTTCTTGGCGTCGATCGCAACGACCACGCACTGGCTGCCGAATTTCTGTGCCGCGTCGTGGATGAGCTGCGGATTGTTGATGGCAGAGGAGTTGATCGAGATTTTATCGGCTCCTTCGCGGAGCAGCATCTTGAAATCATCCACGGTACGGATTCCGCCGCCAACGGTGAATGGGATAAAAACGTTTGCTGCTACTTTGCGTACCATATCAACGACGGTTCCTCTCTGATCGGAGGAAGCAGTGATATCAAGAAAAACAACTTCATCGGCTCCTGCCTTGTCGTACGCTTTTGCGATCTCCACCGGGTCGCCGGCATCTTTTAAATCGACGAAATTAACGCCTTTTACGACTCTTCCGTTTTTTACATCCAGGCATGGGATAATTCGTTTTGTAAACATCCGTCAGTCCTCCTCTCCAATTTCCGCAAAATTTTTCAGAATGGCAAGCCCAAGATCTGAGCTCTTTTCCGGGTGGAACTGGCAGGCGAACAGATTTTCTTTTTCCACGGATGCATGGATGTGTGTACTGTACTCTGTCGTTGCTTTTACAATTTCCTCCTCTTCTGCTTTCAGATAGTAGGAGTGGACAAAGTAAACATACGATTCCTGCAGGATGCCTTTGAATAAGCGTCCACCGTTCTGCAGATGGATGGAATTCCAGCCCATGTGCGGAATCTTTAAGCCCTCTTTGTCCGGAATCCGGAGAATTTCTCCTTTTAACAGGCCAAGGCCTGCAACGCCCGGGCTCTCTTCGCTGCGTTCAAACAGGATCTGAAGTCCGAGGCAGATTCCAAGAAACGGAGTCCCTTTTTCTACGATTTCATGAATAACCGGTACCAGATGATAGCGGTTCAGATTTTCCATCGCATCTCCAAAGCTGCCGACACCCGGCAGAACGACGTGATCTGCGCGTTTTAACACGTCTGGATCCCTGGTCAGTACAACCTCTTTTCCAAGGCTTTGAAAGGCTTTTTCCACGCTTTTTATATTTCCGGCATCATAATCGATCAGTGCAATCATAGGTGGGTCCTCCTCGTTTGTTATTTCAGTCCACGCCCCCTGTCATTGGGGGCATCTCTGCTGTTCTTTTGCAAACAGTACACTTCATTCTAACATACCGTTTTCTAAAATTCAAATTTTGAAAGTTATAAAATTATACAAAAATGCAGAAATTCTTAAGATTTCTTTTACTCCCGCTCCTTTCTTTCTTTTTATACTGGACAAATGGCGGGCATCACGCTACAATAAGAGCGTTGCACTAAGAAACGATAACATTTTGTAAAAAACGAGAGGTGTATATGATTACCAAATATCTGATTGTATTTTTGATTTCCATGGTTCCGCTCATCGAGCTGCGTGGTGCGATTCCGTACGCGGTAGCTTTCCATATTCCGACGCTTCCGGCCTATCTGATCGCCGTCA
>ENA-OQKJ01000099-OQKJ01000099.1-human-gut-metagenome-genome-assembly--contig:-NODE-99-length-21924-cov-3.466532_pt1 | contig 21924 bp, 21 predicted proteins | sample MGYA00242647_ERZ504795 | MGnify/ENA primary metagenome ERZ504795 (study PRJEB26092, sample SAMD00036398) | human gut metagenome | host: Homo sapiens | study: EMG produced TPA metagenomics assembly of...
GGCTCAAACGAGACGAACTGGCTCGCGAATACGATATCGCACCCACATTGCTGCTTGCCGACAGCACCATCATTGAAGTGGCGGAGCGCAAACCGCACAATGCGGCGCAATTCAGAGCGGTTCGTTCCATCAACGAGCGTGTGCGCATCCAGGCCGGTGCCGAACAGGAGAAAATGTTCGAACGTTACGCGCCGATCCAACGTAAAATCAAGCCAAGCATGTGGAAGAGAATAATCCAACAGGCGCTTGATCTGCCGGAAAGCGAATGGCCGGTCATAGACAACAATCCTCAAAATCAGGAAGCACAGACCACGTCCGCTCCACGGGCGACGCGAGTCTGGAGGGAACGTTATCCGGAACGTCTCGCAACGCTTGACAAGGCACGCAAGATGGTGGCGCAGATAGCGGAAGACACGCGTACCCCTGCGGACGTCATCATCAAACCGCAGTATCTGCGCAACCTGTGTTGGACCGACGAACCGCAAAAACGTGACGTTGCGCAATTCCTCACCGAGCAGGGCGCGAGGGCGTGGCAGGTCGCGCTGGTTGCAGAGTCCGTGAGTCGCGCTATCATGTAGAGGTTGCCTAATGGCAGAAATGTGAAGAACCGTATTTTTCAGGAGCGCAAGCGTGAAAATCAGCGTCAGGAATCTTGAGCCGACCAAGGTGAAGCTCACCGTCACCGTTGATCCGGAAGAGTTCAACCCGTATCTCGACAATGCTCGCAAGGAAATCGCCAAGCAGGTGAACGTGCCTGGCTTCCGCAAGGGCCACGTGCCCGGCAAGATCATCGACCAGCGCATCGGTTTCGGTGCCGTTGCTGGCGAAGCCGTGAACAACGGTGTGCCGGAGCTGTACTCCAAGGCTCTCGAAGAAAAGGGCATCCACCCGATGGCCCAGCCGGAAATCGACGTTCAGGAAGTGCCGGAATCCGCTAAGGACGAGACCAAGCTGAAGTTCGTGGCCACCGTTGAGCGCCGCCCGGACATCGAACTGCCGGAAATCGACGGCATGGAGATCGAGGTCGCCAAGGCCGAAATCACCGACGAAGACATCAACAACCGTCTGGAAGCCCTGCGCCAGCGTTTCGGCACCCTCGTGGGTGTGGACCGTCCGGCCGCCAAGGGCGACTACGCCAACATCGACCTGACCGCCGAAATCGACGGCGAAGTGGTCGACTCCCAGGAAGGCGTGAGCTACGAGCTCGGCTCCGAAACCATGCTTGACGGTCTGGATGAGGCTCTCGAAGGCCTGTCTGCCGGCGAAGAGACCACTTTCGAAGGCACGCTGGAAGCTGGCGACCACGAGGGCGAGAAGGCTCAGGTCAAGGTCAAGGTCAACTCCGTTAAGGCTGAAGAGCTGCCGGAGCTCGACGATGACTTCGCTTCCGAAGCATCTGAGTTCGATACCCTCGACGAGCTGAAGGAAGACCTCAAGAAGGCCGCTTCCCAGGATGCCGAAGGCCGTCAGGCTACCGCAGCTCGCGACGCTTTCATCGCAAAGCTCGAAGAGGGCCTGGAGATTCCGGTGCCGAAGGGCGTCAAGGCTGAAATGGTTGAGCAGCAGCTCAAGGGTGTGACCGCTGATCCGGCCAACGCCACCAAGGAGCAGAAGGCAGAAGCCGAAGAAACCGTCGAAAAGGAACTGCGCGACCAGATGGTGCTCGACGTGCTCGCCGAGAAGCTGGACGTCAAGGTCTCCCAGGCCGACGTGTTCAACTTCCTCGCTTCCATCGCCCAGCAGTACGGCATGGATCCGAACGCCTTCATCCAGGCCATCATGCGCAACGGCCAGCTCGGCTCCGCAGTGCAGGAAGTCGGCCGTTCCAAGGGCCTGCTCGCCGGCATGCGTGCCGTGACCTTCAAGTCCGAGGGTGAAACCCTGGACTTGAGCGCCTTCCTTGGCGAAGCCGCTGAAGATGAAGAAGCCGAGAGCGTTGAAGCTGCTTCCGCAGCCGCCGCTGTGGCTGACGAACTTGCTTCCGAAGAGTGAGCTTCGCTTAATGCCTGACTCGCGAGAGTCATCTTTCTAAAGCGTTGAGGGGTGAAATCCATATGGGATTCCACCCCTCAATTTATTTCGTATTCGGTTTCGGCATCCTTAAACAGGGCAAGACAGAGATTGCCGAAACATGAGTTACAGCAGGAATTTGATTTCGGCGAAAAACTCGCGAACCATATTGTTGACGAGCATGTTCGGGGGAGAGCCAGCCGCAATGCCTTGGGCGTTGTCCAAACCATATTTGTCGGCAATCTGCAACGCGCGGAACATGTGGAAATTGTTGGTGATCACCCCTACGGAAGCATTATCGTCACTGATCAGCTTCTTGCTGTTGACAATGTTTTCCTCAGTGGTTTTTGACTCCGGCTCCTCAAGAATGCGCTGTTCGGCAATGCCATGTTCCTTAAGATAGTCAGCCATGCCTTGGGCTTCGGGGAACGGTTCATTCGGTCCTTTTCCGCCGGAAACGATGCAGATGGTATTCGGATTCTCATCCAAATATTCGATGGCCTTGTCGAGACGGTAGCGAAGTACAAGGCTCGGGCCGGACTTACGCACTTGGGCGCCGAGCACCACCACATAATCAAGATCCGATTTGCCTTGCGCATGCATTTTACTGACGATGCAACCTTCCACCGTGCCGAATGCGACCAGACCAATACACACGACCGCAATCAAGATGCCTCTGACCAGTCTTGGCAATATCGTCCACCACCGGAAGAGCAGACCGAATCCGAGTATTGCGAACAAAACTGCGAACGCTAGCCAAACAATCCAGAAACTCGTGCCGGAATGCGTATTGCGCACGGCGAAAGCGTAACATGCGCATGCCACGGCAAGTACTAAGCATAGAGTACCTGTAATTCGTCTAATCAACGTTGCCATGATGAACCTCTCATTCATTGCGCGTCGCGCGCAATCCTGTCTCATCCTAAACTTGTGACCCCCAGACCCCCAAGCTTCACATGCCAATGCCAACAAATCCTACGCATTCCTGTTATTTCAATACCATGCGCATTATGTCATCCGTGAGCGGAGTTTTGGTATGGCTGCGGCTAGGATGGGGGAGCATGACTTCAGAAATGATTATGCTCCGACCGATGCGTCGCACGGATTTTCCCGCGCTTGAAGAGCTTGTCCGTCAGGCTTGGTATGTGGATGATGAGTCGGATGATAATGGGAACGTTCCGAACGATGAGCGCGGGTTGCGTAAGTATAAGCTGCGCAAGGCGATTCACTTGCGTAATATGCATCGACTCGCGGCCATCGACATGCATGATTTTCTTTCCCGCACCACCGAGGCTACGGTCGCTGAACGTGATGGTCGGGTGCTTGGCGTGGTATTGGGCTCGTTGAGATCCCGTGTCACCACAGCGCAGAGGATACGTCATGCTATTACGCGAAATTGCTTGGCGTTGCCCTTGTTGGCAAGTAAGGATGGCCGTCGAGGACTTGCCGATCAGATTGCGATTTTGCAGGCCGATGAAGTGTTGAAACGAGATGCCGGCAAAAGCTATCAGGCTGAGATAACGCTGTTCGTGGTTTCTCCGGAAGCGCGGGGCATGGGCGTCGGACGTAAGCTGTTCAACCACATGCTTGACGTGTTTCGTGATGCTGGAATGAACGAGTATTTCCTCTTCACTGACACTACCTGCGATTACGGTTTTTATGATTACCGTGGTTTGACGCGCAAAGCGGAGCATACTGTACGCAGGGACTCCTTCACGCAGGGTGGCTTGGAAGATGGTGCACTTTCCTTCTTCCTATATGAGGGGCGCTGCTGAACGTTTCTGCTTATCATTGTGAAAGGTGAGTGATTGAATCACTGCGTTCATCGGGTATCCGATTTGGTGGGGCGGGGCCGTATGACCGGTCAATCATTTTGTGACTGACAATGACTTCACCGGCGAGAAAGTCATTCCGTTCGCCACTTCTGCGTCATCTCCGTTGGGGAGCAGCGGTTCTGATTTGGCGGATATGGCGGGAGCTGGCGACTGGCAGGATGGTCAGAGGTTCTCGTCCAGCGTATCGGCCGACGAAGTGACTTCTTGGGTGGAGGGTCTCGGCCTCTAACTCAACTATATATGGCAGATTTGCGAGGCTGTCCGGTGCTATCTGCCATATATAGGCGAGATACGTGGAGACGGGAGTGAAATCTGCCATATAAGGCAGATACCGCCACATATGGTTTTAGTTTCGGGTTGTTTCCTTGAGCGTGGGCGCCAGGGTGCCGGCCAAGGCCTTTTCACCGGGGCGGGAAAGCGGCCCGACCAATTCGTGCGCGGTGTACGGCTCCTCGATGTAGGCAATGTCATCTTCCGTAAGCTGAACGTTCAACGCGGCGATGGCGTCATCCACGCGAGCCGGCTTCGAGCAGCCCACGATCGGTGCGGTCACGCCTTTGGCCCAATGCCATGCAAGCGCGACCTGAGCCATGGGCACTCCGTGGCGCTCGGACACCTCATGCACGCGCTCGACGATGGGCATGTCTTGCGCCTTCGCTTGGTCATACTTGTTGTGCATGGTGCCATCGGTGGTGCCGCGGGTGGAATTCGAATCCCAAGCCGGGCGTGCCAGATGCCCGGAAGCCATGGGGGGAGTACGGCGTCAAAGCGACATCGTACTGCTGACATACGGGGATGAGCTCGCGTTCGTCTTCGCGGTAGAGCAGATTGTAGTGGCACTGCATGCTGGTGAATCGGGTCCACCCATTGGCGTCGGCCACGGCCTGCAGGTTGTGGAACTGGTACGCATACATTTCGCTGGCACCCAGCGCACGTACCTTGCCTGTCTTGACCAGCGCGTCCAACGCTTCCATGGTTTCCTCGGCCGGGGTGGTGTAGTCGAAACGGTGGATGATGTAGAGGTCAAGATAGTCGGTTCCCAAGCGCTTGAGCGTGCCGTCGATCTCTCGGTTGATGGCTTCTTTGGAAAGATGCCCATCGTTGAAGTACACCTTGCTGGCGAGCACAACTTGGTGTCGCGCGATGTTGAGATTGCGCAACGCCTGACCAATGTATTCTTCGGAAGTGCCGAAGGCGTAGCAGTTCGCGGTGTCGATGAAGTTGATGCCTCGGTCGATGGCGTGGCCGATGACTTGTTCCGTTCCCTGCTGGTCGATGGTCCACTGATGGAAATCCGGCGAGGCCTTACCGAAGCTCATGCCTCCAAGGCAGACCTTGGAAACGTTGATTCCCGACCGGCCCAATGGCGCGTATTGCATGTCTGTCATGGTTGTGCAGCTCCCTTACCTGAAATAGATGGAATGAACGACGTCAATATGTTCCACGGTACCGTTGCGTCGGTTATTAATCCAATACGTGTCGCAGCTTTCTCTATATGCATTTGTTGCATGGAAAAGCATGTTCGACACTTATTGGACATTGGTTTTTCAGAGAGGTTCAATGAACACGTATTGATACGAAAGGACCATTATGGAAAACCCAAGCGCATTTCCGATGGGAGAGCCGAACGACGGCTTCGCCCAGTATTTCGTAGGTCAAAGTTATCTTGCACCGGTGCTTGACGCTCCCGAAATCTCCATCCACAACGTCACCTTCGAGCCGGGATGCCGCAACAACTGGCACATCCACCACGGTGGAGCCCAAGTGCTCATCGCCGTGGGCGGCCGAGGCTACTACCAGATCGAAGGCCAGGAGCCCAGGGAACTCAAGGCAGGCGAAGCCGTGTGCATTCCCGCCGACACCAAGCACTGGCATGGTGCGGCTCCGGGCGAATCCTTCTCCCATCTGGCATTCATGGTTTCAGCAGGAGTCCGAACGCGATGAGCAACGAATGGCTCGAGCCGGTCGACGTGCAAGCGTACGAGTCCCTCGCCTGAGCAAAGCAAAAGTGTAGATGATTTAGCCGGGTCGATTCAGACCCGGCTAAATCTTTTTCCGCCACCCGCGCCGAAAGGCTTATCTCGCGTCTGCCCTAGGGTGGAACGCATGGGAATCGAGAACAACCGCAAACTTATTGTCAACTGTCTGCCGTTGACGCCATCTGAGCAAGCGCAGTTCGTGCGCGCGGCCAAAGGCGTGCCGCAGGAAAAACGTAGACCATTGACATGACGTGTGATCGACATCGCCGTCGGAGCGTCCGCCGCCGAAGCAGTGTCGCACTGTTCCGTTATCGTCGTTGGACACTCAGCGTCACCATTCTGGCAGCCTTGACGGTCGGCGTCGTCTACAACTTCTACTTGTTGTTGTTCTACTACCAAGCATTCTCATTCTTCAGTCCACGCGGGCTCATTGGAACGGCGTGCGAGTTGTTGAGCGCGCTGGTGTTCGCTGGCTTTGGCTCATGGGGCCTGTACCGTGCCTTGTCGCGATCCGGCGTCCTGGATCGCTTCGCCTCTGGACGCATGATACATGCTCAGGGTGGAATTCACCTTGATTGGTTGGAGTTCCGGGATGCAAGCCAGGCGAGGATCTGCTGTTCGCTGACGGGCTTGAAATCCCATGCGTCGAGTCCCACGTTCACACTTCGCGGATCGGTGCCGTCGGGAACGTCCTGATGTGTATGGCCGTAGAGCAGCCAGCCTTCGGTGGTAGGCGCCATATCGGCGAACTCGTTCCAGTTGCTCGGCCAATCGCCGTGTTCTTCGGCCAATGCCGAGAGTCTGGGGAAGTGGCTCATGGCGATGCTTTGCTGCGTGGTCGCCACCGTTATTTTGCCGGATTCATCGAGGACGGGAAGTTCCATGTCGATTTCGCAGTAGTCATCGATGGTTTCGAACACGTCTTCGTATAGCATGTCATTGAATCGGAAGCGGAAGTTGCGGTCGTGGTTGCCGATGATCAGATGCAAATGCCGGCAGTTGATGCGGCGCAGGCATTCGAGTGTGTGCTCGACGGCGCAACGGTAGGAGAGGTCGCCGAGAATCCACAGTTCGTCGTCGTGCCCGACGATCTCGTTGATATTGTCGATGATGGTGTTCTCGTGGCGTGCGATGTCGCAGATCGCTTTGAACGATGTCTGATTGTCGTGCACATATTGTTTGATCCACGCGTGTGCGGCGGCGCGGGTCTGCGTCTGCCAGATGTCGAGGTACTCAGCACGTAGTCTGCCATTGTTCAGGAACCCGCGCAGCGCGGTGACCAGTGGATGGCCGAAATGCGTGTCCGAAGTGAAATAACGCATGCGATTCCTTACTATATGCGGTTGCTGGATGCTTTTATCAATGATAGAGCGCAACATCGTACGAATGGTCCTCCCCAAAATGCTTGTTAGCTTGTTTGTGGTACGTGTTGATGATGATCAGACGGAAGAGTCCCGCGAAACAACGAAAGAAGCTCGGTGCTCACGGCGTGACTCTCCGTCTTATTTCTTGCCCCATCCGAACTTGGGCAGTTTGATCTCCGGGAGCTGTTTCAATCCGTCTGCTATTCCTTTGCCAAACTGCTGCACTCCGTCGGCGATTCCGGCACCTGCGTCCTGAGCGCATTTCGTGATGGAGTCGCCCGCATTCTGCGCGATGTGCGCGGCCTGGTTTCCGGCGTCCTGCATTCCCCTGGCAACGGCGGCACCGGTGCCTTGAGCGCCCTTCGCTATCGCATTGCCGGCATCTTGGACGGCGTGTGCGGTCTGCTGTCTGGCGTTCTGCAAGGCCTTGCCGGTGTCGTCTACGGCCTTGCCCGCGGCTTCGATCCAGGTGGGACCGTCTTCGACATGCAGATGAATGTGCTCAAGTTGCAATGTGCTGGCGAATGCATTGAGATCGCTGGTGATGCTTTCGATGTTGGCAATGGTATGAGGTGAACTGTAAGGGTTCAGTAGCACTTGTCCGCCCACGGTTTTCGCTTTCTCCTCCAGCTGCTTGCCCAATGCGTTGAGCGATTGCTCGATTTCTTCGAGGCGCTTGTTCCTGGCAAGCACGATGCCCTTCTTGTATGCTTCGAGCTGTTCAGGCTCCTCTTGGCATACGCGCGCGAGCTCGATGCAGGAGACCTGATCCTGCATCCTGACTGCGGATGCGAGCATGCCCAACCACTGGTGGATCTCCTGACGAATCTGCTGGGTCAGCGGGCGAACCTGCTTGGGATCCTGCTCGCGTTCAGCCTTCTCGGTGAGGCTCTTGATTTTGGCGATTGCATACGCTTGGATGGTGGCGATGTCTTGCGGGCAGCCTGACATCTTGGACCATGTGGTTGCGCTGATCGAACCGACCTGTTGGTAGATGAACATGGTCTCGTCGATCATGTGGGATATCCCGGCGAGCTTGCTGACGGTCTGATCCTTCTGATCGCGTAGCAGATCATCGAGCTTCGCACCGATCTCCTTCAGATAATCGGTGATCTCGGAGACGGCCTGTTCCAGTGCCATCTGTGCCATGACGCCGCTGATGCCGGTGAGTAAAGCGGGGTTGAGCTGCCCAGGCTGGGTGAATTGCAGATGTTTGATGATGCGCCCGTTCGGTTGCCGTACAACACCGGCTTGGAACGGTCCCTTCTTACAGTTCTTGCCGTATTTGGCAACCAGTTCGGCCGATTCCTTGGTGAGTTTTACCCATCGCCCGCTTTCGGCCATGGCATTGCCGGCTGCCTGTGCGCCTTTGCTGGCCGATGAGATGGTCTGCACGGCTTTGGCTGTGAATGCTTTGGAATCGAAGCCCTCATCCTTGAGCCAGAGATCTATGGTACCGGCGTCGCCGAGGAAGACGATGCCTTGTTCGTCTTGGATGATGGTGACGCTTTGCGTGTCGTCTGGATTGTTGTTCCCGGTATTGGCATCGGCATCACTGTTTCCGCCTTCGAATGGGATGAGTTCGTTGGAATCGTCGTCGATCATGGTTATTCCCTTCAAATCCACCTGGTAGCAGTATACGACCGGTAAGTGCGTTGATGCGCTTGGGAGTGGCGGGGAACAGGTATGCAAGCGGTGGGGAAGTGGTCAGTCTTCGATCTGGGCATCGCCCGAGTCGAGAGCCTGGAAGATCTCGTTGAACAGGGCTTCGGTTTGCGTCTGAAGTTTCTCGAAGCGGTTTTTGTGTTCTTACCCAAGAGTGATATGATAATTAAAAATTTCCGGTTTTATACAAAGAAATGAGGATTTGTGGTATTAGTTCAGCCTGATTTTGCCGGCAAAGTATCTTGTTTAGAAGGAGAGGATGCCCGCGAAGAATTCCAGCGTATTTTTGGTTTTCCTGCAGAATATATAATTGTTTCTGCCATGAGAGGTCTTCGCCCGGTTCATGAGGCGGATCACCTTCATTCTCAAGCAAGTGCTGAGGGGTCCGGTTTTTATCATGCATTTGTGAGTGGGGTAGAGACAGAAATCGACATGCTAGACCAGTGGGAAGCAAACAGAAAAGTCGATAATCAGATGTCTCCGCGGGCATATCGAGCAGATGGCCTTGCTTTGGCTTTTGCTCGGGGGAATAGTGCAGCAGGTCACTCTATGGAAAAAAATTTGAGAGTGAAAATTGGACGTGTGACTGCTTTGGAACTGCAGAAACTGAATTTTGGATCCAAACAGCTGACATTCGACTTTCTTCAGGAGTCCACGAAATCCTCATCGCGTTTGCGATCGATGTGGCTTATTATCTATAACCGAAATAAAGATCGGGTTTCATTGGAAGTGTCGCTCCCGATCGTAGATTCAATCAAGCATACAATCGTTGGATGGGATGAACGCCTGATTTTTGGTGAGATCACCCAAGATATGCGTATTGCGGAGGCAGAGATTAATGACGAAAGTGCTGGGATCGGAGACGTGGCCGTCGCCATTTCCGCTAAATAATGAGCAGCGTTTGCTGCTCAATCCAGCTCGTATTCGTTGCGCTCGCGAAACAGCAGGTTTAAGCAAAGTCCAACTTGCGCAATTGTTATCTGTTGACCCTCGCACGATAACGAACTATGAAAAAGATGGTGCCCCTCAAACTAAAATAAATGCTTTGTCTGAGATATTGAAGGTTATGCCTTCGTTTTTCACTGTGCACCCGTCTGATCCGGCTATTGGAGATCTTTCTGAAACGCAGGTTTGGTTCCGCTCGATGCGTAAATCAACTGCAAGACAGCGCAAGTCTGCAGTGGGGCATGGGAAGAGTGCCCTGTTGCTGTTTCATTGGATTGAGAATCATTTCAATCTTCCGTGTAATGACCTTCCAATGGAAGATATAGCACAGATGCCGCCTCGTTCTTCAGCTTTGGCACTTCGTGGAGACTGGGGTTATGGGGAGAATCCCCTTCCTAATATGGTCAGTCTGGCTGAATCGCATGGCATTCGTGTTTTTAGCTTGCCTTCAATGGGTAAGGAAGTTGATGCGTTTAGTTTTGTATTTGCTGGGCAGCCGTATATAGCGGTTGATACGCACAAGACCCCGGAACGAGTCCGATTCGATATATCGCATGAGATTGGACATCTTGTGATGCACGAAGCTTCGATGAGCGAGCTTGACGCAGGTACCCGTGATATTGAGAAGGAAGCTCATGATTTTGCTTCAAATTTATTGATGCCTGAATGCAGAGTGAAGTCTTTGATTCCGCATCATGCGTTAGTCAGTGATATCTTCAAAGCGAAGAAATATTTTGGTGTGGCTGCTATGGCAATGGCGTACCGCGCGCATGCGTTGGGAAGACTGACTGATTGGGAATACCGTTCGATGTGTTCCCAGCTTACCAGCATGGGGTACAGGACGGCTGAGCCTGAGGGTATCAGTGCTGAGAAGTCGCAGGTCTTTGACTTTGTGGTCAATACGAATCGCACGAAGGGTATCTCGGTAAATACGGTTAGCGAAGAAACCGGATTGACCAGTCAGGAATTGCATGGTCTTTCGTTCGGCAATTTCATGACCGTCACTTCAGGCAGTGGGAGAACAACCGGGGGAATTGTTGTGAATAAACCCAAGCTGGTTCTGCATGTCAATAAGAATTTCCCAGTAGGGGAGTAGCAGTGGGCTCTTCTCTACGGCAAAGTAGCGAATTTCGTTTTTGCTGGAATACAAGTGCGGTCCTCACATGGATAGTGACGTGAGGGTCGCACTTACGGGTTATGGTTTTCGGACGTTACCCGATTATGACGCGATTGCAGCTTGCTTATTCCCTGATTCCATACTTCGTTGTGCGTTTTACTGCTTCAGGTGACTTATCCTTGTGCGGTTTAATAAAGAAAGAGCCTCCGGATTTGAGCATTGTTAAGAGGCTTGGAGACTACTGTTGCCGCTTATAGTAGCAAAAAGACAGAAGAGACCCACCGCATTTCAGGACGTAAACGTAGTCTCGGATGGCGCTGATATAGGAAACTGTATATTCTTTACCGATTGAACATGCCGCATGAATAGAGAAGATGCAATCGATGTATGTCTGGCCGCGATGTTCGTCGCTTCGGATACGGCGATGATGCCGCGGTCGCGTCTCGGATACTGTAGTTATTCCAGACCAGGGAATATTCCGAAATATTCTTGTGCCTGAGCAAAAGGGAGGATTACATGGCGGGCTCATACGGTGCGGAGACGATGCAAGGGGAGCGGTATAGGCTTTCCTTCACTGTCGGCGGACTTCTTGCCTCGCAGGGCTGGGCGTTTGCGGAAATGTATCTGAATCATGCAGGCGTCGGCAACGCTGAGTGTTCTTCCTAAACCGAGGTGGGCAAGTCCATTGCCGCGATTCGCCTTCCGCGAGCAGGCGCGTTGTGGCGGAAACTACTAGGCGGCTCAGTGCGCTCACGGTCGGGGAGCTTGCATATTTGGCAGTCCCATATTCTTCCATATCCGACCGCGAGGCACTTATGTGGATCGTTATGTGCCGTTATTACGCAATCGTCGGGGAATTCGCCGGCGAAGTGCTCAAAAAGCATTATCTTGTAGGCAACCTGCATCTTGGTCTCGAGGATTATGCCCGGTTCATTGCGAACAAGGCTACATGGCATCCCGAGTTGGAAGCCATAAGCGAGGGAACGGCTAAGAAACTTCGGTCCAATCTGTTCAAGGCTATGGTTGAAGCCCACCTGTTCGATAAAAATTCCGACACGGTGGTCTCCTTCCTGCCCAGTCCCTCTTTGGCGGATCTTCTTATGAAGAGACCGGATTCATTCGGGTTTTCCCGATGCGTGAATCATCCTTGTGAGCGCGAATGGGGGATAGCGCGACTGATTTCATCGCAGGCGTTGAAGCTGCCGATGAGCACTGTGATATTGATGATTTCGCTTATTTGCACGAGATTATGGAGCCCCTATTACATTTGTGATTACCCGCCTAGACAGGAGCTTATCGAAGAGTCCTACCAGTATGTGCTGTGCGACATTCATATGGGTGTCTGGTTCAAGGGTGTGCACTGGCAGGACGTATATGAGATTCCGTCGGATGCCATTTGCGAGCTGATTGTCAACGCAAGTGCATTGCAGCTACAACTATTCGAGCATTCAGATTGAGATTTATGACAATCGGCTTGAAATCACCTTGTCAGAGCGCTTGCCGATGGGTAGACCATTGAACGCATGAAGCGGGGCTATTTGAAAATATACGTAACGATGCCTTGGCCTCTGCTTTTGAGTACATGGGTATATCGAGCATGGGGGCAGTATCCTGCGTGTGATGCAGAAGGTATGTGGTGCCGGATTGCCGGAATCAAAATTCCTTGGCTGCGATACGGATCTGTGCATCAATATCTATCGTAATGGCTCAGAGACAGTTTTCGACGACGGGATTGTGACGGGATTATGACGCGATTCGGGTCTTGGTGACGCGATTATGACGCGATTCGAATTCTGATGACGCTATTGCAGAGGAAAACCCAACATCTGAAAGTTTTTAGGAACTGATTTTCGATGAGCTCTGAAAGAGGGAATGGGTGACTACTGCGTATGCCGTGGCTCTTAAGGAAACGCTGTCGGAAACCTCTGTCGCCCTCGGAACGAGCGGTTGGAAGTGGCGAAGCGTGTGCCGAAGTTCTTCGACAGCGAAGAACGCGCCAAGCGCCTCGCGAGATGTCTCAATGCACTACTGATTTTCAGGCGAAGATGGTTGCCGGGTTGCTGCAGCTGCTCACGTAATCTTCGCAGGGTGGCGAATCCGGCATTGTATATCACTTGAGTAAGTGAGCATGCCGTACATGAACAGAATATGTAATCAAGATGTTGGTACGCGAGAATGCGTGAAAGTACGCGAGAATGCGCGAACGCATTCTGACGGATTACTAACCTGGATGCAGGTTCTATCTGTTGGAACCCCCGTCGCGCTCGCGAAGAAAACGTGGCTCATAGTGAATGCAGATTGGGCAGCGTGCAACTATTCAGGTGTTACCTACGAACGTATATACAGCGTCAATTGGCTTTATTACTATTGCCGTAGGCAAATTTAACCGGATATCTCTGAGCATTCTTCGCAAGCTTATCGAGGATTATCTCGTCAAGGTCAAATCCAAATTTGTCAGATAGCATGATGCAATACATGAGTACATCTGCTATTTCCTCATGAATATGTTCGATATTGCTGTCTTGTGGCTCGTCGTTCCATTGAAAACATTCCAGAAGTTCTGCGGCCTCAATGCTGATAGATTTGGCAAGATTGCCGGGAGTGTGGAATTGAGACCAGTCCCGCTCTGCTACGAATTTACGGATCGCGTTGATGCTTGAATCGGAAATCATAATACGTAAGTGTATGTCGAATCTTTTCTGAAGGCCTCTCTCTCGGGTGCATAATGAGCATATGACGAAAAGCGCGCTTCCAAAGCCAATCATTATAGATTTGCCGTATCAGAGCATTGATGACAAAGCAGAAATAGAGAAAGCCTTTGTCGAGCAATTAGGATACGAGACATTATCTGCTGTTGAGCGTGAGACTTTGCACTATATTTTCGATTATCCAACGGTGTATGTGGTTCATTCAAAGAAGAGGAATCAGCATACTTTACGTCCCGAATATACGGTGTATGTGGGAGAGACGAATAATATTCGTAGTCGAACAATGCAGCATCTGAGGGAAGATCCCAAAACGAGAGTTGATTGGAAGGAATTTCAAGAAAAATTGCAGAGCGATGCTCGTTCTGTGTGGCAGTATGTCATTGGCAATCCGCATTTCAACAAATCTCTGACTTTGGACGTGGAGAACCGGCTGATGCATTATCTTCTTGGCTCTGATGCAGTCAAGAATTTGAACAATCGTCGCACCAATGCGCAAGGCGACTACTATACGCAGGATGAATTCAACCATATTTTCTCGGACATCTGGTTGGAACTGAACCGACAGAATCCGGAACTATTTCCGGCTGAGGAGATTATTCGCGATTCTGCGCTTTTTAAAGCATCGCCTTTTCACCAATTGAGTGATGATCAGATAGCTGCGGAGGAATCGATTATGGACGCGCTTTCTGAAGCTCTTACCGGCTCTGGTGATTCAGCCGATTCCGGTTTATCGAGACTGATTTTCGTGCAAGGCGTTGCGGGTACTGGAAAGACGGTTTTGCTAAGTCACCTGTTTTATCGCATAGCAACAGAAATGGATATCAATGGGCGCATCAATGACGAAGATGATGAAGATATTCTGGAAACCGATTCATCGCCAAAAATCAGTAAGGAAGATCGCAGGAAAGCATATATGGTTGTCAACCATAACCAGCAAATGCACGTATATAACCAAATTGCCAGCAAATTAGGTTTGCAGAAACATTTTGGCGAGGTGGCTCTTAAACCGAGTCAATTCATCAATCGATTTAGTGAGAAAACAGCAAGTAATCGAGCTATTGCGGACCAGCCCCGAGGCAAAGCCGATGTAGTGCTTGTTGATGAAGCTCATCTGCTGTTGACGCAGGGTGACCAAGGATACTCGGGCAAGAACATGCTGCACGATTTATTACGCCGTGCGAAAGTGGTTATTGCGGTATTCGAACCGAATCAGATTTTGCAAACTTCGCAACGTTGGAGCGAAGAGGATCAGGACATGCTCTTTCCGCAGCAAGCAGAAAGCGACGTGCAAAAAGCTGCTGCTGGCTATAGCGGGCAGTTGGAGCGATTTGTGCCATTGAATATGTGGGGTGATCACTATTTGCTAAGTCGCCTATGCTTGCATAGGCAATTTCGCATTGCTGCGGATGATGCGACGATTCGATGGATTGATGACTTCGCTGATGGTAAGAGAATAGGTCGTATTCCTCAAGACATTGGGGAGAAGGATAGAGAAACAGGCGAATATGTCCGCGAGCCATTTGAAATCAGAGTATTCGATTCGCCGGTTGAACTGTTTAAAGCCATAAAAGAGAAGACATATCTAAAGGCTTCAGGCGTTGACGGATGCGGGCTTTCTCGTGTGGTTGCTACGTATGATTGGGAGTATAAGGGCGGCAAAATCAACGATTCCAGTGCCGATGGTCTTTGGAATGTTGAGATGCATCGCGATGCACAGGGAGTATGGCGCATGGGAGCGGCTCCGGGAATGCAGAGAGGATACGATGCGTTTAATCCTGATGGAAGAGCTGATTATTTCTGTCATCCATGGAATTACGAAATCAAGGTAGGGGATAAGGGTCTTTCCCTAGATGCTGTCTGGGCGGAAAGTCCGCATACGCTTAATGAAGTGGGATCAACGTTCTCTATTCAGGGGTTTGATCTTAATTATGTAGGTGTCATCATTGGACCGTCGGTTACCTATCGCGAAGGGAAAATCGTTTTTAACGAAAAGGCAAGTTGTAATAAACGTGCAGTGAGTAAGAGGAACGGCTCAATCAGCTACGCGCAATCCAATCTGCGTAATGAACTGAATGTTCTACTCAAACGCGGTGTGCATGGATTGTATTTATTCGCCGTTGATCCTGAACTGCAGGCCGCTCTCAAAGAAGCTGCCAGTAAGTAATTGCTTGACCGTACTTGATGTTCATCTATGTTCGTCTTTGAGTTTATCCAGCCGATGCGTATGCAATGTTGATCGATACATAACCGTCCGAAAAGAGGCCGCTATGAAATATGGGATGAGGAAACCCAGCTGGAAGAAGAGCCTGTCCGCGCGCACGAAAGGCCGTGCCACCCGCGCGGTCAAGAAAGCGTTGATCCCCGGCTGCGGCAAGAAGGGCATGGGATGGCTGCATCCCAAGCGCAAGCTGTACAACACCATCTACAAGAAGACCACGTTCAGCCTGTTCGGACCTGTTCAAGTAACCAGGGCTAAAGGGGGAAATCACATGTGTTCCAATCCAGACACGTACGAGTTCCGACTTTCATTAGACCTTCCTCAACAGAGCGCCGTTCCTACTGATACGTTTTCTGCCTTGCGGGAAGTCCATGAATATTCAGCGGAGAACGGTCCGCGTTTCCACACGGCTGCGGAGATGTTTGATTCTCTGGGAATATGACAGGTCCCGCCATGAGAACATTACGTATGGTGGGACCTGGTCTTGTCGTTGTTGAGCTGTTGGACACTCAGACGAGCATAGCCTCGATGTTGTTGCCTTCCGGATCGTGTACGAAAGCGGCGTAATAGGTCGAGCCGTAGTTCGGCAACCAATACACGGTGAACTGACGGAAACGATTGTAGCCGGCGCCGCCTAGCATGCAATACGGGAAACGACGCCGGCCACAACGACCGGCCAAGACGGACGGAACACACGAAAAGGCGAATCAAACACAGCATGGGCAAGAACGGCACGCAACCAACAACGAAAAACGTCACACCAGCAGTCACACCATGGGGTAAGAACCGTGTGAAGAACACCGAAACCGGCAAGCACGTGCTCATCATGCCAGGCATTGGATACACCGTAGACCGACCGCTGCTGTACTGGGCAGCGCAGGCGCTTGCGGCCAACGGATGGTTCGTGGACCGGCTCGACCTGAAACTGACGGAAAGCGTCGAGTTTCCGGAAATGATCGCCTGCATGGAACGCGTGGTCGACGAATGGCACAAAGCGGCGCTCGAACATGCTGCCGAATCGGGTGAGGAGCCGCATTTGCTGGTCGTCACCAAATCGCTCTCCACACTCTCATATCCGCATTCCGCAAAGCTAGGATTGCGCGTGGTGTTGCTCACCCCGGTGCTCAATCCGCCGCCATTCGACAGGCACAAGTCGGTCATTCCCGCGCCGCCTGCCGGGAACTGCCGGCAGCCCGATGCCGCTAATCTGCGCGGGTGACGCCGACCCATACTACGATGACGCCAAAGCGCATCTGCTCACCGACCATGTGCGCACGTACGCTGGTGCCAACCATTCCATCGAAGTGCCGGACGATTGGCGTACGTCGCTCGACTATCTGAAACAGGTCACGCAAGCCATCGTCGACTACGCCGGCTGAAAAGAACGGGACGGACTATGCGCATCGTATTGCAGAAGGTCAGCGAAGGATCCGTCGACGTGGTCGACGAGACAAGCGGAGAAGTCGACACCACATTCGAACCACAGCATATAGGCATCGGCTATGTGCTGCTTGCCGGAGTGGAAGACACGGACGGAGCGAAACAAATCGACTGGCTCGCCCGCAAAATCGCCAACCTACGCGTCTTCGAAGACGAGAACGGCAAAATGAACCGTTCCATCCACGACGTGAACGGTAGTGTGCTGTCCATCTCCCAATTCACGCTATACGCGAACGTGCGCAAAGGCAACTGCCCAAGCTTCGTGAAAGCCGGAGCGCCCGCGCACGCCGAACAGACATGGCACGGATTCAACGACGCCCTGCGCGCACAAGGACTCGAAGTAAAAGAAGGACGATTCGGCTCCCACATGCGCGTGCGGCTCGCCAACGACGGTCCGGTCACCATCATCCTTGACACCGACGCACTCGGCGTCTGACCCAGAACCCAACGTGAAACCCTATATCCGACGATTGTCATAGGGTAAAACGCATGGGAATATGGAACGACCGCAAATTGATCGTCAACTGCCTGCCGTTGACCGAATCCGAACGTGCGCAATTCATACGTGCCGCGAAAGACATACCACAGGAATTCGTCGGCGATTCGACCCAACGGGGAAGCATGAGCTGGACCGCCGCAGTACCGGAGGAGCTCAAAGCCAAAGCCACCGCGGTCATCGGCAACATCGCGCCCGAGGAATGCGCGCAGTGCCCCAAACTCGAATGGCTTCAAACTTGGAGCGCCGGCGTCGACAAATACCAGCGACCCGGCATCCTGCAGCCCGGATCCATGCTCACCAATGCCACCGGAGCCTACGGACAAAGCGTCTCCGAACACATGTTCGCCATGATGTGGGCCATCATGAAGAACCTGCACATCTATGCGGCAAGCAACCCGAATGCCATGTGGCAAGACGCGGGCCGCGCCGTCAGCCCCAACGGAAAAACGGCGCTCGTCATCGGAACCGGTGACATCGGATCACACTTCGCACGACTCTGCAAAAACGTCGGAATGACAACCATTGGCATTCGCCGTAATCCCGCCGTCGAAGCGCCGGGCGTCGATTATATGGTCGGTTTCGATTCCCTCGACGACGTGCTGCAATACGCCGATGTGATCGCCATGTGCGTACCATCCACTCCGACAACGTACCACCTGCTCAATGCGGAACGCATCGCATCTCTCAAACCTGACGCCATCATCATCAACGCGGGCCGCGGCGACGCCATTGAAAGTCAGGCGCTTGCCGACGCGCTCGCGGAAGGACGAATCCATGGCGCCGCGCTCGATGTGACCGAACCGGAGCCGCTGCCGGCCGACTCACCGCTGTGGTGCGAGCCGAAATGCCTCATCACCCCACATGTGGCGGGAGGCAACCATCTTGAGATCACCGAACGCAGTATCATCTCCATTGCATTAGGCAACGTCCGCTGCTACGCCAACGGTCAGTCGCTCGACAATCGCATGCCCATCAAAAGCTGACGGTCGCGCGTGCGGGGAGACCCGTATGATGGCAGTCGGGAAGAAAGGAAAGGGTATGACATTGAACAAATGGCGTCGTGCGACGGAATGGTTCATGACGGCATTGGCGTTGGTGTTCCTGTTCGCGTATTCGTGGGAAGTTCTGGCGAGGACGCATATCCTGTTGTGTGAAATGGTGATCAACATCATCTGGATGGTGTTCATCGCCGACTGCGTCGTTTCGATCCTGCTGGCAGAAGATAAGAAAACTTGGTTCAAAGACAATCTGCTGATGCTGGTGTCCATCGCATTGCCCGTCTTCAGGCCGTTGAGACTGCTGCGTCTGGTGGCAGTGCTCAACGTGCTCAATCGTACCGGTGGCATGGCGGTGCGTGGGCGCATCACACTGTACACATGCTGCAGCGTGACACTACTGATGTATATCGGCGCCCTTGCCGAATTGGATGTGGAACGTGGTGTTCCAGGCGCTTCCATCACCGATTTCGGTGAAGCGATATGGTGGTCGTTCGTGACCGTCACCACAGTCGGCTATGGCGATTTGTCCCCGGTGACATGGCAGGGAAGATGCATCGCCATCGGACTGATGATAACCGGCGTTGCCCTGATTGGCATCGTCACCGCGACGCTGGCTTCATGGATCGTTGACCGTGTTCGTGACGAGACCGACAAGCGTGCGGATGCGGCGGAATCGGAAACGGAACAGTTGCGCCACAATGTGCGGGAACTGACGGACACCGTCAACCAGCTGCGCGATGATATCGCGCAGCTGCACAGGTTATAGCGGTTCTCATGCCTGCACCGGTATTATCGGTCGGTTCCACGGCCAACGCGGCGGTATCTGTGGGCGTGCTCGAAGCCGCCACCGATTACAAGGGTCAGCGCTCGCTGCCGCGCGACTTCTCCATAGAACTGAAGCAGGGCTCCATCACCAACCAGCGTAGATCGGGCCGCTGCTGGAATCCGAACCGGTGGAACTCGATCCATGGCAGCCGCTCACCAAGCGTTGCCGCTGATATAACCTGTATGGAGCGAAGCCGTGGCTGGGATTGCAGCCACGGCTTTCCTGTTCCGCTGTGCTGATACTCTTTCATAAGAACAAATGTGCGAACGATTGGGGTTCAGTTGGCGGATACTTTGTCATGGCTTTCCGACGAACTACGCAGCGAATGCAGTCAGCCTGTATTGCAGCGTGCCCGTGGAATCGCCAACCAGTGGCGTGCGAAAATGTCGGATCTGCATTGCCTGAACGACTCCGATTCCGACCGCATCACCCTGCATGCCAATATGCGGGGCACCACCTCACCGTCCAGCCGATACGAAGTGCAAGCCACGCTTGATTTGCATGATGAGCTTTTCTTGGCCAGGTATTGCTCGTGCCCCGCGTTCAACGGTTCGCAGCACGGTTATGGCACGTATTCGTCGGCATATTCGCCCAGCTACCGCAACAATCCAAAATATCGCAGTTTCGATGATGATGACGATGAATACGATTATGTCGATGATTATGATGATTTCGGTTCAGGATCGACGTTCGGTCATGTGCAGGACGATGACGAGTTCGATTCGGATCCGGCTGGGGGGCGCCGCTATACCGGCATGTGCAAGCATGTCGCCGCAATGCTGCTGCTGTTTCTTGACCAGCCCGAACGGTTCCGCGGATTCAAGCGAAGTGGCGTGACCTCGCATATCCTATCCGACTACATGCGTGCGCTGGATGCGAAGAATGACAATACCGGTCAAAGCGCGCAGCTTGACGTGCTCAAGCGCATCGTCGACGCGAAAAGCCGTCTCGCCGACGAGCAACGAGGCGTCATTACGCAAGGGGCCACGAAAACAAAACGCAAGAGCGGTTCCATCATAGTGAAACCGGGAAGCGTGCGTCTGGAGCCCACGCTGATCATGAACCGTGAGCTGTGGAGCCTGACGTTGAAAATCGGCTGCGGCGACGCAAGTTATATCATCAAAAGCATTTCCAAATTCGTAGCCGACATGCACAACGGGGCATACGTGTCATACGGGCAGAAACTCTCGTTCACCCACACTCCGGACATGCTCGAACCGTTCTCGCTGCAGCTGTTCCGATTCCTGCAAGGTGTTGTTGGATCACGTGCCGCAGCGCAACTGCAGAACAACTACTATTACGCGCCAGACGTGCGTATCGAACGTGAAATCATGCTTACCGATGGAGAATTGTGCGATCTACTGAACCTGTTCGAAGCGGAACCGCAACAGGACTACATCGAAGACGTGCTGATAGCACGTGGGCCGCTGGAAGCTCCCAAGCATGAGGGGCGTGAGAGGGCGCGGCAGCTCACTCCGGATGATTTCGCCCATACGGATGACGCCGCTCCGGGCTATGTCGAAGTGGCCACGCCAGGGGAGTCCAGATCGCATACTATCGCCATATTCGATGGCAATCCGCAATTTCGGTTCATCGCCGAATATGTGAAGGAAGGCGCTTCGTCGGGCGTGCGTATCACGTCGAACCGTACCATCACGGATCGGATTGTTGGGCAGCGGGGCGTGTACCTCATGAGTGCCGAACATAACGGCACTCCGACGGATTCCCATATGAGGCCAGTGAGCGGACTCTTCCGTTGCACCGACAGCATCCTTCCCGCAGTGGACGCGTTGATGACATTGTGCGCGTCGAACGTTAGCGATGGTGTGTTCATTGCGGAAAACGACTGGCCCATGTTCGCACGAACAATACTGCCAAAACTTACCGAAGCGGGCATTGGTTTCGATATTCCGCAGGAAGTCGCCGAACGGATGGGAGTCGACTGCCAGATCGAATTCTACTTGGACCGTGATCTGCAGGGCATCACCTGTGAGGCTGTGGCACGATACGGCGATTTCGTGTTCCAGTTGGTGCCGACCGCCAAAGCACTACGAGGCGTGATTAATCCGGACTCGCGGTCGAAAGCGGCGCTCATCAAACGAGATACGGCTCGCGAATCATTCGCGGTGCAGGTGGTTCGCCAGCTTTTCCCGACATGGAGTTCCATTGACGTGGCGCGGATTCGTGAGGAAATGGCACGCGTAGCCGTTTCCAGATACTCCGGCCTCCTCAGCAAGCGGTATGCAGCCGAAAAGGTCCACAAGATGCGGGCGTTCAGGATGGCCCCCTTTTCAGCTTCGGGCTTCACCTCCTCTCGACC
>ENA-OQKJ01000100-OQKJ01000100.1-human-gut-metagenome-genome-assembly--contig:-NODE-100-length-21768-cov-3.020517_pt1 | contig 21768 bp, 20 predicted proteins | sample MGYA00242647_ERZ504795 | MGnify/ENA primary metagenome ERZ504795 (study PRJEB26092, sample SAMD00036398) | human gut metagenome | host: Homo sapiens | study: EMG produced TPA metagenomics assembly of...
GTGCGGCAGTTTTTGCTTTTTACAGCGTGCTTTGCAGCCGTGCACCGCTGGCGTACTGGGTGCGGCGGTCCATCTGGTTATCCAGCGGCTGACCGGCGGCATAGCGCTTGAGGTTGTGTGCAAAGATATCCACGATGTTGTCCAGCGTCTTGGGCAGGCTGAAGCCGCCGGTGACATGGGGTGTGATGATCACGTTCGGCTCTGCCCACAGGGGATGCTCCGGCGGCAGCGGCTCGGGGTCGGTCACGTCCAGCCCTGCGCCGGAAAGCCGCCCGCTGTGCACAGCCGCTGCCAGCGCCTCGCCGTCCACGGCAGTGCCGCGCCCCACATTGAGCAGAATGGCACCGGGCTTGCAGAGCGCCAGCCGCTCGGCATTGAACAAGTGCAGCGTCTCCGGCGTGCCGGGCAGGCTCAGCGCCACAAGGTCAGCCTGCGGCAGCTCTGCGTCCAATGCGCTCTGCGCCACCACACGGGTGCAGTAGTCCGGGCAGGGAGTATCCGGGTGCACGGTGCGGCGCACGCCCACCACCTCTGCCCCCAGCGCATACGCCCGCCGGGCAAAGTTCGAGCCGATATCGCCCATGCCCACGCACAGCACCCGGCTGCCCGCAATGCTGCCCACAAAGTGGCCGGTGGGTGCCCAGCGGTGTTCCCGCTGGTTGTCCCGATAGGTGGGCAGCTCCTTGAGCAGGCTGAGCCACATTGCCAGCATACACTACACTTCGATGGCAAGCCCATAAGCACCGGTGGCGTTGGTCACGATGCTACTTCTCCGGCAGCACCCCCGGCTCCAGATAGTTATTGGGGCCCGCTGCGTTGGACTGGAACCACTCCAGATGGTCGTTCTGCCGGATCAGCGGCACCGGCAGATTGCCCAGCACGGCATCTGCCCACAGGGCATCCGTCCACCGTGGCAGTATCCGGGGTGTAAAGCGATATGCAAAGCCCTGCACCGTCTCAATGCGGGTCCTCTGCTCTGCGTCTGATGGGCAGACAGACAAGGATATGTTTGGACATATGGGGTCTCTCCCTTTTTGTTTATCATACCGCAAACTACGCGGCGGTACAAGGGGCGGTTCTGTGCTTTCAGACGCATCCCGTAAAAGAACAATGCCGGGCAGCCCGAAAGCCGCCCGGCACCGTATTGATTTTTAGTCCAGCGCACGGATGGCGTCCATCGTGCATTGATACTGCTCTGCCACCTTTGCAAACTGCTCCTGTGTGCCCTCCAGCTGCCCGGCGCGCAGGGTCTCGGTCAGGGCATAGGTGGGCGCGTACAGGTTGGAAAAGCCAAGATTCTGGCAGACGCCCTTGAGGGTATGCGCCCCACGGAATGCCTCTTTTACGTCTCCCTTGCGCAGCGCTTCCTCCAGGATCTGAAAGCTGTCGTCCTGCAAGAACATCCGCACAAATTTGCAGATCATGGCTTCGTTGTGCAGCCGTCCCAGCACCTCCTGATAGTCTGCGCCCATCTTTTTATAGCATTCCTGTATCGTCATCGCTTACGCCGTGCCTTTCTTTTCAGCCTCTGTCTAATTTCCCACCGCCGCACTTCCCGGCGATATAGTGTTATGATAGCACCTTTCCGGCTCGCTTGCAACTAGAGCGCAACAAATTTTGTGTTCTGTCCAGTTTTTGCATCCGCTTTTCGGCAGTTGCACCAAAACCTCACCTTTTTGCAAAAGATGCCCGTCATCGCCCACTTCCTCACTGCTGCTTTTATTGGCTGAAAAAGTCGAAAAGTACCGATGCCCCTAACTGCGGATTCTGTATTGACGAACCGCGCAAAAAAAGATATACTATATTCTGGCGGTGCAGCCGTGCCGCCAGATGTCGGGGTGTTGCGCAGTTGGTAGCGCGCCTGCTTTGGGAGCAGGAGGCCGCGAGTTCGAGTCTCGCCACTCCGATACTGCAAACGCACGTTGATTCGATAAGAGTCAACGTGCGTTTTTATTTTGCCGGTAAACTTGACGGGAAAAATCCGAATGTGTGCAAAAACTGCGCACACTGTAAGGCAGCTTTCCAAAAACAGAGCAGCCTTTTTCTATTTCCTCCCCTTTTGCGGGATTGATAAAAGCCCACAAGTGCGGTATACTGAATAGTACTTTATTCGAGCGAAGTAAGGAGGTGCAGTCCATGGCGATCGGTGTACCACGCCCACTGGCCTTGGAAAAGCCGCAGAGTGTCGATTTGGCGCAGGCGGCGCGGTATTTCGGCGCGCACGGCGAGCCGGACGCCGCCACGCTGGCACTGCTGCAAAAGTGCGCGGTGCCGCTGCTGGCGGCGGCGATGCCCCGGGCGGTGTGGCTGTTGGCAGACACTCCCGCCCTGACCGAGGCCGGACTTCTGCCCGGCGAGGATGTGCACAAACATCTGGCAGGCTGCGGGCAGGCCATTCTGCTGGCGGTGACGCTGGGCCCCGGGGTGGATGCCCAGATCCGCCGGGCAGGTGTTGGCGATATCGCCGCCGGGGTAGCCTCCGATGCCTTGGGCAGCGCACTGGCCGAGCAGGCCGCCGATGCCGCCGAGGCGCAGCTGCGCCAGTGGGCGGCGACCGAGGGAAAGTATCTGACCGGGCGCTTTTCGCCCGGCTACGGCGATTGGGACATCGCGGTGCAGCCGCTGGTGGCGGCGGCGCTGGACACGGTGCGCAAGGCCGGGCTGTGCGTCACCGACACCAACCTGATGACCCCGCGCAAGAGCGTGACTGCCCTGCTGGGGGTCAGCGACCACCCGGTAAAAGGACAACTGGCCGGGTGCGGCCATTGTGTGCTGCGCACCCGCTGCGAATACAGAAAGAGGGGAAAGACCTGTGCAAGTGAATGAACTTTTCAGACAGAGCAATACCATCCTGCTGGACGGCGGCATGGGCACCATGCTGCAAGCTGCCGGGCTCAAGCTGGGCGCACGCCCGGAGGAACTGAATATCACCGACCCGGCGCTCATTGAGGGCATCCACGGGCAGTACGCTGCGGCGGGCAGCCGCATCGTCAACGCCAACACCTTCGGCGCTTCTGCCCACAAGCTGGCAGGCAGCGCTTACACGCTGGAGCAGGTCATCACCGCAGGCATTGAAAACTGCAAGCGCGCCTGCGCGCCCTACGGTGCGCTGACCGCGCTGGACGTAGGCCCGCTGGGCGAGCTGCTGGAGCCCAGCGGAACGCTGGCCTTTGAGGATGCTGTGGCTGAGTATGCCCGCATCGTCAAGGCAGGCGAAGCCGCCGGGGCAGACCTGATCTTTTTTGAGACCTACACCGACCTGTACGAGTTGAAGGCCGCCCTGCTGGCTGCCAAGGAGAATACTCATCTGCCCATTCTGGCCAGCATGAGCTTTGAAGCGGGCGGGCGCACCTTTACCGGCTGCACAGTGGAAAGCTTTGCCGCCACCGCCCGGGGCTTGGGGGCAGACGCCGTGGGCATCAACTGCTCGCTGGGACCCAAAGAGATCTTCCCCATGGCAAAGCGGCTGGCCGAGGCCGTGCCCGGCAACTTCCCGGTGTTCGTCAAGCCCAACGCGGGCCTGCCCCGCGCCGATGGCTTCGGGCTACGATATCACCCCGCAGCTCTACGCCATGCAGATGAAGCCCTACCGGGAGCTGGGCCTGTTTGCTGCAGGCGGCTGCTGCGGCACCACCCCGGAGTTCATCAAGCTGCTGAACGGCGTCTTCGCCGACTGCAAGCCGGGCCGCCCCGCCCACGCCATGCCCTCGGTGCTCTGCTCGCCGATGGACTTCGTCACCGTGGACGGCATCACCGTGGTGGGCGAGCGCATCAACCCCACCGGCAAAAAGCGGTTCCAGCAGGCCCTGCGGGAAGGGGATATGAACTATGTGCTGGAACAGGCCGTGAGCCAGACCGAGGCCGGGGCCCAGATCCTGGATGTGAACGTGGGCGCGCCCGGCGTGGATGAGCCTGCCCTGATGGAACAGGTGGTCAAGGCGCTGCAGAGCGTGGTCAGCCTGCCATTGCAGCTGGATTCCTCCCATGCCGAGGCGCTGGAACGGGGCCTGCGGGTCTACAACGGCAAGCCCATCGTCAACTCGGTGAACGGCGAGGCGGAAAAGCTGAACACCATCCTGCCCCTGTGCAAAAAGTACGGCGCGGCGGTGGTCGGCCTTGCCATTGATGAGCGGGGCATCCTGCCCAAAGCCGAGGATCGCGTGGCCATTGCCTGCCGCATCCGGGACGTGGCACTGGCGGCAGGCATCCCGCAGGAGGATATCTACATCGACTGCCTGACCCTGACGGCCAGCGCCCAGCAGGAGGATGTGCTTGCCACGGTACAGGCCCTTCACGCCTGCAAGGAGGAGCTGGGGGTGCGCACCATTCTGGGCGTGTCCAACATCAGCTTTGGTCTGCCCTGCCGCACCTACCTGAACACCACCTTCCTGACCATGGCCATGTACGCCGGGCTGGACCTTGCCATCATGAACCCCTCCAGCGAAGAGATGATGGCGGCGGTGTACGCCTACAACGTGCTGACCAACCGGGACAAGCAGAGCACAAAGTACATAGAGCGCTTTGCCGACCGCGTGCCCGCCAGCACTGCGCTGGCACAGGCTGCAAAGACCGTGCCTGCCGCCAGTGCCGCCGAAGCAGAACTTACCGGCCCCTACGCCGCCCTGATGAAAGCGGTGGAAAAGGGCTTGAAGGGTGACGCCGCCGCCCATACCCGCGCCCTGCTGGCAGAAAAGCAGCCGCTGGAAGTGGTGGACGAAGCCTTGATCCCCGCTTTGGACATCGTGGGTGCCAAGTACGAAAAAGGCACCCTGTTCCTGCCGCAGCTGCTGCAGGCTGCCAGCGCCGCCCAGAGCGCCTTTGAGGAGATCAAAACTGCCATTGCCCAAAAGGGCGAGGGCAGCGCCAGCAAGGGACGCATCGTCCTTGCCACCGTCAAGGGCGATGTGCACGACATTGGCAAGAACATCGTCCGGGTCATTCTGGAAAACTACGGCTTTGAGGTGCTGGACCTTGGCCGGGACGTACCGGTGGAGACGGTGGTGGACACCGTGCGGGAAAAGGACGTGCATCTGGTAGGCCTTTCCGCCCTGATGACCACCACCCTGAAAAGCATGGAGGAGACCATCGCCGCCCTGCACGCGGCGCAGCTGGACTGCAAGATCATGGTAGGCGGTGCCGTGCTGACCCCGGAATATGCCGAAAAGATCGGCGCGGACTGGTACGCCAAGGACGCCAAGCGCAGCGCCGACATCGCCAAGGAGTTCTTTGGAGTGTAACGCGGAATATTTCAGATTCAGACTGCTGAGAAGCGCGGACTTTTCAGCAGTCTTTTTTCATGGGCAGGGCGTTTATTTGCAAACTGTTCAAATTTACCACAAAGAATTGCCACGATTGTCTGGCATAATAAGGGTGCACTCAGGGAGAACGGAACGGACATCCCCCATAACCTCCGAAAGGTTCTCCCCGCAAGCCCATGCAGGCACATTTTCCTGCGGGTGCGGCCGCAGCAGCGGCGCACAGCAGGCCCATAAAAAACTGTCTCCCGTTTCTATGCGAGGCAATAGCCAGAACGGCGGACAGACTACCAAATCCCTCCTGATCAAGCCGCAATGTTCAGGGGTTCCTATACAGCAGGCAGTGTCGCTTTCCTCCTCCTTTCCACGACACTGCCTGCTTTTTGTTTGCGCTGTTTCAAATCGGCTACCGGGCTAACCTTACCACAAGCCACATGATACTGTTCCGGGGCGTGCAGTACGATATTGTTCACATCGACCCGTTCGAGGGCTACAAGGCAGACTTGAAGCTGTATTGCAAGCGAAAAACAAATGAAATGGCGGCAAACTCCAAAAGCCTGCCGCCGTTTTTGTTATTTTATAAACTCATATTCAAAAAGCACTGGGACGATTTCAGAATTGTAATAGTCTTTGACAAGCGTTTTCAAGCCCGCAAGAGCAGTATGCAATTCCACGTTATCCCAAATTGTATTGCCCGTCGTTTCGTCAACGTGCGATGTATCCAGTTCAGCGTAAATCTGATATACACCATATGTCAAAGAAGGGCTATAATTTTCTGCTTTCTTTGCCCATTGCAGAACCGTTTCCCATTGATTCAAAATAGCCTTTTCCCTATCACCGGGGATAAGCCCCTTTATATCGCGCAGGGCGATTGTTTTTCCGTTTGTACCGTCAAGGCAAAGTTCATCGCGATAAAACCGCCCATCGCTCCCCGTGAATGTGCGCATATGGTTCTGCATTTCTGTACAGGTGAAAAGCAGGCATTTCAAGAGGAATTGCGCAAGTTTACCACTTGCAACGTCCGCATTGTATCTGTCCGCGCCATCCGCCGACTTCATAATGCGAGCACGTTCCGTCCATGCTCTGTTATATGTAATATAGCGTGAAGCGCAAAACATAGGAAGTTTTTCAAGATAGTTATCTTTACGCAGGAAAAAACCGTTTCCATCATAGCGAGCCGCTATCAAAAGGCTAGAATCCAAGTCTGGGTTATCAAATCCCGAACTGTGTGCGACCATATATCCCATTATATCGGGTGCGGTTGCGAGCTTGTTTCGTTGTTTGCCGCCTACCTTTTCAAGACCATTTAACCCTGCAAGAATACCCGTCCGCTGCTCATCTGGTATAGGGCGTTTGTCATAATATATTTTGCTGTATGTTGTAAAGACCTGTTTTACAGGGAGCAGTCCACACGAAACCAACGTGCCTGTGTTATCGTCTATATCATAAGCCGCTATTTCAATTTCCTTTCTGCTGTCAGCTATATTTTGCCAATATGCGCACATAATGCAAGCGTCAATATTAGTGTGAAAATGGCGGCGATTGTATGCAAATCCTTTGACAAATTTCCTGTCAATTAAATGTTGCGCTTTCCAATACTTGACAGGAGAATACACTATATAGCTATCTGTTGGTTGCCGCAAATAATATTTAAAACCAGACCAAATGAAAACGTTTCCTAAATCGTTGGACGCTGTTCCTTTGACTTCTTTTTTCATTTCAGTTACTACATAGCTTTGTTTCCAAGTAGATGATTTTTTGCTTTGTCCCTGTCGTTGGTGTTCGGCAGAAGTTGTTTCTGCATACGGTGGATTTTCAAACAATATAATCGTGCATTGTGGGTTGGCAATGTATTGCTTTATGACCGGATTTTCTATATATTCTTTGCTTAAAGCGTCTGCGCCCGAAACTAGCCCGGCGTTAAATGTGTCTGTCATTTCAATAGGCGGGATAATGTGCCGAACCTTTGCCCCTAACAATTCTTGAAGTACCTTGTACTCATAATATTCTACTGTTGAAACAACACAATGTGAAAGTTCCTCGTCTGTCAAACCTGCTTCAAGGTTTCCTGTTCCGGCGCACCTGTCAAGAATGATATAGTCATTTCCGGTGGGAACACGGGCGATTGCAGCCCGCACCAATTCAAGGGACTTTTCGGCATACAGCTTGTGCGTGTAAAATGCCCCCAAGTTCTTTTTCTGAAGCGTGTCATTTAGCTTATCCATCAAATAATTAAATTTGACATTTGTTTGCCCGGTATAAGGGTAAATGTACCGTTTAAAATGAACGGGTTTTCTAATTTCCCCGATTGTTTTGTGCTTGCCTGTATCATCACCAAGGAAATCTTCTTTCCGCGCCATTGGTACTGCTTTGTAAAAGGACATAGCCCACCCAACAATGCAATTTTCATCAATGTGTATCTTTGTATAGTTGCATTCTTTGAGCAGGGTAACAATGCTTTCCACGTCAAGCGGTTTATCAAAGTGCAACACTGTTTCAGCGTTGCAACCGATAAATCCACTATTGTCCTTTGATGCGCCGCCGAAATACAGCTTTTCAATATCCGACAAATACGGCGCGGAGCGGTACAGCCAAAGCGTGGCGGCGTTTACATCGATAATCAAAATATTCGCCGGAACGGGCTTGCCTTTGACGCGCAAGGCAGACAGGTATTTAATACATTGGAAAAGAACGGCGTTCAAATCGGTAACGTGCAACTTGAATTCAAGCAAGTTTCCGTTGATAACCCCATCGTTATTGTCTGCAAGTATTTCATCAATATCTAAAGCGGGATTGACACGGGGCAAAAAGACCTTATAAAAGTCTAACTGTCCATCCCGTTCCAAAATGTACTTGTCCATAGCCTGACCTTACCTTTCAGGTACAATAATACAAATACAGTGTCTTATTGCAGATTTAAGCGACAAATAAGCGACAAGCCACAAGGTACGGTGTCAAGATATTCGAAGAAAGTACAAAATATAGTATTAAAATCAAAGAAACAGCCCTGTATTTGGTATCGAAATCAAATACAGGGCTGTTGAGATATACTCTTTTTCAGAAGTTCGATGTACACGGAACCCGTCTTGCTCCCGAATTGATTGACCAGTTCGTTGAAGTGATCACCCCATTGCCGATTACTCCTACCGCTGGAAGCTGAACACCGGCTGTAAGAAGTCCAAAGGGAAGAAATCTCCTCCCAGCAGACAGAACCCATCCACATTCTCCCCTGTCCTGTGCAGCAACAGCCTTCTGGATTGCAGGGTGAGCAGCTGTGCCGGGTTATCCGGGCAGCAAATTTCTGTCCGTTCCGTGCTCTTTAGTACTTCCAATTCCCAACAGGGCTTGTTTTCTCCCCAGCATTCCCGTCCATCACGCAACAGTGTAAGGTTCAGCATCAGCGTTTCATACAGGCTGTTGCCCTGTGCCTGAATAAAGCCGATCTTGCCCAGCCATCCGGCACCGACAGACGGCAAGCCTTTTCCTTTGGGCTTCGCAGAGGTATCGTCACTAGCCGTTCACGCACAGCAGCCACCGCGCCGCCTGCGGATAACTCAGCTGCTCCTTGCTCTGCCCTGCATACAGCGGAAAGAGCCGGAGTTTATTGCTGCTTTCCGACATTTCACCGTTGAGTTTGGCCGCACCGTATTCCGTGCCGATCTTTGCCTGCGGCACCTGCCAGAAGGGGTGTGTCGGGTGGAACAGCCAGAAGCGGTCCTTCCACTGCTCCAGATAGTCCCGGACAGGCTCTGCCGGGAAATGCCCAAGCTGCCACAGTGCGCTCCAGCGCTCCAGTGCATCATCGCTCTGCATCAGTGGGCGGGACTCTCCCTTTGCATCCACCCGGGAGAACACGGTGAACAGCACCGCCAGCAGCAGCCGCAGCACGGCGGCGTTCTGGGTGGGCATCTCGCCTGCGAGGTCCACATAATCCTGCGCCGACACCAGCGCCTCGGTCAGGGACACCTCCCGCACCGTGTTGTCCCGCAGCCGCACCCGTATCCACGGTTCGGTCAGCAAGTTGAATTCAATTTCCTTCATCCGTCTCCTCCTTTTGGTAATACAGGCCGTTTTCACGGTCATAACAAAGTTCCATGCCCGCAAGCCGGGCAGTCAGATTTTCGTCCAGCAGCAGGATCAGTTCTCCGTGCAGCAGCGGCGACAGCTGCCACGCTGCAAGCCATCTGCGGTCGTCTGCGTCCAGCTCCCGGATGACCTCGTCCACCTTCCACGCTTTGCCGAACACCGCCGGGAGCCGCAGCTTCTGCCGGGCGATCTTCAGTGCCGTTTCCGGCGGGGGCGGGCTGTCGACAGCTACGGCACTGCCGCCCTCCTGCCACGGCAGAAAGTGGATGCTGCCGTCTGCCCGACACTGCATTACCAGCACCTCCACCGAGGGGTCGCCGTCCCGCACTGCCGCCCGCGCTGGCCGGGTCGGAGCAGGCGCCCTCGTTCTGCATCCAGTCGTCCAGCGTGTTCAGCTGCGCCAGCCGGTGCGTTTCCGGCTGCGGCACAAGGTATGCTTCGGCGCGTGCTTCTTTTTCTCCTGCGTCCGCTCATATATGCAGCGCATTTCCTCGCCCTGCGCCCCGCCGGGAGCTTCCCGCTCCCAGCCGTAGACCCGCTGCACCAGCGGAGAGATCTCCTCCGGCAGCCGGATGCTCCGGGGCAGAAACTTCCGGGTGCGCCAGAGCAGCCACTGTCCATATACCGCCTCGCTGCCCGCGTCAAAGGCATCTTCCCCGGTGTCCAGCACCGCGCAGCAGGCCTGCTGCAACGGAGCGGGGCGGCTGCGGTGGTGGCGGTGCAGCCGTCCAATGCGCTGCAGCAGCAGATCCATGGGGCAAAGCTCTGTGACAAGAACGTCCAGATCAATGTCCAGCGACTGCTCCATCACCTGCGTGCCCACCACGATCAGGTCGTTCCGGCACTCCGGTGCAGAGCCCTTGCCAATGCGTGCCATCAGCTGGTTTTCCCGCGCCGCACGGTCCGGCATCAGGAACTGCGCATGGAACAGCTGCACCTCTTTGTCCGGCAGGCTTTCCCGCAGCAGCTGTGCGATCTTCTGCGCTTTTTTGACCGTGTTGACGATCACTCCCGCGCAGCCGCCCTCTGCCAGCTTCCGGCGCAGCAGCGCGGGCAGCTCCGGCTCTGTGAGCGTGGTCAGCTGCACCGTTTTACCGGGTGCGTCTGGTGGGATGGCCGTCTGCTTTACCTCTGCGCCGTCCGTCCATGTCAGCAGCGGATAGCCGCAGCTGGTTTCCCATGGGGCGTCCGGGGCAGCCTTTTTCTGCTGGTAGGCCTCGACCAGCTCTGTGCGCCGCCGGGCGGGCAGGGTGGCCGAAAGCAGAATGACCGGCACCTTATACCAGCCCAGCCATTCCAGTGTCCGGTCCAGATAGCAGTTCATGTAGGTATCGTAGGCGTGGCACTCATCAATAATGACCACCTTGCCCGCAAGTCCCAGATGCCGCAGCATAACGTGCTTCTGGGCAAGTGCCGCCAGCAGCAGCTGATCCACTGTGCCAATCACGAAGTTTGCCAGCAGTACCTGTTTGTTTCCTCGAAACCACTGGTGTACCTGCACCTGATGCTCTTCCTGCGCATCTTCCTCCAGCTGCACCCCGCGCCCCTGTAACCGCAAATAGCACTCGTTCAGTTCTGCCATGCCGTGCGCCAGCTTTATAGCCTGCGGCAGCGTCTCCTCAGACTGCGTGTCTGCCCAGCCAAGCAGCCGGGGAAAGATGCCGTTTGCCGTGGCCTGTGTGGGCAGCCCGAAAAAGACACCGCCCAGCCCGAACCGGCTGGCCATGATCTCCGCAGCGGCCAGCGCCGCCTCGGTTTTGCCCACGCCCATCTGTGCTTCCAAAATCAGAATGCCCGGTTCCGCTGCGGTATCTGCAGCTTCCAGAACAGCCCTCTGCACCGCATTGGGCGCAAAGCCGAACCGCACCGCAAACTCCTGCGGGTCTGCGATGCCCGGCTGTGCCTCCCACGGGAAGGGCAGGGCCAGCTTTTCCCAAGCCCTGTCCACCCGCGCCGGGTAATCCTGCATGCTGCCCAGCTCCTCTACCGGGATTAGGGGGAAGTATTCCGTATTGCTGGCGATCCAGTCTGCCATGATCAGAAGTCCGGTCAGAAGCACTTCCTCCTGCGGGTCCAGGTCGTACAGTTCCGTCGTATCATCAAAGCCGCAGTCCTGCAAAACAGTCATGAGCAGTTCTGTCCAAAAGCCCTGCCAGACCTTTTTTTGTCCCTTGGGGTAGTAGTTGCTCTCCCAACCCTCTAACTGATCATCGACCGCCGCACAGCTCTGTGGCCTGCCGTGATGCGCTCCCACAATGGAGGCTAGCCCGCCGGGACAATCATCCCACAGCAGAATTGCCTCGCCCGCCCGGGCATGCGGCGACTCCCGGCGGTTCTGTTCAGGACAGTCCAGCGGCGTCAGCATTTCCAGCCGCTGCCGCGCCTCCGGCAGAGTGCGCAGGATATTTGCCTGAAAGGCTACCGTAGCCTTGCCTATATCATGGATCCCGCCCAGAAACCGGGCATGCGTGAGCAACGCTTCCTCGCGCTCAAAGCCCATGGCCCGTTTTGCACTTTCCGGGAGCCACTGCCGGACCAGCCGCTCCATGATGCCCGCCGTATCCCACAGGTGCATCCAGAGCGGCAGCCACAGGCTGGTATTCTCCGGGTCCGTTTTACCAGCCAAAAGCCTTGTTTTATTCAACGTCCAGCGCATTTTTGCTCCTTTTCCGGTGTGTGTGCCTTCCGTGTACCGAGCATAGCAGATAATGTGTACTATAATCCGTACTTTTTGCATTTTATCTCCGCAAATGAAAAAAGCGGCACACCGGGTCGTGCCTCATCAAAACGAAAGTGTCCTTGCAAGGTAAAGAAAACTGCTATTTATGGCCCTGTTCCGCCTTCTGTTCCAAAGATACGCTTCTGCCCTTCTGCTGTCAACGGCTCCGCGCCAATTCATCAAAGCTATAAAAAACGAATCCTTTTTTGTTATAAAAAGACCGCCCCGGCTTCCATTGCGGAAACCGGGGCGGTTCATTCTGTTTATTGGTGTTCTTTCAGACACTCAATACCTATCAACTGACAGTTTAGTTTTTGAAAATTTTAGTCATATCTGTATTTAGAGGACTTTCCATACACCTTCCGGTAGCGATTTTTTCAGGCTAGCCACGTTCTTTGATGATCTTTGCCTCATCGGCAGAGCAATCTTGCAAGCTGTTCGGTCATACCAGCTGTCGAACACCGGCGCTTTGCTTTTTTGATCTCGATGCACAGCAGCTCGTCTGCGGAGCAGTCCAGTGCGTTAATGATGTCGATCAGCGTTTTCAGGCTGGGTACAGAGTTGCCTGTTTCGATATGGCTGATGTGCGTGACCACAACGCCGACCTCATTGGCCAGCTGCTCCTGCGTCATGCCCTTTGCAAGGCGGCAGGCACGGATGCGTTTTCCGATGTCGGCGTAGTCCACCATAGTACAAGTACCCTCCGTTTTGTGAAGTGATACTTGTATTGTATGTGCAATCGACCGAGATTGTAATAACTTGAAAGTGCAGTGGACTTATAAATACTAATCGTTCAGAAATACTTTAACTTCCTGCTTTCCGTCAATCGTTGTCACAGCAGTAATGGCATCCGGGCGGAAGGAGTCTCCCGGATAATGCATCTCCAATTTCAGATTGACTTTTTTCCCAGCTTCCACTTCCTGTGCCAGTTTATTCTCAAAATTTTTGAATTCGTTCCGATTTAGTCCAGAATCCTGCGGAATGAGATTTTCCAAATCGTTTGCCCCATCAAAGCGATCTGCAATTGCATGACCTCGATCATCGGTACTTTTTTCATATCCTTTTCCAATGTCATGGATGCTGTCTTTAATTTGCAGACGACCATCATGCTCTTTCAGATGCAGGTCTCCTTCGGCTGTAAACAGCCTTCCAAGGTGATCGGTAGTGTACTCATATCCGTTTCTTTTATACTCTGCATCCGACAAAAGATCCTGCTCCATACGGTACGGCATTCCATCATCGTTATTTTTGTATTCCAGCTCTTTTTCTAGCTCTGCAAATGACTTTTCCGTAGCAGCATTCAGTTTTTCTTCTGCCTTTTCTGTCACGCCTTTCTGTAGACGCTCAAATGACCGTTTGACGACATCATCTAACCCAATGTGCGTTTTTGCTTCCATCGGTTTCGCTTCTGAGATTTCTCGCCTCACAACACACGACCTCCCTGCTGTTCAAAATTCGTCCTTAGATTTTCTACAGCCTTTGCATCCGGGTTCAGGCTCATGCCCATGCTTATCACGCTATTTAGCACCCAGTCTGCAGCAGCAGCTTTCAGGCCGTACTGTCCCTGCAGCTGTTCCAGAAATTCTTTACGGGGTGTGAGCGATTTTTTAGCTGCGGCACAGTAATCAACGACTGTACCGATCCCACCAAAGAAATCGAACACAGCTTTCCGAGTCTTAGCCACATCCAGTTCTCCGCCTGCAAAGACCCGTTCCAGGTAGCGGTCGTCCTCCGGCTTCAGCACAGTCTCATGGCGTTTCAGCCAGAGCTTCAGCTGCTCCATCTCCGAAATGCTCAGCGGTTCCAGCTCTTTGCCCACTGCCAGTTGTCCGAATACAAACTCTGCGTTGATTTCATGCGGCATTTTTGAAGGCTTGTGGTAAACAGCATTTTCCGGCATGGGATACGCCTCAATCTTGCAGAGCACCGCCTCCGGCCACTCGTTCTGGTAAACGGCAGCCACACCCAGCGGCAGCTTGGACAATTCGTCGATCTGTGCCTCCTTCAGGGCGGCAGACTTGCCTACCAGCTTGCGATCTTCTTCGTCCGGCAGGCGCAGAATAATTTTGGTGTTCGTGTTGCGGATGACCGACATATCCAGCAGTCCGGGTGCCTGGTCTGCAATGATAAACCCCTCACCATAAGTACGCATTTCCGCAATAGCATTTGCCAGCATTTCCACCGACTTGCCCTGCAAATTTGCACCTTCCTGTGATTGCTCTGCCGAGGTCTTGCGCAGCAGGTTGTGCGCTTCTTCCAGCACGGTGACATGGCGAAGCCTGCTGTTCATCCCGCTGCTGCACATCCGGTATTCCTGTAACTTCATCACCAAGATGCCCATCAGCAGCGATTTCGTTTCCATAGAGCCCACACGGCTCAAATCTACGATCACATTCTGATCGAACATTTCAGCATCGCTCAGCGCATCTTCTGCGCAAAGCACACTGCCATAAATACCGTTTGTCAGCGACTTTACGCGGGTGCACAATGCGCCCACATAATCGCTTTGGGTATCCTTGGAATAATGCGACTCTTCAATGACGCCCGGCAGAATATCCAGCAGGTCAAAGAAGGTTGGGAAAATTCCCTTCTCGCTCTCCGAATTGCGCAGATCCCAGCCTACTTTCTGATAGCTGCGCTCAATAGCATCCTTCAGCACCGCTGGCATGGCTGCATACATCGGCCAGCAGGCGTTGAATATCTCCACCAGACGGTCAATATGTTCCAGAATATGGATATTCTCAGGGAACGCAAAGGGATTCATGCGCAGCAGCGGCGTTTCTCTGGGGTTTGTACCAAACACCTGCACATCTGTACAATTGCCGAACACGTTCTTGTATTCGCCCTTGGCCGGTTCCACCACAAGAAACGTCGTTTGTCCGTTCTTTGTGATCTCATCCAGCAGATGGTAGACCGCATTGGATTTGCCTGTGCCGGTCGAGCCAGTGATGAACGTATGGGAAGCCATCGCCTGCCGGTTCAAGAGCAGTTCTGCCGCTTCCTCTTTGCCCATGTGGTAAATCTTGCCCAGATTCATCTTGTCCTCATCCGGCATCGCCTCATCCGGCACATTGCGGCCAAACTCCGCGTGCTCAATAATCGGCAAGCCGTGCACTGAGCGGGTGGGCAAGCCAAGGTGCATCGGCAGTTCCCGCCGCTGACCAGCGTTGCAGGTGTATAAAGCAGACTATCCGGCGCATTCTCCCATAGCGGGCGAGCAAAGACCGGTTGCATGAACCGCTTGAGATATTCCCGCAGCTGTGCCACTTCTGCCTCATTGTTCTTCCACACATTGACGGCACCGCTTTCCACCGAGGAGCCCTCGCCTACCATCAATGCGCGGTAAGTGTTGGCCGCCAAAAGTGCTGTGGATTGAGTAGACGAAAGGAAATACGCTGCACAGTTATAGCAGCCATAATCTTCACTTTCCTTTACACGCTTGAGCTGGTTTTCAATGCGTTCCAACAGTTCCTCCACCGATTTATTACACAGTTCCACCTGCTGAGTACGGCCCGTGCCGCGGGTGTCCGTTGTGCCGTGGCTCTCCTGCTGGCTGGTGGTGTCCGATGTTCCATGCGACGTTCCATCGGAGGTGCTGTGCGAAGTGCCGGTCTGCTCGGTGGTAGAGTGGCTGGTACCCCACGAGGCGTTTACGCCCATGGAGCCTCCGATGTTCCGGGCGATGCTGTTGAAAACCGTTCTGGCTGGCGTCATGCCTCCTATGGCCCTGCCCGCCGTGCCAAGCAGCGGGCCGATGACGGCCCCCGCGCCCGGAATCAGGGCCGAAGCTGCCAAGCCGCCCAGACCCAGAATGCCTGCAATGCCGCCAGCCACCGGCGAGATTTTTGTGACCGAGGTGCCGAAGCTGCTGCCGACACCGCCGTTGATACCGCCGCTGACCCCTTTCGTTTTCTGTGTGCCGTCCGTCACCGAAGAGGACTGGTTCGTACCGTCCGTTGTAGTCGTGCTGACAGTATCGCTGATGGTATGGGAAGTTCCACTGCACAGGCTCTCCATCACAGCAGTGCTCTGGTTCTCGGTATAAGACCATGTACTCTTGCGGAAGGGCGAAAGAGTGCTGTACAGATTTTCATACCCGCTGCGGATAGCCGCCTGCGTTTCATTGGAAACAGGTTCTGCCAAAAACAGCGCAGTATACTTTTCTCCTTCCATCGCGTCCATAAAGCGCTCAATGCCCTGCACAAAGGCTTTGTCTTCCGTTTTAGACTTATCGCGCAGAGCTGCCACACAGGACACTGAGGCCACCGCCTCCTGCTCTTCGCCAAAGGCTTCATCCAGTAGTTTTTCTCCCTCTTTCTGGGGGATGCCTTTTATATCGGAACCGGGGAAGTTGGAGAGCAGCACTTTCTGCAACGCCTTGCTGGAAATTTCCAGCAAGGCTCTTCATGCTCTGTTTCAGGGGATCCTCGCGAACGCCCAGATAGATATTGGCACCGGCATTTCCTTCTGGCACATCGATCATCACCGCCAGACTACAGCCTTGTGCCATGCTGGAATAGTACACCGTAGAAAGCTTCTGGAACATATCCTCACCCTTTTTCAGGGTCAATTTCTGCAACTGGAACAGTCGGATGTACTGGGCAGGGTCCTGCACTTTCAACATCTGCTGGGAGAGTTCCACCATACCATAGTTCTGCAGTTCCGTCAGATATTTTTTATACACCAGATGGTCTGCAAGGGTCAGCTGATTCGTCAGGTCATTCAGCGACCGCTGCGCAGAAAGCTGCTGTTTCTCAAGCACCTCAAGCTCGTCTGCCATGATTTATTTTCCTTTCTGCTGTTAACCCCTCAAAATTTTCCACAACAGACCTACAGTGGCCGCCGCGGCGCCGGCCGCCACTGCCGTGCCCACACCGCTGCTCTGCATATTGTTAATGGCCAACTCTGCGCTTCCAAAGCCCTGATCAGCCGCTTTCTTGTACCATTGCAGGGCTTTTTCTTTGTCTATCGGCACACCTTCTCCGTTTTCATAGCAGCCAGCCAGACAGAACTGTCCTCGATCATAGCCCTGCTCCGCAGATTTACGATACCATTCCACTGCTTTTTCGAGATTCTTTTCCACGCCATGTCCTTGCCTATAACAGTTGCCAAGGTCACACTGCGCCATAGCACACCCCTGCTCTACAGATTTTCGGTACCACTCAACTGCTTTTTGGCAGTCATGTTCTATGCCATCTCCGTACTGATAACAGCGACCGAGCTTGTACTGTGCAACTGCATAGCCTTGTTCTGCAGATTTGCGGTACCATTCCGCCGCTCTTCCAAGGTCTTTCGTTGCACCATCTCCGTACTCATAACAAAGCCCCAGATTGTACTGCGCGAATTTATTACCTTGCTCTGCCGCTCTCTCATACCATTCAACTGCTTTCGCGCTGTTCTTTTCCACGCCTTCTCCATGGTCATAGCAATAGCCCAAACTGTTCTGTGCATTTGCATCCCCCTGCTCTGCTGCTTTCTTATACCACTTTGCCGCTTCTGCTTTGTTTTGCGTCACACCATATCCATTTTTATAGAATATTGCAAGGGTATATTGAGCTGTTGCATTTCCTTGCTCCGCAGATTTGCGATACCACTCAGCCGCCTTGGCAAGATCTTTTGCTACGCCTTCTCCATACTCATAACAGTAACCAAACATATTCTGTGCATTTGCATCGCCCTGTTCTGCCGCTTTCCGATACCATTTCACTGCTTCACTATAATTCATTTCTGTGCCATTTCCATCATAATAGCACTTGCCCAATTTATATTGTGCTCCCACATTGCCCTGCTCTGCGGCTTTCCGATACCAGAAAACAGCCTTGCTCGTATCCTTTTCCACACCAAATCCGGTATCGTAGCAGTAGCCAATGCTATTCTGTGCGACTGCTATTCCCTGTTCTGCGGCTTTTTCGCACCACATCGCAGCCTTTTTCGGGTCTTTTTCTACGCCTTCTCCTGTCTTGTAGCAATAGCCAAGAGTATACTGTGCTGCCGCAAGTCCCTGCTCTGCTGCTCTTTCATACCATTCAACTGCCTGCACAAGGTCTTTCGTTACGCCATTGCCCTTCATATAGCAAACGCCCAGATTGTTCTGCGCTCTTGCATTGCCCTGTTTTGCCGCCTTGCTGTAGCATTCAAACGCCTGCTCCAAGTCTTTTGCGACACCTGTGCCATGAGTATAGCAGTCACCCAGTTTTTTCTGTGCCTCCGCATAGCCCTGCCCTGCCGCCTTACGGTACAGTTCTGCGGCCTTTGCCTCGTCCTTGCCGACGCCGTCGCCGGTTTCATAGCACTTGCCCAATTCACATTGCGCTTCCGGGCAGTTTTGCTCAGCCGCTTTTGTATACCACTTTACAGCCGCCACATTGTACGAGAGTTCCGCATACAGCCGCCCGGTCTTATACTGGGCCGTCACATTTCCCTGAGTTGCCGCCGCTTCGTACCATCTGCGGGCCTCTTTTCCATTTTTTTCAACACCGAACGCCTGATAATAGCATTCGCCCAGTGCGCACTGCGCCTCCGCATTGCCCTGTTCGGCAGCTTTTTTATACCACACAACGGCATTTTCCGCATTCTTTGCTACACCAACACCGTTCTGGTAACACCGTGCCACTTCCAGCTGTGCCTCTGGGCATCCGTATTCACTAGCCGCAACCATGTACTTCTGAAACGCCATCTTGGCATTGCCGACCTGCTGAAAATCACTGGCATCCTGCAGGTAGTCCTGCTCGGTTTCCTCCTGCGTTTCCTGCTGCGCTTCCTCGCCCAGACCATGGTCACGCACACACTTCATAAACTCCTGCTTTTTGTCCTCCGGGCCATTGAACTGAAAGCTGTACACGGCATTTTTCTCATCGCTGAAACCCATAGCCTTGATCTCAGCCCCCAGACCGTCCCAATTCACACGGCCAGCCGCCGGTTCAAACCATTCTTCAATAGATTTTGTCTTGATGGCATTCGGGATCTCCATATCCTGCCCACCCACACGGATAGACTCCAGTTTATCCGTAAAACGTACTTCCACCTGAATTTTGCTCATGATGATAGTCTCCCTATGTATTTATAATTTTTATATAGTCTCCCTGACTCCGCACCCACATCTGGATGCCCGTACCAAACACCTCGGCTTCCACGATCCAGCCCTTTTCCGTTACCTGCAAAACCTTTGCAGTGGGCAGACGGTCGAGAACGGATTCCAGACTTGGCCCGGTATACTCGAACCGGATGGTCTGCAACTCGCCGCCATACATAAACTGGATGCGCTTGCGCATCTCGCCCTCCTGAAAGCGGTCGGTGTAGCGCTGGGCAAAGTGCCGGTCGAGGGTCTTATAGTTCTGAATGCGGTCGATGCGGTAAATGGTGGGGGAGTTATCCTGCGGGTTCTGGAAATGCTTATCCTTGTCGATGCCCTCAATAAACGCTGCCAGATAGAAATAATACTCACTGAACAGGATGCCCACCGGCTCAATGGTGCGCACACGGGTCTCGCCGTCGTGGGTGCGGCAGTAGGTAATTTCCATGACATTGTGATTTTCTATTGCCGTACCGATTTCCCACAAGCTCTCGATAAACTTCCGGCCATGCTGCGGCTCGACGTAATGGAAGCGTTCGTTGCTGATGAGGTCTTTGACCTGATTCAGCCTATCCAGCGGTGTGCAAGCCCAGATCAGCTTGTCCAGAATCGGGAACATCTCCTCCTTGACCATGGAGCGGCTCTCCAGCAGGATCTTGCACACTGCCAGAATCTCGCTGCTGGTGGGGAAGCGTGAAAGCGTGTCATCCAGTAGATAGCCGCCCTTTGCGGAGTTGTATAAGATCTCCCGGCGCGGCTCGCTGTCTGCAAAATGATTGCGCAGGGTGTCAAGATCGCGTTGGATGGTTTTCTCACTGACACCGAAGCGGTCAGCCGTCTGCTGTTTGTTCAGCACACCACCCTGTACCAGCACCTGCTGGATATAGAGTATACGGTCCAATCTACTATTACGCACAGTTCATTCTCCTTCTCTGCTCATTGTAACACAACACAACTATCGCTGCAATTCTTTGTATGAAGTTTTGTCGTTTCACGGAATTACAAAAAAATTTTTGTTTCTTTTGCACAACCCCAGTATACAAAAAAGATGGACAGCCTGCCTGTCCATCTCCTAAAAAGTCAAGGTAGACTATTCTTAAATTGCCAACCTCTTTTGAAGCGATAGGCACGGTTCATCAGTTCATCTGTGATGGTGTAAAGCGCCCGGCGTGGCGAACCATATCCGACAATCAGCCCAATCACAATCGCAAGATTCAGCACAAATGCAATGCTCAACAGTACCATCAAAAATTTTCTCATACGTTTTTCTCCTATTTGACTTATTTTTCTGCCCTCATTATACGGATTTGGCTGGACGGTATGGTTGTCCATCCTACACAAGCCACAAAAAGGAACACGGCATTCTCGTTTTGAATGTCCCGTGTTCCTTCTGTCCGCTTTTGCAGCACCTCTTCTACATAAAAGTCAATCCTTCATTTCAGTGTCCTCCCGAATCTGCCTCTTATACTTATAATAGGTATTCCGGGCAAGTCCAGTCAATTTTATGCACTCCATGTCATCCAATGTGCCGCCAAACGCCTTACAATGGATACGGATCTTCTCCTTGGCCGCTTTGGACTTTTTGGTTTCAAAGCCAATGCCTTTCTTACGGCCAACCTGTTTGCCGTTCAGCTTTGCTGTCACAAGCCCCTCACGGGTGCGCTGGTGCAGATCGGCAACTTCTTTTTCGGATTGTTCAAAGGCCAGCTTGATCTGCTCCTTTGCCAAGGCCATCAGATACTCGTTGATGCCCTTTAAGATGAAGTCCACATTTGTCCCTGTCATGGCAATGCTGCCGGACAGGGCTTTTTTGTAGGTCTCGGTGTCGATGTGGTGCTCTTTCAAGAACACCAGCCGGATGCCCTTATGGTAGAGATCTTCATACAGAGCAAAACCTTCTTCTGCATTTCTGGACATCCGGGACACCGAATCGAACACCACCGTATCCCCGGATTTCAGAACCCGATAGAGCTTCAGCCACTCCGGGCGAAAGATAGATGTACCGGTGTAGGCTTCCTGCACGATATGGGCAGTCGGGTACTCGGCCTTGATGTTGCGGATCTGACGGTCAATGCTCTGCTTTGCCGTAGAGATTCGGCAATAGCCATAGATGTTCATGCGTCTCCTTTCTGGCTCAAAGATAACGAGCGACATTTTTAAGACTGTGTTTTGCACCTTGAAATGGCCTGAAAACGGCTGATTTTAATACAAAACAGAATATACGGTATTTTTAATACAGTTTTAGTGGGCATAGGCGGTCATAAAATCAGAAATGGTAGTGCACGGTTTGTGATTGGCGGTGTCCTCGCCATCCAAAGGAGCGTAGTTCCAGTCGATGTCCTCGTCAATATATCGCCGCCCATCATCTGGCAGTTCCAGCGGTTCCGCAAGGATGATGGTGCCCCAGTGGTTGACCATCACGAAGGGTGCGATCTCACAAGGGATGCCCCGGCACTCATCATCGTGCCGCACATCGTAGGCATACAGACCAGCAGGAACAGAATCTCGTTTGATGCGGATGCTGGTGAACAGCGCAGGCTTTCCGCAAACCGTGATTTCTTCGTAACGTTCGGTCATTGCATTAAAGGTCATAATCTGTCCTCCTTAGATTTCAATGATAAAAGCTCTGAATTTCT
>ENA-OQKJ01000102-OQKJ01000102.1-human-gut-metagenome-genome-assembly--contig:-NODE-102-length-21606-cov-4.944271_pt1 | contig 21606 bp, 15 predicted proteins | sample MGYA00242647_ERZ504795 | MGnify/ENA primary metagenome ERZ504795 (study PRJEB26092, sample SAMD00036398) | human gut metagenome | host: Homo sapiens | study: EMG produced TPA metagenomics assembly of...
TGCTTTTCTGAAAATAGATTCCTTTTATAATATTATTCAATAAATATCATCATCAAAAATTCAAAGGATTGAAGACAAAAAGTCAGAAAGTCACTGACTGTAAGACAAAAAACGGAACTGTTGCATTAATGAAATTCATTTTCAACTGCTGCAACAGTCCCATTTATAACATTTACAATCCGTTATTATTCTTTCTCGTCCTTTGCCTCTACATATCCACATGTCTCCTGGCTGCAGACAAGCTTATTCCCCTTTTCCACCATATAGCTTCCACATTTCGGGCATTTCTTTGCTGATGGTTTCTGCCAGGACATGAAATCACAATCCGGATTATCCTCACATCCGTAGTACTTACGTCCTTTTTTGGTTTTCTTAAGCACAATCTCTTTTCCACATTTCGGACATGCCACCCCGATCTTCTCAAAATATGGTTTGGTATTTTTGCATTCCGGAAATCCCGGACATGCAAGGAATCGTCCATGAGGACCATATTTGATCACCATATGTCTGCCACAGTTTTCGCAGATCACATCTGTCACTTCATCCTGAATATCAACCTTTTCAAGTTCTTCCTCTGCAGCATCTACATCCTTCTTCAGATCCGGATAGAAGTTGCTTACTACTGTCTTCCACTTTACAGTTCCTGCTGCCACACAGTCCAGAAGCCCTTCCATAGTCGCAGTGAAGTTTACATCTACAATACTCGGGAAAGCCTGTTTCATAATATTATTGACAACTTCCCCCAACTCTGTAACATACAGGTTCTTCTGTTCTTTTGCAACATAACGGCGGCTGATGATCGTTGTGATCGTCGGCGCATAGGTACTTGGACGTCCGATCCCCAGTTCTTCCATAGTCTTGACCAGAGATGCCTCTGTATAATGTGCAGGCGGCTGCGTGAAATGCTGTTCTGGTTTCAGTTCCTTAAGACTAAGCTTCATTCCTCTTTCAAGACTCTGATTCAGAACATTTCCTTTTTTCTGGTCCTCTTCATCTGTGTATACAGACATAAATCCGTCAAATATGATCTTGGAGGCAGAGACTGTAAAAATATACTGGTCTGCACCAATCTTTACAGATGTTGTTTCGTATTTTGCAGGAGCCATTCTGCTGGCCGCAAAACGTCTCCAGATAAGCTGATACAGTCTGAACTGATCTCTTGAAAGAGATTCCTTCAGTACAGCCGGTGTACGGCTGATGTCTGTAGGACGGATCGCTTCGTGAGCATCCTGGATCTTCTGTCCCTTTTTCACAGCTTTCTCAAACTTTGAAACATAATCCTCTCCGTACTGAGCAGTGATATATTCTCTTGCAGCAGCATCTGCTTCCTCTGAGATTCGGGTGGAATCTGTACGCAGATAAGAGATCACACCTACCGTTCCATTTCCTTTGATATCAATTCCTTCATACAGCTGCTGTGCCAGACGCATTGTCTTCTGTGTGGAAAAGTTTAAGGTCTTGGCTGCTTCCTGCTGTAAGGTACTTGTAGTAAAGGGAAGCGGTGCATTCTTGATCCTCTCGCCTTTCTTTACTTCATTGATCTCATATTCTTTATCTTTCAGAGAGGCCAGAAGTTTATCCATTTCCTCTTTGCTGTGGATATCCATCTTTTTATCTGTTCCATAAAACTTCGCCTGCAACGGTTTCTTCTCACCCTTCACCTGAAAATCTCCCTCCAGGCTCCAGTATTCTTCCGGAATAAACGCATTGATCTCATCTTCTCTGTCACAGATGATACGAAGCGCAACAGACTGTACGCGCCCCGCACTTAAGCCTCTCTTGACTTTTGCCCAGAGAAGCGGGCTGATGGTATAACCTACCATACGGTCAAGCATACGTCTTGCCTGCTGTGCATCTACCAGATCCATATCCAGGTCTCTGGCCTGTTTGATTGATGATTTTACTGCTGTCTTGGTAATCTCGTTAAAGGTAATCCTGTGCATCTTCTTCGGATCTTCTTTTAATGCCTGCATCAGATGCCAGGAAATTGCCTCTCCCTCGCGGTCAGGGTCAGTTGCAAGATAAATCTTATCTGCTTTCTTTGCAGCCTTGCGAAGCTTTGCAAGCAGTTCTCCCTTTCCTCTGATCGTTATATATTTGGGTTCAAAATCATGCTCAACATCAATTCCGAACTGACTCTTCGGGAAATCACGGACATGTCCGTTAGAAGCTTCCACATCGTAATTCGCACCGAGAAATTTCTTTATTGTTTTCACTTTTGCAGGTGATTCTACTATCACCAGATATTTCGCCATGCTACCTCTCCTAGTCGTAATCTGTTATTCTTCACAGTGTCCCTGAACGGGCACATTGCCTGACAGCGATATTGTTACATATAAAAATCGCCCTGCGCCGCAGAAACGTGAAGCACAATAATCATAAATCGTCAACTGTCTTTTACATAATAATGTCTCCCGCTCTCTCTTATGAGCCCCCGCAGTGTCAGTTCCACAAGACAGTTGCTTACCTGTGCCGGGGAAAAGCCTGTTTTTCTCACAATGTAGTCGGGATTTTTTGGTCGTAAATCGAGACAACTATACACCATATTCAAATCTCTTGCAAGTCCCAAGTTGTTTTTTTCACCGTTTTGTGTTACTTTTTCCATCGAAATTCCAAGTTCTTCCAGCATAATTTCCGGACAGTATGCAATCCCTGCGCCGTCGTAGATCAGCTTATGGCAGCCTCTGCTGAGTTCATCTGTCACTGCCCCCGGAATCGCATAGACCATCTTTCCCTGTTCCAGTGCAAATCCCGCAGTGATCAGCGAACCGCTGTTTTCTTTTGCTTCCACTACCAGAACCGCGTCTGACAAAGCACTGATGATCCGGTTTCGCGCCGGGAAATGCCAGGAAACAGGTCCTGAACCCAGTGGACATTCACTGATGATCCCACCATTTTCCCATAAGATCCTCTCATAGAGTTTTCTGTTAGATTTCGGATAGCATACATCAACACCACTTCCAAGCACCGCAAATGTAGGCATCTTTCCTTCCAGTGCGCCTTTATGTCCTTCTGAATCAATGCCAAGTGCCATACCGCTGATAATCTGGACTCCAGCTACACTTAACGCTTTCGCATACCGGAATGCCTGCATCCTTCCATAAGGACTGCACATTCTGGCACCGATCACTGCCACCGTTCTTCTCTTAGGATCAGGAAGTCTGCCTTTTACATAAAGCTTTGCCGGCATGGAGGAATACTGCTTCATTATCTGAGGATATTCCGGATCTGATTTCTCAATACATCGTATCTGACCTGTACTGTATTCTTCTGTATGATTATTTTTCACATCAGTTCTTTCCATATAAAATACCTCACTGACCTTTATTTTATGACAGAATCTTTGTCAAATGCCCTGTACGAAAGTGCTTCTCCGATATGATGACCGGCAATCATTTCTTCCCCTTCCATATCCGCAATTGTTCTGGCTACCTTCAGGATCCTATGATAGGATCTGGCACTGAATGCGATTTTTTCAAAGGCTCTTGCCAGAAGTCGGGATGCGCTGTCTGTAAGAGGGCAGAATTTATCGATCAGACTGCTCTTCAGCTGCCCGTTAAAATTTATTTTCTCATCTTTATACCGTTCTTCCTGGATCTTCTGTACTTTTTCCACTCTTTTTCTGATAGCAGCGGAATTTTCTCCCTTTCTTCCACAGTGAAGCTGTGAAAAAGAAACCGGCGGTACCTCAGTGCTGATATCAATTCTGTCCAGAAGAGGGCGACTGATCTTTCCCATATAATGTGTGATCTCACCTGCTGTACAGGTGCATCTGTTTAAATCCGGATAATAACCGCAGGGACAGGGGTTCATCGCTGCACATAACATAAAATCCGCCGGAAAGTTGTAAGTTCCGCTTGCTCTGGCTATCTGGATCACTTTATCCTCCATGGGCTGTCGCAGAAGTTCCAGACTTGCTCTGGAAAATTCCGGCATTTCATCCAGAAAGAGTACACCTTTATGCGCAAGAGTGATTTCGCCGGGTCTGGGATTACGCCCGCCTCCTGCAATTGCCTGCGGAGTACTTGTATGATGAGGGCTGCGAAATGGTCTCTCATCGATCAGAGGATGTTCTCTTGAAAGAAGTCCTGCAATACTGTAAATTCTGGTAAGCTCCAGCTTTTCTTCAAAGCCAAGCCCAGGCATGATCGTCGGCAGTCTTCTGGCAAGCATGGTTTTGCCCGTTCCCGGAGGTCCGATAAGGAGAAGATTGTGAAATCCGCTTACTGCAATTTCCGCCGCTCTTTTTGCCCCTTCCTGTCCTTCAATGTCTGAAAAATCCATTCCCATATCTGTATTTATAATAGAAGGAATTTCTTCCTGTATTTCCCTCTTCAGATAGGGTTCCGGATTCTTAAGACACTCGACCAGTTCCCGTAAATTTTTTACTCCTGCTACCGGCACATCCCTGATCAGTCTTCCTTCTTTCAGATTCTCATAGGGAACTACGCAAAAACGACTGCCCAAACTTCTTGCACACAACACAATCGGCAAGATTCCGGATATCCCATGGATTTCTCCGTCCAGACCGATCTCCCCTGCCATCATAACTCTGCTGACAACCTGGGGGCTGATCATCTCAAAAGCAGCCAACACTGCTGCTGCCACCGGTACATCAAAACCGGCTCCCTCTTTCTTCATGTCTGCAGGAGCAAAATTGACGGTAATTCTCTTTGGTGGAAACTGATAACCATTATTCTTGAGTGCTGTGCGTACCCGTTCCTGCGCTTCCTTTACCTGCGCAGAAGGAAATCCTACCATGATAAAGGAAGGAAGTCCGTTACTTACATCAGCTTCTACCTGCACAGGGCATACTTCCACCCCAAAAATTGCAGCTGATAATACACTTGCAAACAAATATAAACTCCTTTCTTCCGGCATAAATCTCCCCCGATATTTATGCTCACCAAAAAATATATAACAATTCGTTACTGTTCACTCCGTTCACAGTAACGTAGCCAAAATTCATTCCAGATTGCCTGCGGCAATGGAATTTTGGCTTGTATGTCTCGCCAAACAGCGGACGACTGAATAGTTACATCACTTAACTTGTATTGGAAATTATTTCAGAAATCAGATTAAGAAAAAAGATTATTTTTATAATAGACCATTTTGCTCTGTTTTGCAACCGTTCATTTTGTTCTGTTTTATACTTTTTTCAGTACATAATCTGCGAAGGCTTTTCACAGATCATGTTTGGGAGTACACTACAAAACAGAGAGGTGAACTATATGAAATTTCAGCGTATTCAGGATTTACGTACAGATGCTGACATGTCACAGAAACAGCTCAGCGAAATTCTTCACATCAGCCAGCGTTCCTACTCTCACTATGAGACAGGTTCACGCAATATCCCGGTTGAAATGCTTATCAGACTGGCAAATTATTACGATATAAGTGTTGATTATCTGGTAGGACGCACTGATAAAAAAGAGATGAATAAATAAGTAAAATCACTTTTTTTAATATAAAAGGATTCCTGTAACTGTTTATGTTACTGAATCCTTTTATATTTTTGTATCTTTTATTCTTTTATCATAACAGTATCCACAGAAGGATGGACTTTTGCACCCTCCGCTTTTGTTTTTGTCTTAATATTCACATAAAGACGACCATTATCAAAGGTAAGATAACCCTTTGCTACATTTCCCAGCGAGTCTGTAAACGAGAATCTGGTTGCATTTCCTGCGACGGATTTCTTTACTTTTGCCTTGCAGGTGGCTGTCTTTTTCTTATTTGTCTGTGAATAAGTAAAGGTAACCGACTTCTGACTGAGTTTCTTAATTTTGATTTTAACCCTGCCGTTCTTACTGCGCCAGGTTCCCAGATAATCCTCCGGATTAAAAACATAAGCCCGTTCCAGAACCGGTGTTGGCGTTGCCGTAGGAATCGGTGTTGGGGTAGGTGTGGGCGTAGCTGCAGGTGTCGGTGTTACAGTGGGAACTCTTTCCAGTGCCGCGATCGCTTCTGCTTTTCTCTGCTCTCTGTCCACATTCTTTCTGTGTTGAAGCAGCAGAGTGCCTGCCAGCATAAGCAGGATAAACAGGATAATTACAATTATCAGAAGTTTTATAAGTCTTTTTTCTTTTTATTCCGTTTCTGTTTCCCGTTGTTTGTTACCGACAAATCTGCATCTCCTCTTCTGTTTCTTGTTCGTTACTTATTCTTTTCCATCCCAGCAATAGGTACAGAGTTTACATGGTGAAATTCCAATGGAAGCTTTCAGATCATCAAGTCTGTGGAATTTCAGTGATGTGAAATTCAGCTCCTTACGGATTTCTTCCAGCATTTCTTTATAATTTGTTGAATTTGGATCTGCATAGTCTGCCAGGACTTTATCACTGACATTCTCTCCCTCGCGTTTGGCGATCACACGTCTTGTGATCAGATCCATCTCTGATTTAGAACGTGAGAAATTCAAATATTTGCATCCATAAAGTAAAGGCGGACACGCAGGACGGATATGTACTTCCTTTGCACCATTTCTGTAAAGAAATTCCGTCGTTTCTCTTAACTGTGTTCCACGTACAATAGAATCATCAATCATCAGAAGACTCTTATCCTTGATCAGGCGATGTACAGGAATCAGCTTCATTCTTGCGATAAGATTTCTCTGGCTCTGCTGTGTAGGCATAAATGATCTTGGCCAGGTTGGTGTATATTTGATAAACGGACGGGCAAAAGGCACACCGGACTGGTTCGCATATCCGATTGCATGGGCAATACCGGAATCCGGAACACCGGCTACAATATCGGGATTTACTTCTCCCCTGTCTCTCCTGGCCAGCATATCACCGCAATGATAACGCATTTCTTCTACATTCACACCCTCGTATGCCGAAGTAGGATATCCGTAATATACCCAGAGGAAAGAACAGATTCGCATCTCTTCCCCTGGTTTCTGCAGGGTTTCCACACCGTCCGGAGTCACTGCAACAATTTCTCCGGGGCCCAGTTCTTTCAGGTCTTCATATCCAAGATTCAGGTATGCAAAGCTTTCAAAAGATACACAACAGGCATCTTCTTTCTTTCCCACGATCAGTGGAGTCCTTCCCAGACGGTCACGTGCTGCCAGAATCCCCTTTGGTGTCAGAATCAGCATGGTCATGGAACCTTCTATCACTTCCTGCGCATAACGGATTCCCTCAATCATGTTGTCTTTCTGATTGATCAGTGCAGCTACCATTTCTGTGGGATTTACGCTTCCTCCACTCATTTCCAGAAAATGAGTGCATCCGTTTTTAAAACAGTTGGCAATCAGTTCATCCATGTTATTGATCTTTCCAACTGTGGTAATTGCAAAGTTGCCAAGATGAGAGCGCACCAGAAGAGGCTGAGGTTCATTATCTGAAATACATCCGATTCCCAGATTTCCCTCCATCTCACCAATGTCACCATCAAATTTGGTCCTGAACGGCGCATTTTCAATGTTATGAATCACGCGGTCAAAACCACGTTTCTTATCATACACTGCCATTCCGCCTCTGCGTGTTCCCAGATGGGAATGATAATCAATTCCGAAGAAAAGGTCCAGAATGCAACTGGACTTTGATGCTACTCCAAAAATTCCACCCATTATCGTATTCTCCTTTTGTTCATCATCTTCAGGCAACTTTTATCATAATCCTCTTCGATAATCCATTTAAAAAGATTACTATAGCCCGTTTCATAACGTTTCCTTCACTATAACAGTTCTTATCCTGCCAAATTGCTGTAAAAACAGTTATATCACACAACACTCCCATTATATAGAATGAAAATTTAGAAGTAAAGAGTTTTAATCTTATTTCTTTTCCTTGATGATACCTGTTCTGTATGCATCCAGCAGCTGGATCAATTCCTGTATTCTCTCTTTCAGCGCATGACCTGTATCTGTATCACCCACAAGCTGGCGTCTGGACATGTAGCTGACTGCCACGCGGTTCGATACAATATCAGTCTCTCTTGCCACAGCATCTGCTTTGGACGTAAACGGTTCATGAGCAGTAAGATTCAGTCCATAGGAATTATAGATCAGCGTATATCCGGCAATTCCCGTTACTTTCTGATATGGCTTGGAAAAACCACCGTCAATCACGATAACCTTTCCATCACATTTTACAGGACTTTCTCCTTCACTCTGGTGTACCGGAACATGGCCATTGATGATATGCCCTTTTTCCGGATCCAGACCAAATTCACGAAGCATATTATCTACCACTTCTTCATTCTCCCAGAGGCGGTAATAAGCATTCTTCTTCTCTTCATGTGTAGAAGGATCCTCTATGAAATATCTTTCAAAAGTACTCATCTTGCTCTTGCCAAACAATGGTGAATTCGGAGCTGCCCAGATATACCACATAATATCTCTGCCCTTCTTCTGTTCTTCTTTTCCTACAGAATAGAATGCTCTGCGCACATAGGTTTCCAGTACATCGTACAGTTCTTTTCCCTTGTAGCTTTTTCCATAAATCTGTACTTCCCGGAATGTTCCGTCTTCATTCAGAGGAATGCTTCCATGAAACAGAAGATTTCCGTTATATACTGTATAAAGCCCACCTTTATCAAGTAGGAGACGGATGTGGTTTTGCAGTTTTTCACAGTTTCTGAATGCAGAGGACAGTTTGTCCATAACTTCTTTTTCTCCGGCTGTAAGTTCGTATGGATGTTTCCAGTCAATAGTCGGAAAATTATTGTCGCGAAGCGGATATTCTTTTCCGTCAGGCAGTGTGATCGTCCCTTTTTCCGGATTGATCCGATGAAGAAGTGCTCTGTCTTCCATCTGGAATTCTTTATGTCTGCGCACCAGTTTACCTTCTAATTTAAACTGGATCACAGCAATAGCCTTGTGCATTTTTTTGCCCAGTTCTTCCTCAAGAACATTATAATTGGAAGCACCTTTCATAGCAAAAATCTCGCAGGGATCATCCTTATACGCCTCCATCACAAAGGTCGCCAGAGGAAGCATATTGATTCCGTATCCATCCTCAAGAATATCCAGATTTCCGTAACGGATACTGTTTCTTACCACTGTTGCAATACAGGCTTTCTGTCCTGCTGCCGCACCCATCCAGACAACATCATGGTTTCCCCACTGAATATCCAGGGAGTGATACTGCATCAGGCGATCCATAATGAAATGTGGAGCAGGACCTCTGTCATAAATATCCCCCAGAATATGTAAATGATCCACGACCAGACGCTGGATCAGTTCTGCAAGCGCAATGATAAAATTCTCCGCACTGCCGATCTCAATGATCGTATTTACAATGGAATCATAATATGCCTCTTTATCGAGAACTTCCGCTTTCTCTGTGATCAGTTCTTCGATCACATAGGCATAATCTGTGGGAAGAGCTTTTCGTACTTTGGACCTGGTATATTTGGAGGCTGTTGTCTTACAGATTTCAATAAGACGGTAGAGCGTGATCTTATACCAGTTTTCCATATCTTCTTCCGTATCTTTGACAAGATCCATCTTCTCTTTCGGATAATAGATCAGAGTTGCCAGAGAACGCTTATCATTGTTACTTAATGTGTGTCCAAACACATCATCAATCTTCTTCCTCACTGCACCGGAACCATTTCTGAGCACATGTGAAAATGCCTGATACTCCCCATGAAGGTCTGACATAAAGTGTTCCGTTCCCTTGGGCAGATTCAGGATTGACTGAAGATTGATAATCTCCGTAGATGCCTTTCCGATTGTAGGATAAATTTCTGCAAGTCTCTGTAAATATCTAAGTTCGTCTTTCTTCATATCCATCTCCTGTTATCATATATTATGATGTCAGGGCATTTTATGTTGCTGTCTGCACCATGCCCTGCAACACACTTTGCGGTCACAGAATTTATGCTCATCCTGTAAAGTCAAATAATGACATCTGGTTCGACTGCGGGATATCTCCGAATAATTTCAGATCATCCATCAGATCAATAACCGTTTTGCTGACCTTTGTTCTGTCGCGGAAGTCGTCTTTTGACAAGAATTTTCCCTGTTTTGCAGCATCAACCACTGCATCTGCCGCCTTATCTCCCAGTCCGTCAATAGTTGCAAGTGACGGCATCAGTTTCCCATCCACGATCTGAAATCTCTGTGCCTTGGCAGTATAAAGATCAATCGGTACAAATTCAAATCCACGTGCGTACATTTCCTGTACAATACGCATATCCTTCAGGGTATCCAGTTCTTTTTTAGATGCTGAATCACCTTTTTTGCGAATTTCTGCCATATAATACTCCAGGCGTTCCTTTCCCATACACATCAGCTCATAGGAGAACGCTGTGGCGCGGATACTGAAATATGCCGCATAGTATGCCAGTGGCTGAAACACCTTATACCACGCAATTCTGTACGCCATCATAACATATGCTGCTGCATGAGCCTTCGGGAACATATACTTGATCAGCTTACAGGACCAGATATACCAATCCGGAACTCCATGCTCTTTCATGGTCTCGATCCACTCATCACGAAGACCTTTTCCCTTACGGACACTCTCCATGATCGTAAACGCAAGGCCACTTTCCACTCCTTTTCCGATAAGGTAGATCATAATATCGTCTCGGGTACAGATAGCTGTGGAAATGGTCGCCTTACCCTCCTGGATCAACACCTGGGCATTACCCAGCCATACATCCGTACCATGAGAAAGCCCTGCAATACGGATCAGGTCAGAGAAGTATTTCGGCTTGGTGTCAATAAGCATCTGCATGGCGAAATCTGTACCAAATTCCGGGATTCCCAGACATCCGAGCTTACATCCGCCAATATCTTCCGGTTCAATTTTCAAAGCCTTGGTACTTGCAAACAATGACATGACATCCCTCTGATCCAGGGGGACATCCCTGGCACTGATTCCCGTTAAATCCTCCAGCATTCGGATCATAGTGGGATCATCGTGTCCAAGTATATCAAGCTTCAGCAGGTTTCCGTCAATAGAATGGTAATCAAAATGTGTGGTGATAATGTCACTGTTCACATCATTCGCAGGGTGCTGGACAGGAGTAAATTTCTCAATCTCCTCACCTACAGGAAGTACGATAATGCCTCCCGGATGCTGTCCTGTTGTACGCCGCACGCCTGTACATCCCTGTACGATACGGTTGATCTCACAGTAACGTTTATGCACACCACGCTCTTCAAAATAATTCTTCACATAACCAAATGCAGTTTTCTCCGCAAGCGTACCGATAGTCCCTGCCTTGAATGTCTGCCCCTTACCGAAAATAACCTCTGTATATCTGTGTGCATTAGCCTGATACTCTCCTGAAAAGTTAAGGTCAATATCCGGTTCCTTATCTCCCTTGAATCCAAGGAATGTCTCAAAAGGAATGTCAAACCCTTCTTTTTTCATCCTGGTTCCACATTTCGGACAGATCTTATCCGGCATATCACACCCCGCCATACCTGCATACTGCTTTACTTCCGGTGAATCAAAATCACTGTATTTGCAGTCCGGATTAGGACAGAGATAATGTGGCGGCAGAGGATTTACCTCTGTGATACCGGACATGGTAGCTGCCAGAGAAGATCCTACAGAACCTCGCGAACCTACCAGATAACCATCTTCATTTGACTTCCATACAAGCTTCTGTGCAATGATATACATTACGGCATACCCATTGGAAATGATTGAATTCAGTTCCCTGTCAAGCCTGCTTTCCACAATCTCCGGCAATGGATCTCCATACATTTCATGCGCTTTTGTAAAACAGATATTCTTCAGATCCTGGTCGGAATTCTCAATGACCGGCGGGAATTTGTCCGGATGAATAGGTGATATCTTCTCAATCATATCTGCGATCTTATTTGTATTTGTAATGACAACTTCTTCTGCTTTCTCGCTTCCCAGATAGGCAAATTCTTCCAGCATTTCCTCTGTGGTACGTAAATACAACGGTGCCTGCTCATCTGCATCTGAGAATCCGTTTCCGGCCATAATGATCCTTCTGTAAATCTCATCCTGTGGATCCATGAAGTGCACATCACAGGTTGCAACTACCGGTTTCTTAAACTGCTCTCCAAGCTTAACGATCTTCCTGTTTATCTCCTTCAGGTCTTCTTCGGAACTGATCATATCATGCTTATCATCTGCTATCATAAATCTGTTATTTCCAACAGGCTGGATCTCCAGATAATCATAGAAATTTACCAGTCTGGCTATCTCAGTATCCGGTGCATTTCTCAGAATTGCCTGATACAGTTCCCCTGCTTCACAGGCACTTCCCACCAGAAGTCCGTCTCTGTACTGCTCCAGCACACTTTTGGGGACACGTGGACGTCTGTGATAATACTTCAGGTGCGACTGACTCACTAATTTATACAGATTAATGCGCCCTGTCTCATTTCTGGCAAAAATGATCACATGGTAGGTCGGCAGTTTCCTGATAGTATTTACAGAAACAGCTCCCTGCTCATTCAGCATATCCACATCCCGGATATCACGCTCTTCCAGCATCTTTACAAACTTCACAAAAATCTCTGCAGTACATGCGGCATCATCTACTGCCCGGTGATGATTTTCCAGTGAAACCCCAACTGCTTTTGCTACCGTATCCAGCTTAAATCTGTTCAATGCAGGAAGCAGGAAACGGGCCATACCGACCGTATCTACATAAGTAAAATCATGTGCGATTCCCAGTCTGTCACAGTTTTTCATAATAAATCCCATATCAAAGTCCGCATTGTGTGCAACCATAACCGCATCCTTGCTGAATTCAAGGAATTTCGGAAGCACTTCTTCGATAGTCGGGGCATCCATGACCATACTGTCATTGATACTGGTCAGCTGTTCAATGCGAAAAGGAATCGGTACCTTTGGATTTACAAATGTGGAAAAACGGTCCGTAATCTCACCATTTTCTACCAGTACGGCGCCAATCTCTATGATCTGACAGGTCAGCGAAGAAAAACCTGTTGTCTCAATATCAAAGACCACAAATCTACCGTTCAGCTTCTGACCTTTTCCATTGGTCACCATACCTTTTAAATCATCTACCAGATAGCCTTCCATTCCATAAAGGACCTTAAAATCAGAATCCTTCGGCACACATCCGCCCCAGGCATCGAAACAGTGATTTGCCTCCGGAAACGCCTGTACAACCCCATGGTCTGTAATGGCAATGGCAGGATGTCCCCACTCATAAGCACGTTTCACCAGAGATTTGGCATCCGTAACCCCATCCATATCGCTCATCTTTGTATGACAGTGAAGCTCTACTCTTTTCTGTGGGCTGGTATCTACTCTGGCAGTTGTAAAATTGGCAATTTTCTTAATCCCGGCTATAGATGCAATAGTCAGTTCACTGTCAAAACGGTCTACTGTTGTCACACCGCGAAACTTCAGAAAAGCCCCCTTCTTTACATGTTCTGTCACTTCCGGCACCTGTTCATTGCGCAAAAACATCTTCACAACAATACTGTCCGTAAAGTCTGTGATCGGGAAGATAAGAATTGTTTTTTCATTACGGATTTCTCTGGCTTCAACCTCCATAACCTGTCCGCGGACGATCACCTCACCCATCTCACCGGTAATCGTCTCAAGTGCAACAGGCTCTCCTTCGAAATCTCTTCCATAGATAACATCCGGATTGCTGTCCCTTCTGAATCCACCCCGGAAATCTCCCTTCCTGTTGTCTTTGCGGTCTGCAAATGCAGCTTTTTTGTCCTTCTTTTCCTGCTGTCCCTTATCAGTCTTTTTCTCTGCTTTCTTCTCTGCTGTTCCTGCTTCTTCAGACTGAGCCGGCTCTTCATTCTTACTGTTTAATTTCGCATGACGGATTACATTTTCCACTTCCTGAGCGATCTGCACTGCTGCATTCTTACGGTACTTACTTTCCTGCGTCTCCCTGAACTCAAGTTCCACCTTTAAGTCCATTCCGCATCTTTCACAGAAAACCTTCTGCAGATATTCGATCAGGATCCCGCTCTTTTCTCTGGCTATTACAGAATCAGGAAGGATCATATGAAGATCATTTTCTCCGGGAAAAGAAATCTGCGCCTGTCTGAACATATTGTATTCCAGCATATTGTAGCTGCGCAGTTCCAGTTCCATGCTGGATCTGTAAGTTTCCAGAAAGTTCTGAGGATTGTACTGACCGGAAAGGCGGAATTTCTCAATAACTGTAACTGTTACATTCAGTCCTGCAAAAATCTGTCTCTCTATCTGTTCTTCCAGTTCAAAGATATGCTTCTTATGAATCCAGCGTTCACTTTTTATATACACCCATATATGAGTTCTGGAAGGATTGCAGGACACTCTGGTCACAAAAACCATGTCCAGCAGTTCTTCCAGTTCTTTCTTCACTTTTAAGCTGGGAAATACGTCAAAAAAGTCTTTTTCCAAAATAAAATCTCCTCGTTGATCTGACAGGAAGTCTTCGTTCCAAATGTTACTTCCAGTTCAGAAGTTCTTCCCGCAACGTATCCAAAAGCTGATCTTCCGGAACTTTCTTTATGATTTCACCATGTTTGATCAGAAGTCCCACACCAACTCCGCCTGCAATTCCGATATCTGCCTCTTTTGCTTCTCCGGGTCCGTTTACCACACAGCCCATAACTGCTACTTTAATATCAAGCGGGATATCCTGCACCATGGTTTCTACCTTATTTGCAAGACCGATCAGATCGATCTGTGTGCGTCCACAGGTTGGACATGACACAACTTCTATGCCACCTTTGCGAAGCCCCAGAGTTTTCAGGATACGTTTTGCGGATTTAATCTCTTCTAAAGGTGCTCCTGTAAGAGAGACACGAATGGTATCACCGATTCCCTGATTCAGGATGATCCCCAGTCCGATAGCAGATTTAATGTTTCCGGAATAAAGAGTTCCAGCTTCTGTGATTCCTACATGAAGTGGATAATTCGTCTTCTCCGCGATCAGTTCATGAGCCTTTGCACACATAAGGACATCCGAAGATTTGATGCTGATCACCAGATTGTCATATCCCAGGTCTTCGATGATATGAACTTTATCTAGCGCACTCTCCACCAGCCCCTCTGCAGTGACCCCATGATATTTCTCCACAAGTTCTTTCTCAAGAGAACCACTGTTTACACCAACACGAATGGGTATTCCTCGCTCCTTTGCCACATCAACCACTGCTTTGATTCGCTCTGTACTGCCGATATTTCCGGGATTGATCCGGATCTTATCTGCACCGTTTTCCATGGCTGCAATAGCAAGACGATAATCAAAATGGATATCTGCCACAAGTGGTATATGAATCTGTTTTTTGATTTCCTTCAGTGCTTTTGCAGCTTCCATAGTCGGTACTGCACAACGGATAATATCACAGCCAGCCTGCTCCAGTGCCAGGATCTGAGCTACTGTCTGTTCTACATCTTCAGTTTTTGTATTTGTCATGGACTGGATTAAAATCGGGTTGCCGCCGCCAATCTTTCTGTCTCCGATCTGAATCACTTTTGTATGATCTCTGTACATAATTTTCCTCTTCTCTCATTTGGTATCAAACAGATATTCACAATCCGCTTTACAGTTTGATTAATTTACGTGTACTGCTGAACAGCTATCTGATTTCCAGAAGTTTTCTCTTCAGTTCTTCTTCCATGCGGTGCATTTCCATCTCTGCTGCCTGTCTCTTCTGACGGCCTTCCATCTGGATCCGCATCACATCATCCAGAGTCTGGATCAAATCTGCATTTGTCTTCTGGAGTGTTTCAAGGTCAACTATTCCACGCTCTGATTCTTTCGCTGTCTCAACCGTTGCCATATGAAGTGTCTCTGCATTCTTTCTGAGAAGTTCATTGGTAATATCTGTTACCTGTCTCTGTGCCTGTGCCGCTTCTGCAGAGTGAGCAATTCCCAGAGCAAGCACCATCTGACTTTTCCATAATGGAATTGTGTTTACGATCGTTGTCTGTATTTTCTCAACCATTACCGTATCATTATTCTGGATCAGCCGGATCTGAGGCGCTGTCTGCATGGCAATCGTACGGGTAAGTTCCAGATCATGCAGTTTCTTTTCAAATCTGCTGCATTTCTCATCCAGGTCTCTGGCTGCCTGCGCGTCTTCGGGAAGCCCGCTCAGAGCTGCCTTATTTTTCATTTCTGCAAGCTTTCCGTTTCTGGTTTCTTCCAGTTTCTTTTTTCCGGCAAGGATATACATGGTAAGTTCTTTAAAATAATTCAGGTTCTGTTCATACATCTTGTCCAGCATAGCAGAATCTTTCATAAGGCGCACCTGATGTTGCTGAAGAGAATCTGTGATCTTCTCCACATTGGCTTGTGCTTTGTCATATTTGTTTTTCAGATTTTCCATCTTAGAAGTCTGCTTTCTGAAAAATCCAAAGAATTTTCCCTCCTCCTGTACATCGAAATCTTTCAGTTCTCCCACAACATTACTGATCAGTTCTCCAATCTCACCCAGATCCTGTGTCTTTACATTCTCAAGAGCTGTATCAGAAAAGTCCGCCATTTTTTTCTGGGTTCCTGCACCATACTGAAGAATCTGATTAGTATTCTCAATATCAATCTTTGCAGCAAAATCATTTACCATTTTCTGTTCTTCCGGTGTCAGTACAGGCACTTCTTCCTTCTGTGTCTGCTTTTTGGGGAGCACTTCTTCTTTCTTTTCAAACTCTCCAAGATCCGGCTCCAGTGTTAATGATGGTGTTTCCATTTCAAAATCTTTAAATTCGTTTCCCATGTCCTCTGCCGCTCCTTTTTATCCTTTTTTATTTCAATTCTTTTTCATTTTTGCAAAGTCATCATCTGTCAGACCTTCCTGTGCAAGCAGCGTATGAAGCACTGAAATATCACTTGAAACATCCCACGCAGTATCCTGAAAAACAGAATCCAGAAGTTTTTCAAATGCCTGATTCAGTGTATCCAGCGTATCCTCTATCTCCTTTTTGGATGCCTGGATATTCTCTCCCTGCACAGGTTGCTGATCCATTTCTTCATATGCATCCAGCAGCTTTACTGTCATGGGTAGATAATAATTCATCAGTTTCTTCAGATCCGGAATAATCTCCGGATGCTTCTGCGCCCGTTCAAAAATCTTCTCCACAATCAGTTCCATTCTGGATATTTTTGCAGAAATCTCCACTCCAGGAATCGCATCGTTGCTCCTGTGAATCTTATCCAGAAATTCATTTCCTTTATCCAGCACTTCCTGCACTTCAGGCGGTGTGTTCTTTCTGTTTCTCTCCTGTTCAGCCTGATGTTTTTCTTCTTCCTGTTTCTTCTGCTCAAGTGCCTTCTGCGTCTGCGTATATTGCAGATAAGTCTCATTACTGGTGATCAGACAAGTTTCCTGCTCATCAATATGTCCCTGACGGAACCATCTGTCATCAATCATCTTTTTAATATCTTTTTTAACGAATTTCACCGGCTTATTTACTGCTGCTGACAATTGTTCAAAATTACAGTATGTGTGATTTCCCAGTGTGTCAATATACTTCTGAAAACGTTCCAGTTTACCCAGTTTTTTAATGCCGCCTGCGAGAAGTCCCACTCCTGTCAAAGCTCCGACTGCCATAAAACAGGTTCCACCGGTCACAAGGGAACTCATATGCCCCACCGCTCCAAAGATGCTGAGGACCAGAGTTCCCAGTCCCATTCCACTGGCAAGGATTCCACCTGAAACAGCAATCATCATACCTTTCATTCTTCCCCCGGTGTTCCTTTCATAAAGAGTCAGCATCTTCTCTTTTGCTTTCTCCTTCTCAATTCTCTGACGTTCCTGCTCCTGTTCACGTTCCCGCCTGCGCTTTTCTTCAAATTCTTTTGTTTTATTGCGGTATACCCCGGAATCACCGGACTGACTGTTTCCGGTTCCAAATACATTATTCAGACCATTTTTGATTGCCTCGCTTCCGGAATCTACAGCAGAATTTACTGCGCTGTTAACAGTCTGTCCCACCGTCTGCTTAATATCCTCGGTCATCTGGCGGTAATCTTTAGTAGAAACTGCTGTGTCTATGATCTTTTTTATTTTGTCTCCAAGTTCTCCTAATTCATCAAAATTCTCGCTCATATTTTCCTCCATTTTCTATTCCATATTATAGCGAAATCCTCTATAAAAAACAAGACTGGCGGATTTTTTGTTACTGTATGTGAACAGTAACACGATTTTTCAATTTTTCATTAAAATTGGAAATTTCCCATTGAACTTAGCAGACAAAAGTTTTACAATGGTAAAGAGATAAACAGTAATCACACTTGTAAATACTGTAAATATGTGTGAACGGAGGAAAGATTCATTATGGAAAAAAAGAATATCGACTGGAGCAGCTTAGGCTTCGGTTACGTACAGACCGATTATCGTTATGTATCTAAATTCAAAGACGGCGCATGGGATGCCGGAGAACTGACAACAGATCCTAATGTAACACTGAACGAATGTGCAGGTGTTTTCCAGTATGCGCAGACAGTTTTCGAAGGAATGAAGGCTTACACTACAGAAGACGGACATATCGTTACTTTCCGTCCTGACTTAAATGCAGAACGTATGGCAAACTCAGCAAAGAGACTTGAGATGCCTGTATTCCCGGAAGACCGTTTTGTTGATGCAATTGTTCAGACTGTAAAAGCTAACGCAGCATATGTTCCGCCATACGGTTCAGGCGCAACTTTATATGTTCGTCCATATATGATGGGTACTAACCCGGTTATCGGTGTAAAACCTGCTGATGAGTATATGTTCCGTGTATTCACTACACCTGTAGGACCATACTTCAAAGGCGGTGCTAAACCAATCACAATCCGCGTCAGTGATTTCGACCGCGCTGCACCTCATGGAACAGGCCATATCAAAGCAGGTCTTAACTATGCAATGAGCTTGCATGCAATCGTAGATGCTCACAAGAACGGATTCGATGAGAACATGTATCTAGATGCAGCTACACGTACCAAAGTAGAAGAAACAGGCGGTGCTAACTTCATCTTCGTTACAAAAGACGGCAAAGTTGTCACACCGAAGTCCAACAGTATCCTTCCTTCTATCACACGTCGTTCCTTAATCTATGTTGCCAAGGAATACCTGGGATTAGAAGCTGAGGAAAGAGAAATATACTTCGATGAAGTGAAAGATTTCGCTGAATGTGGTCTCTGCGGTACTGCTGCAGTTATCTCTCCTGTCGGAAAGATTGTTGACCATGGTAAAGAAATCTGTTTCCCAAGCGGAATGGAGAAAATGGGTCCGGTTATCCAGAAACTCTATGATACATTAACAGGAATCCAGATGGGACGTATCCAGGCTCCGGAAGGATGGCTGAAAGTTTATTGAATAAATAACATCTGACTGCAGACAGTTTAACGATTTTCAATATCAGAGAATTGTTGCTGTTCATACACCACCATCAAAAAATATCCCTCAGAATCAGTTTAAACACATTCTGAGGGATATTTTTTCTTTTTATATCACTGGTTTTTCCGGCTTTTCCGGCTCTGCTTTGTTCCTTCTATTTCTTTCTCTCATACTTCACAAACTGATACTCCAGATCAAAGTATGTCTGCTCATCGCTCTCTCCCGTAATTTCCCATTCATCATCTTCGTCCAGATTTGGGAAATGACTGTCTGCTTCATATGCAAAGTCAATCTTTGTCACATGAGCTACATCACAGTACGGAAGCATCTGCGCATAAATGCTGTCACCACCTATACAGTAAACATCTTCTGCCGGATATTTCTTTATCTCTTCCAGCGCTTCTTCAATACTGTGTACTATGATCGCACCCTTTACCTCATATTCTTTATTGGATGTGATCACAATATTGATCCTGTTTTTAAGCGGAAGTCCGTTTGGAAAACTTTCCAGAGTTTTTCTTCCCATCACTACTACTTTTCCACTTGTTTCCTCACGAAACATCTTCATATCTGCCGGAATACTTACCAGAAGCTGGTTGTTCTTGCCGATTCCCCAGTTTTTATCTGCTGCTACGATAACATTCATTTGAATTTTCCTCTCTTGATTTTATATTGTCAATTTAAGTCAGGCGAATAAAATCATCCGCATTCGCTACTTGCTCATAACCAGATAATTGCTCCACAGTTTGATTAAACGGCAATCGGAATATTCTTAATCTGCGGCCATGTCTCATAATTCTCCACAATCAGGTCATCTGTTGTAAACTGATAGAAATCTTTTACTTCCGGATTCAGTTTCACAACAGGTGCAGGATATGGTTTTCTCTGGATCAGTTCCTTTATCAGCGGGATATGACGGTCATAGATATGGCAGTCTGCCACTACATGAAGCAGTTCCCCTGCTTCCATATCACATACCTGAGCCATCATCATAAGCAGAAGTGCATACTGACATACATTCCAGTTATTCGCTGCAAGGATATCCTGTGAACGCTGATTGAGGATTGCATTCAGAGTCAGCTTATCGTTCCCCGGTGTCTGTGTCACATTAAATGTCATGGAATATGCACAGGGATACAGATTCATCTCATGGAGATCCTGATGCACATAAATATTGGTCATAATTCTTCGGCTGAACGGATTATTTTCAGATCATAGATCACTCTGTCTACCTGATCCATCATTCCTTCTTTGTACTGATGTTTCACGCCAAGCTGATACCCATATGCCTTACCGATAGAACCACTCTCATCTGCCCAGCTGTCCCAGATATGACTGTTCAGATCATGAATGTTGTTTGATTTTTTCTGCCAGATCCACAGAATCTCGTCAAACGCGCTTTTCAGCGCCGTTCTCCGAAGCGTCAGCGCCGGAAATTCTTTCGACAGATCGTACCGGTTGACCACGCCAAACCGTTTGATCGTATAAGCACTCTCCCCGGTATCTTCCCACACCGGACGTACTTTTTCTCCTTCCGTGCTTAATCCGTTATCGATAATATCCTGACACATGCGGATAAATAAATCGTCTGCGTAACTCATTGTTTTCCTCCTTGTTCGAACCGGCGTTTTGCCTGTTCGGAATCACTGATTTTATTATAATATAGTGGTAGTTCTAATTCAATCTTATTCTGTCTGTTCCGCTCATCTGTTTTACTGTTTTCAGACAGTCTGTTATTTCTATCTCTCTTATGATTGATCTGCTCACATCGCAACCATTTTTCACAGCAAAATCCTGAACTTTTGCATGATACTACTTTTGTCTCAATCAGCGTTCCTGCATCTTTTTTCTCTTTTGCTTTTCTCTTTCGTTTCCGCTCTCTTTCCAGTTCTTTCGCACTCTTCACGGCTGCCCAGCCGACGATCTGCGTTCCTGTGATACCGATCATCGCACCAAATGTATCGATGCAGACATCCCGCACCGACGGTCCACGCCCTGCCACAAACGACTGATGATATTCATCCGTCGCCGCAAAACCGGCACATAAGAATCCCGCCAGCAAATACAGCCAGATCCCCCGGACACCGTACGCATACAACGGCACACAAAGCGTGATCGCCAGCACACAATATTCGGTCATATGACCGAGTTTTCTTACATAATGATGGTATTTGTTCGCATACATCTGAATCTCGCTGTCCGTCAGTTTCATATCCAGCACTTCTGATCCGACTTCCACCAGTTTTTACACTCACTTTGAAACTCAGATCACCCGACTCCGTACCGTTCTGCGCCGAAAAAAGAAATATCATATACATAACCAGAAGAGCCGGGAGGAAGGATAAAGGTTT
>ENA-OQKJ01000104-OQKJ01000104.1-human-gut-metagenome-genome-assembly--contig:-NODE-104-length-21439-cov-2.301286_pt1 | contig 21439 bp, 24 predicted proteins | sample MGYA00242647_ERZ504795 | MGnify/ENA primary metagenome ERZ504795 (study PRJEB26092, sample SAMD00036398) | human gut metagenome | host: Homo sapiens | study: EMG produced TPA metagenomics assembly of...
TATTTAGTGGCGAATTGGCTGGGCATTCAAAATTCGTCCTTGGCAATTATTCTTCCGGCAATGTTTCAGCCATTGGGGGTATTTCTGATTCGTCAGCAGATACAGGATTTTCCGCAGGAAACGTTAGAAGCAGCCAGACTGGACGGAGCCAGCGAATACAGAATTTATCGTTCCATTGTAAAGCCTAATTTGAGTTCAGCCATTGCTGCTGCATTAATCCTGATTTTTATTGACAATTGGAATATTGTAGACCAGGCGGTCATTTTTTTGAGAGAGCCATATCAGCAGCCGTTATCCGTGTATCTTTGCCAGATTTTAGAGGAACAGCCGGATATCTTTTATGCAGCGTCCGTTTTTTACGCAGTACCAGTTTTATTGATATTCTTAATGGGACAGGACTATTTGATACAGGGAATCAGTATGTCCGGTGTGAAAGCGTAGAGGGGAAGAAAGTACGATGAAGTTCAAAAAAATAAGTATAGGGTTAATCGCTCTGTGGTTTCTGTTTTTAACTGCCGCAACGTTTTGGTCGGTCAAAGAAGAGAACAAAACGCTTCCTTCCGTCTGGACAGAGGAGGCACAGGAAGGCAGCATTGAGTATGAATTTCCAGTTGATTTGGAAGTAAGCGCAGCTGATCAGGCAATTGGCTATATCAGCATGTATGATAACGTTCCGGAATCTTTGCTGCAGGAGGGCAGAGATCTTCTGGTTGGAAAAGTGTGTTCTGTCATTCGAAAGGATGATTTGTATGAGCTTACGGTAGATCTGTATGAAAAACATTCGATTGGTGAAAACGTTGAGGGAAAAATCGAAATCACTTCTGAAGATGTTTTTCCAAAAGTGATCACACGGCAGGCGATTCATGAAGGAGACTTTGGAAAAACGTGTGTCTATTATATTAAGCGTCAGAAGGGAGCCTGGGGGTATGAAAATATTCTGGAAGAAAAAGCTGTGACATGTTTTCCAAATAGAAATTCAGATTTCGTGGTACTTTTATCAGAAGTAGACGAACCGATGGTCGTAAGCACATCAGAACTGACAAATGGAGAACGGGTGAAATTAACAGAAAAAGATTAAGGAAAAGAATACAGCCTCACTACCGGGACTTTCAGGGGTGAGGCTGTTTCATTATGTTCTATGCATGTGCCGATTTATACAGGCTTTAAAACACATTGTCATCCGAATAATGCGTCATGATACCTTTCGCATTGTAGCCCAATATATTCCGTAACTTATCAATTGCATTTGCTTCTATATATTGATTATGCCATAACCGCTTCATAAGAACTACGGTCCTAATCGTAAGAACTGGAAACATTGTGAATGACAATGAAAAATGTACGACTATCACCAAAGCCGGAAGCCTAGAAACAGGAGATGCGACCTTGACCGGCATTTTAATGGCGCTGGTGGCAGGATTTTTCGGTGTGCTGGAAGAAACCGTCCGCAGAAAAAACGCCAGTAATGCGGTGGTAATTTAAAAAATATGGAAACAAGGAACGATATAGCTTAACGGCTATGCCGTTCTTTGTTTTTTACTTAAGTACATGTTAGAAATTCCCTGGTATCTGACAATCACACATTATTTTTGCGTAATTTAATGTGTGTTCGTCGCTTTACAGTTGACAATCACACATTATTTCAATATAATATAATGTGTGATTGTCAAAGAGGGGTGAGAAACATGAATGTTAAGGAGAAAATCGAAGAACTGCGAGAAGCGTCAGAGGACGGTACGATTACCGCAGCGCAAGTAACAGAAGCCGGACTGCACCGCAGCGTTTTACAGAAGTTTGTCAAGAGCGGCGAGATATACCGCTTCGGGCGTGGCCTGTATGTGTGGAGCGACGTATGGGAGGATGATTTCTACCTTTTACAGCGAAAGTATGGGCGCGGAATTTATTCGCACGATACTGCTTTGTATCTGCGGGGCTATTCGGATCGTACCCCGGCAAAATATACGATGACCTTTCCCAAAGGCTACAATGCTTCATCCTTGAAACGGGAAAATCTAATTGTCAAGCGCGTTGTGCCGGAGAACTATGAACTTGGCAGAATTGAAATGAAATCCCCATCCGGCAATCCAATTCGTGTTTACAATTTGGAACGGACGCTGTGTGACATCCTGCGCGGCAGCGGCAGTGATATACAGATTGTCGGAGAAGCTATGAAACGCTATGCAGCATCCAAGGATAAGAACATTCACAGACTGATGCAGTACGCAGATCAGCTTCGTGTGAAGCCAAAGGTGCTGCGATATATGGAGGTTTTGCTATAGACTGTTTCAGACCGAAAAAAATGGGGTCAAAATCGCGGTCGAAAATTAAGGGGAAAAGGAAAAATTTTACCATAAAAAAGTTGATTATCTGATAGAAAAATGAAAAGGGGAGCAGATATGCAGTTACTAATCAAACAACGTGTATTTTCCTGGTCAGACACGTATGATATCTATGACGAGCAGGGGAACCAAAAGTATTTTGTGAAAAATGAATTTATCTCGCTGGGACACCGTCTGCATGTGTACGATGCGGCGCATAATGAAATTGGGTTTATCAAACAGAAATTATTTTGCTTTCTTCCGACTTTCGAAATTGAATGGAACGGGCAGTTAATGGGACATATCGAAAAACGTTTTGCACTGTTCCGCCCCAAATACGATGTAGATTTCATGGGATGGCGTGCAGAAGGTGACTTCATGGGATGGGATTACGATGTATATGAAGCCTGCAGTGCAGTCGTCCACGTACATAAAAAACTTCTGAGCTGGGGTGACATGTATGTCATCGATATGATAATCCGAGCAATGAAATTCCGGCATTATTACTGGTGCTGGCGATCGATGCGGCAAACTGTTCACAAAATAATGGATAGCTGGCAGTGTCTGGAATGGCGTCAGGGGAGCTGGCAAGGCTCTCGTTTATGCCGTTTGGAGCAAGCGTAATTAGGATAAAAAGACATAATGGAAAAAATTAGAGTTACTGGAAGACAGAATAGACAAAAGACATCACAGATGTGATGTAGTACTGGAATAAAGTGAAAATGGGAAGGATAAAACAAAAGAGATGGAGTTGGAAATTTTCAGAAACCGGTAGAGTCAGATGAAATCCGAAAAATGGCATCAGACATCACCGGAGAATCGGTAAAAGCAGTTTCCCGCATCTGCGAGCAGTGGGGCGAGGCGGAAGATGAAGTGCGGGAGTACGATGTGTATGTGATCGAGACAGATGCAGGAAAATATACACTGAAGAAAACCGGCAGCAAAGAAGACGCAGATTTATGCGCAGTATCTGTCAAAAGGAGAGTTTCACGTACCGCAGTATGTCGGCATGCGGCAGGCAGAGGATGCGGACTGGATCTGCATGAAGTATGTAGAAGGAAACGACATGCGGGATATGACGGACGAGACAACAGAAAAAGCGGCAGAAACCTTAAGTAAAATTCAGTCGTATTTCTGGACACCGTCGATGGACAAAGCGCCGGAAAATGAAGTGGAGCAGAGATTTGTCGAATACTGGAAACGCGTTCTGCGCCGAGCATCGTCCGTAGTGGATGATCCAATTCTGCGGAAAGCGTATCAGATGTTCCTGGACCGCCAGCTGATCTGTCCATGTACGATGTCAAACGGTGATTTCCTGCAGTGGAATGTGATCTATGACGGCGAAAATGTTGTCATGATTGACTGGGGATTTGGTGGAATGATGCCGTATTCTCTGGACATTGCAAGATTCCTGGCACATGCGACCGAGACACGGAGTACTTTCCCGTTCTACATGAACGATGCACAGAAAGAGCTGTTTCTGGATCGGATGTATGAAGCGTTAAAGACAAAGATTTCACGCGAACAGTTCAATCTGGATGTGAAGCTGGCCACGCTGAATGAGTATATCGAGTTTGTGGAAGCAGAAGAGGACGAAGACGGCTGGTATCTGGAGCATGCACAGGCGCTGGCAGAGGAACTTCTCAATTTGTAAAAAAACGGATTGCATTTATCTGTAAGTTGTCCTATAATAGGGAACAGAAATAAAAAGAAAGAGCACCATTGGTGTAAAAGGTGAGGGAATGTTTCTGCGATAATCGACTTTAAGAAAAACACAAAGAACGGGCAGCCTGGAAAACAGGCCTGTTTTTCGTGTACGCTTAAAGACGAGAATCGCTGAATCATCTCCCTTTTTTATGAGAATAGAACAGGGATATTTTTTTGCGGGTCTGTTTTGCGTACGCAGGGCAGGCTCGTTTTGCGTAAAAAAGCAGAAAAGAGGCTGCCGGAGCAAAGGGGACTTCTGTATGATGCAGATAAAAAAATTAACACTGACACATAAAAAAAGATCTGCGGGTGATTCTCGAAGATTTTCAGCTTGTACTGAATGACGGTGATAAGGCCGTTATCATTGGAGAGGAGGGAAACGGAAAATCGACGCTGCTGAAGTGGATGTACGATCCCGCACTGACGGAAGATTACATCGAATCCACAGGCGAGCGCATCATCGGAAAGGAGCGGCTTGGATATCTGCCGCAGGAACTTCCGGAGGCGGAGAAAACGAAGACGGTGTATGAGTATTTCTATGAAAAAGAAAGTTCTGGGATCAGACACCGAAGGATCTGGCGGTGCTGGCAAGAAAATTTGGTCTGACGGAAGAGTTTTTCTATCGGGATCAGCAGATGAGTGAGCTTTCCGGCGGCGAGAAGGTGAAAGCGCAGATGATGCGTCTTCTCATGGAGGATGTCACGGTCCTTCTGCTGGATGAGCCGTCAAATGATATTGATCTTGCGACACTGGAACTTCTGGAGAAACTGATCCGCGAATGGGAGCATATTGTTGTTTTTATTTCGCACGATGAAACGCTGATTGAAAACACGGCAAATATGGTCATTCATATTGAACAGATTGTGCGGAAGACAAAATCGAGATACACGGTTGCGAAACTTCCCTATCGGACGTATGTAGAGGAGCGCCTGCAGAATTTCGAGCGCCAGGAACAGAAGGCGCAGAGTGACAGGAGAGAGAAAGCGCTGCGCGATGAGAAATACCGAAAGGTATACCAGAGCGTGCAGAACGCCTTGAGCAACTGTTCCCGTCAGGCACCGTCCGTGGCGAAAAATCTGAAGGACAAAATGCATACCGTAAAGGCGATGAACCGCAGATTTGAAAAAGAAGATGCCCGCATGACAGAAATGCCGGAGCAGGAGGAAGCGATTTATTTCCAGCTTGGAGGAGCAGAGGCAGCCATGCCCCTACGGTAACCCCGTGTGTGACCTTGTCTCCACGTACTAACTGGAAACGCCGGATGGGGAGCGGGTTCTGGCGGAAAATATCACCTTAAAGATAAGAGGACCGGAAAAAATATGCATTGTCGGCCCGAACGGGGCAGGCAAGACAACACTGCTGAAAAAGATTGCGGCAGAGCTGAAAGAACGGGAGGATCTCCGCGTAGATTACATGCCGCAGAACTACGAGGATCAGCTGGATTTTTCCATGACGCCGGTCGATTTTCTGGATTCCACCGGGGAGAAGAGTGAGAGGACGAAGATACGAACGTATCTTGGGTCGCTGAAGTACACGGCAGACGAGATGGATCACCCCATCCGCGAACTGTCCGGCGGCCAGAAGGCAAAAGTATTGCTTCTGAAAATGAGCCTTGGCAATGCCAATGTGCTGATTCTGGATGAACCAACCCGAAACTTTTCACCCTTATCGGGACCGGTCATAAGAAAAATGCTCCGCGAATTTCCAGGCGCCATCATCAGCATTTCGCATGACAGGAAGTATATCGGAGAGGTGTGCGGGAAGGAGTATCTGCTGGAAAAAGACGGACTCAGACTGATCAGAGAAGAAAAATAAAAATATTCGATAACGAAAAATACGACGGTGGCTGGCCGTCGTATTTTTCCGTGGAGAGATTATGTTTGTCTTAAGAGAAGGTTTCACAGCAGATTCTGTTCCGGTGAAGTCGGGAAAAATGTTAATTTTATATTGAATTAGGTCGGGAAAAATGTTAAATTAGAGTAAGAATAACCAGGGAAAAATGTGAAATAATAAAAAAGAGAAATGGAGGAAGGTCAGCATGCGTCGATTTGCAATGGATAAACTATTAGACTGGAAGAAAAAAAGTAACAGAAAACCACTGATTTTAATGGGAGCCCGGCAGGTTGGTAAAACGTGGTTAATGAAAGAATTTGGTAAGACATATTATGAAAAAACCGCCTACATTTCTTTTTACAATAATCAGAGAATGCAGGCGGTTTTCGATACGGATTTCGATATAAAACGTATTATTATGAACCTCAATATTGAATCAGGCGTAACGATCACCCCAGAGAATACATTGATTGTTCTGGATGAAATTCAAAATGCACCGAAAGCGTTGGAATCTTTGAAATATTTTTGCGAAGAAGCACCGGAATATCATGTAATAGCAGCAGGTTCACTTCTTGGCGTGGCGCTTCATGAGGGAATATCCTATCCGGTGGGAAAAGTAGATTTACTGGATTTATATCCATTCAATTTTAGAGAATTCCTGTGCGCTATGGACGAAGAAGGGCTGGAAAGTGCATTGGAAACAAAGGATTACAATTTAATTGACAATTTTGCGGATAAATATTTGTTCTGGCTGAAAAATTATTATTATACAGGCGGCATGCCAGCAGTTGTAGATGCATTTCGCTTGAATAAAGATTATGCAGAAGTACGACAGATACAGAGTGATATTGTACGGCAGTATGAGGGTGATTTTGGAAAGCATATTAAAGCAAAAGTTCTCCCAAGAATACGAATGGTATGGGATTCTATTCCGATGCAGCTGGCGAAGGAGAATAAAAAATTTTTCTTTGGACAGATAAAGAAAGGAGCCAGAAGCAGCGAATTTGAAATAGCAATTCAGTGGCTTCTGGATTGTGGATTAGTATATAAAGTCAACCGGGTAAATGAGCCTCATATGCCGCTGAAGGCGTATAAAAATATGAATGCATATAAATTATTCGTACTGGATGTAGGACTGCTCGGAGCAATGAGTGAACTGCCAGCAGAATCCATATTGGAGGGTAACGATATTTTTGTTGAATTTAAAGGCGCGCTTACAGAACAGTACGTTCTGCAGCAGTTGATTTCAGATACCCCTTATACGCCATATTATTATGGAAATGAAAAAGCAACTTTCGAGCAGGATTTTCTGATTCAGAAGGCAAAGAGTATTGTGCCGATTGAAGTAAAGGCGGAACAGAACATTCGATCCCATAGTCTTAAAACATATTGCGAAAAGTTCCAGCCGGAAGAAGCAGTTCGATTTTCAACATTGAAGTATAAAGAGCAGGAGCGGATGGTAAATATACCATTATACGCTGTTTGCAACTTATAAATTAAAACAGCTATAAATCCCACGAAAGAAGGTGATCCCCATGCCATTTAAAATCATCCGAAACGACATCACAAAAGTTCATGCCGATGCGATCGTCAACACAGCCAACCCTTAGCCAATTTATGTGAAAACGTATCAGAGGGGCGGTTACTTTAATCAAAGCCAGACATTCCACCCGTTTTACCAGCCGGAGCAGATCAAAAAGGAAGAACTGGACAAAATTCTCGAAGCCGACAGTATCGCTGATGACAGCACAATCCAGAATGCTTTTTACGATGCCCCGACAGTTGTCTATCTGTTTGCACCGTATACCTACCCAAACGACGCACAGGACTGCTGCGTTGTAAAATCATTTACGATCAGGCAGAATAAACCGAAAAATCCCGGGGAAATATGTGAACTTCCGGGGTTCATTTTGAATGGAAATATTCTTGCAATTTTACAGCGCAGTTATTATAATAAAGACAAGTTCTGCGGTAAACTCATTTTTCGCAGAAAACGCCAGAAGCGGAGGCTGACGTCAAAAAACAAAAAAGGAGCGTAAGAGAAATGGCAAAAATTTTAATTAGCCCTTCTAAATATTTACAGGGCGCAGGGGAAATGAAAAACATCGGAACATATGCGGCAAAATGCGGAAAGAAAGCACTGGTTCTGATCAGCCAGGGAGGCTACAGACGAATCGGAGCAATGATCGAAGAAAGCTTTGCGGGAAGCGACTGCGACGTTGTTTTTGATTATTTCAACGGCGAGTGCTGTGAGAGTGAGATCAACCGTCTGGTTGCTATCGTGAAAGAAAAAGGCTGTGAATCTGGTTATCGGTGTCGGCGGAGGCAAAATTTTTGATACCGCAAAAGCAGTTGCCTACTACGCAGAAACACCAGTATTCATCTGCCCGACCATTGCATCGACCGATGCACCGTGCAGCGCACTGTCTGTTGTATACACAGAAGAGGGTGTATTCGAGAGATACCTCTTCCTTCCGGCAAACCCGAACCTGGTTCTGATGGACACTGACATCATCGTAAAATCTCCAGTCCGCCTGACCGTAGCCGGAATGGGTGATGCACTTGCCACCTATTTTGAAGCAAGAGCCTGCCAGAGAAGCGGAGCTACTTCCTGCGCCGGTGGAAAAACAACCGAGGCAGCGATGGCACTCGCGAAACTCTGCTTTGACACTCTGATGGAAGAAGGTGTAAAAGCCAAAATCGCTCTTGAAGCCGGCGTATGCACCCCGGCAGTCGAGAAAGTCATCGAGGCCAACACCCTCCTTTCCGGAATCGGTTTTGAAAGCGCAGGCCTCGCAGGAGCCCACGCCATCCACAACGGCTTCACCGTACTCGAAGAGTGCCATCACATGTACCACGGTGAAAAAGTAGCCTTCGGAACCCTGACTCAGCTCGTCCTGGAAAACGTACCGCTCGATGAACTCGAAGACATCATCTTATGGTGCATCGAAGTCGGTCTCCCAGTCACCTTGGCTGAACTCGGTGCCGGAAACGTAACCGACGACCAGCTCATGGAAGTAGCCAAAACCGCATGCGCAGAGAACGACACCCTCCACAACATGCCATTCGAAGTAACCCCGGAGACCGTCTTCGCCGCCATTAAGCAGCCGACGCCTACGGTAGATACTATCTCGACGAAGAAGAATAACCCGTATAGAAAAAAGATCTCCTGCCAACCCCAGGAGACTCTTTTTTCATACCCTAAATTTAATCAATACAAAAAATAGAAGTTTCCAACTCCCTTTCTATATGTTAAAATAAACTCACCCCATTTCACAGAAAAAACATAAACCCATGTTAAAGTAAAATGGTAAAAATATCAAACATAAAAACATAACGAGATCAGGAAAAAGCACGAGCGGGCGGGCAGCCGGGCGTTTTCCGTCCGTCATATAAAGGAGACAAAACTCATGGAAAAATTAAAAATCCTAGTAGTAGACGACGAAAGCCGTATGCGCAAACTTGTCAAAGATTTTTTAGTAAAAGCCGGATACGACGTCATCGAAGCCGGTGACGGCGAACAGGCCGTAGACACCTTCTACGCCCAGAAAGACATCGCCCTCATCATCCTCGACGTCATGATGCCCAAAATGGACGGCTGGCAGGTCTGCCGCGAAATCCGCCAGAACTCCAAAGTCCCGATCATCATGCTCACCGCCAAAAGCGAAGAACGCGATGAACTCCTCGGCTTTGACCTCGGCGTAGACGAATACATCTCAAAACCATTCTCCCCGAAAATCCTCGTCGCCCGCGTCGAAGCCATCCTGCGCCGCAGCGGCAAAACCGGCGAAGACGACGTATTAGAAGCCGGCGGCATCCGCATCGACAAAGCCGCCCACATGGCATCCATTGACGGAAAACCAATGGAGTTAAGCTATAAAGAATTCGAACTCCTCACCTACTTCCTCGAAAACCAGGGAATCGCCCTCTCCAGAGAAAAAATCCTGAACAACGTCTGGAACTACGACTACTACGGCGACGCCCGCACCATCGACACCCACGTCAAAAAACTTCGCAGCAAAATGGGCGACAAAGGCGATTTAATCAAGACCATCTGGGGCATGGGCTATAAATTCGAGGCGGACGAATCATGAACGGAACAGAAAAACAAAATGAAACTTCCATGGAGATGCCTGCAGAAGATTCCCGTGTGACAATGGGAAACCAGACGGAGAAAAAGCACCGGTTTCACTTGAAAATGCCACAAAAGGGAAGAAAACACTCCGTCAAAAAACGAATTGCCTACACTTTTATTGCGACCATGGCAGCTACCCTGCTTATCATCGGCCTGATCAATTACTTCTTTCTCGGGTCCTTTTATATCCGGGATAAAGAACACATTCTGGCAGAGAGCTTTCAGAAACTGAATGCGACAGGCGGAGACAGCGACGATATCCCTGATACCTTCGAGCAGTTCTGCGTTACCAACAACCTGAAAGTCATTATCACCGGACCGGAGCTCAGCAGCTTCGTCTATTCCAACGCAACCGACCGCCAGAGCCTCCAGACCCTGATCTTCGGCCTGATCAGCGGAAACGAGCAGGCAAATACCAAAGTCGTTGACAGCAAAGACAACTATCAGATTCAGAAATTCTACGACAGCCACGCCGATGCCGAGTATCTGCAGATCATCGGCTGGTTTGACAATGGAAATTGCTACTTTGCAAGATGCCCGCTGGAGAGCATCACGGATGCGGTCGGCCTTTCCAACCAGTTTTACCTCTTTACCGGTATTCCGATCATCATCATCGGTGCCATTGTGATCTGGATCATCACCCGCCAGATCGTCCGTCCGGTGCAGGAGCTGACCGAAATTTCGAAAAAAATGGCAGCCCTTGACTTCGATGCCCGCTACGTGAGCGGCGGAAAAGACGAGATCGGCGAGCTTGGAAACAACTTCAATGTCATGTCCGAACAGCTTGAGCAGGCGATTTCCGAGCTGAAAAGTGCGAACGTTGAGCTGCAGAAAGATATTGACAAAAAAACGCAGATTGATGAAATGCGCCGCGAGTTCCTCTCAAATGTCACACATGAGCTGAAAACCCCGATCGCTCTGATTCAGGGTTATGCGGAAGGCCTGAAAGACAACATCAACGACGATGAGGAAAGCCGCGAGTTCTACTGTGATGTCATCATCGACGAGGCGGCAAAGATGAACGAGATGGTCAAAAAACTCCTGAACCTGAACCAACTCGAGTTCGGTGAGGATCAGGTCAATATGGAACGGTTCGATCTGAACGCCGTGATCAGAGGCGTGCTGCAGTCCTCCGACATCCTGATCCGCCAGAAAGAGGCAAAAGTGCTCTTTACCGGCGGCGACCCGCTCTATGTCTGGGGCGATGAATTCAAAGTCGAGGAGGTTATCACCAACTATCTGACGAATGCCCTAAACCATCTGGACTACGACCACACGATTGAGATCACCTGCAAAAAAGAAGGGAATGTCGTAAAGACAACCGTTTTCAATACCGGGGACCCGATCCCGGAGGAGGATCTCGACAAGGTATGGGTGAAATTCTTCAAGGTGGACAAAGCGAGAACAAGGGAATACGGCGGAAGCGGCATCGGCCTTTCCATCGTAAAAGCCATTATGGATTCCTTCCAGCAGCAGTGCGGCTGCCAGAATTACGACAACGGTGTGGCATTCTGGTTCACACTGGAGGCAGATGGAAAAACGGAAGAAGCATGATTGCAAAAAGCGTGCCAGAAAAAGGAAATACAGCCTTTTCCTGGTGCGCTTTTCTTGCATAAAGGAAAAAGATGGTGTAGAATAATAGCACAAACGGTCGAAAAGAGAGGGAGAAAAGAGATGGCGGATTCCAACAGTACAAAGAGTGCGCTTGCAGATGCAATGAAAAAATTGATGGTATGCAAGTCTTTTGCGAAAATCAGTATTTCAGATCTCTGCGAGGAATGCGGTCTGAACCGGAAAAGCTTTTATTATCATTTTAAAGATAAATACGATCTGGTAAACTGGATCTTTTATGTGGACTTTCTGACAAACATGGGCGGAAAGAACTTTGAGAATGAATGGGATGTGCTGGTGGCGGTCTGCAATATTTTCTATCAGAATAAAGCATTTTACCAGAGTGCCCTGAGGATCGAAGGGCAGAACAGTTTTAAGGATTACTTTTACGAGATGCTCGAGCCGGTCATGGCGTTTTTTGTACAGGTATCTCTTTCAGGTACAGAATCAGAAACTGTTTGTAACGTTCTTCTGTGATGCCTTCCTGACCGCGGTTCTGCGCTGGTTTTCCATGGAAAGCGAGCTGGAACCGGAAACGTTTGTCGAAGAACTGAAAGAAGTGATATTGCAGATCATCAGAAAAAATAGCAGCCAAAGCGGAACCAAAGAAATAAAATTCCGCTTTGGCTGTACTTTTATGCATCTGCGAGCAGTTCACGGTAAAATATATTCCGAAGAGACAACTCTTCAAAGGAAACGGTGGGCGTATCGAGTGTGCGGGCCATGTGATCCGGCAGAAGCAGCAGATACGCCGGATGGGCGGTGATAATCTGCTCAATTTTGCGGGAGTCTTCCTGCACTTCGATCGGGAAGAATGGCTGTATGGGGGTGAAGCGGTACTGTTGAACAACATCGGAAACAGCCCGGATACTTTCTTTTGAGCACGAATCATCTGCGACCAGAAAGAAAAAGACACTCTGTTCCATCTGGGAATACAGGTGGTCAAAAGAGAGCAGATAAGCGGCAGCATCTGCATCCTGATAGACTTTGTGCATACCGAACAGCGTTTTCTGACGGCGCAGGGCTTTTGCCATGGAAGCCGTTGAGGGGGCATCAATTGGAAGAGAAACCATCAGGTTCGGGCAGGATAAAAGCAGTTTCTGCTGTTTTTCGGTAAGCGGCGTATCGGAAAGAAACCAGAGAAACGCGCATTCCGGATGCGACTGGATAACGGCAAGGTAGGATTCCATATCCTCATGATGATCCATGGAGCGGAGCTGATAAGAGTAGATGCCGTATGTCAGACCGGTTCTGACCACGGATGCAAAAAACGAGGAATCGTAAGTGTCCGGGATGCGGCTGTCGAGACGGAGCTTGACAACCAGGGAACAGCAAAGGAAAGTTCTTTCTGCTTCTGGCGCAGAATCTGCGCACCGTAGGTAAAACTGTTGTAGCCGATGTTGATGCCGAACTGACGAAGCGCTTCCGGATCGTTGCTGCGCAGCAGAAAGTCGATCGCCTGATAATACGGGCTTTCATCGTTGCGCAGAAGATCCTGAAAAATGGCAAAAATCTGATTCTGAAAGCGGCCGCGGGAAAACTGGCGGCCAAGATCGCAGAGCTTGCGGACGCTGCGTTTCGGATCTGCGTCCATCTCCACCATCGCGCGTGCAACTGTTGTGTCGATCAGTGCGCGGGTAATGTCCTGTGAATTCATAATGTGTTCCTCCGATCAAGTAAAATAAGCTGTTTTTATCATAGCAAAAAGAACACGGTAAAAACAGGGACAAAGAACAGGAATTGTCTAAAAACTCCATTCTTTAAGGAAAATTTACCAGATCTTCAGAAGAAATTTCTTTTTCTTTTGTGGAAAAAGTGGTAAAATAAAGTTAGATGGTACAAACTATCGATTCTGCCGCGCCAAAAACGCGGCGGAACCATCCGAAACGATTCCAGAAAAATAGGAAAAACGAAATGGTTTTCGAACATGGAAGATAAAAAGGAGGCGTTTTGCATGAAATTTGATATGCACTGCCACACAAAAGAGGGTTCGATGGATGGAAAAGTCATGATTGAGGAGTACATCCGAACACTGAAACGAAAAGGATTTGGAGGAATGTTGGTATCCGACCACGATTCCTATGACGGATACCGCGAGTGGAAGAATGCCATCAAGGGAAGAGCACACCAGGATTTTGTGGTATTAAAAGGTGTTGAGTACGATACGTGCGACTGCGGCCACATTCTTGTGATTATGCCGTTCGGCGTAAAATTAAAAATTCTGGAGCTGCGCGGCCTGCCGGGATCGATCCTTGTCAAGATCGTCCATGCGTACGGCGGAATTTTAGGACCGGCGCATCCGTACGGCGAAAAATTTATGAGCATGATCAGCACGAATGAACGGAAGAAAAAGTATCAGCAGCGGATTGCCCAGCTTCTCCCGCAGTTCGATTTTGTTGAAATTTTCAATGCGTGTGAAAGCGCGGAGACGAACGCAAAAGCGAAACGGCTGGCGGAGAAATTCAATAAGCCCGGCTTTGGTGGAAGCGATGCGCACCGGCTGGACTGCATCGGAAAAGCGTACACCGAGCTGCCGGATACCATCAGAAGTGAGGATGATCTGATCGCCTACGTAAAAACGTGCCCGCAGATCGAATGCGGCGGCGAACATTACAACGGAACGACGAAAGACCGGATCGGCCGCCTGAACATGGTGCTTGTGGATTCGTTCTATTTCTACAACAAACTTGCAAATGGCTGGCGCTGGCGGAAGCGGAGACGTGAGCTGTTTGATATCATAGAGAAAAAACTCTGATGAATGCCTGGCAAAAAGCGTGCCGGAAACGTTTCGTTCGGCACGCTTTTTCCTGCCCTGTATTTGAATCGAAAAAGAAGAGGAAACATACGTATGCTTGCAATATTTTCTTGTCGCCGGTCTACATACTGGCAAATGTATTTACCGTCCTACTGGCTGCTGCGGTGGATGAAGGAGGTGCATCCTCTGTTCCGCCATCCGGCCGTGCTGGGTGTCATTTTGGTGCTGTATGCATTTTTTGTCACTTTCCCTGCTGACGAGCTTTCTGATCAAAAAGAGATCCCGTTCACCGGATTTTAAAGGTCATCAGCAACTGCTGGCTCGGCATGTATCTGTATTTTCTTGGCTTCACCGCGATTCTGGTGCTGCTGCGCTTCATTTTTGCGCATACGGTACTGACGAAAACTTGGCTGTATTCTCCGATGGGATTGAAAGCGGTCGGCCTTGGCGCGATCCTTTTTGTGACGGGAATGTGCATCTATGGAATGGTGCATGCAGTCCATATTTACACGACACGATATGAGGTTCCATCGAAAAAGGATGCACATCTGAAAATTGCGCTCGTCGCAGATCTTCATCTGGGGTACAGCATCGGCAGTCATCAGATGGAAGAGATGGTGGAAAAAATCAACGCTGAGGAGCCGGATGTCGTTGTGATTGCCGGGGATATTTTTGATAATGAGTACGATGCCATCTATGAGCCGGACCGCGTGGCGGATCTTCTGGCGGGCTTAAAGAGCCGGTACGGCACGTACGCCTGCTACGGCAACCACGATCTCGATGAGAAGATTCTCGCGGGCTTTACGTTTGAGACGAAGGAGGAGCGCGTCGCCGACCGCCGGTTCGGTGAGTTCCTGGACCGCGCGAAGATTCATCTGCTGGAGGATGATGTGGTTTGTATCGATGATGCCTTTTATCTGGCGGGCCGAAAAGATCCCGACCGGATCCGCAAAACGCAGGAGACACGCGACACGCCGTCCGAACTGCTTACCGGACTGGACCAGTCGCTTCCAGTTTTTGTGATTGACCACCAGCCGTCGGAGCTGACCGAGCTGGCAGAGGCAGGCGCAGACCTTGATCTTGGCGGCCATACGCATGACGGACAGCTCTTCCCAGGAAATATCCTTACCGGCCTGATGTGGGAGAATGCCTGCGGGATGAAGAAAGTCGGAGACATGTACAGCATCGTCACATCCGGCGTGGGTCTCTGGGGACCGCCGATGCGGATCGGGACGAAAGCGGAAGTGGTGATCATCAATTACGGAAAATAAGGGTTGACAAAACCGGAACGCAGAATTATAATACAACAAAACTACGAAACAGAGGTTATCAACGATGAACGAGATGCACAGCGTACAGATGCACAGGGACGACGATTGATAGCGCTTGTATCAAAGTGAAGACTACTATACTTCACAGGTACAGGCGCTGATTGTGTTGTACCTGTGTGGAAGATAAGGCAAAGGGAAACCACACTGGGAGAAAAAGAAATACCCCGTGTGGTTTTTCTTTGCCATTTTTTATCCATGCGGGAATGACTTGAAATTTACATCAGAGAAGGGTTGTGATCGTATGGGACATACAGATTATGTCCATATGGATTTTCTGCTGATTTTGCGGCGATAAAGAAAAATCAGAACAGAAAGGCAGAAAAGACTATGAAGACAGAAATGAATACCGTAAAAGTAAGAAAAACAGAGGAACTCGAAGCAGAGCAGTTAGGAGCACACATCGGCGAAATCGTGCGGCTGCATGGAAGCATTTACAAAATCCGAAAAATGAGCTCATTTGCATTTGTGCTGCTTCGGACGAAACGGCAGATGGTACAGTGCGTGTACGAGCCGGCGTATGCCCGGTTTGCATTGGAGGAATTAAAAGAAGAGGCGTGTGTCCGGTTTACCGCGGAGGTGATCCGTGAAGAGCGTTCCAGAAGCGGGTATGACCTGCATCTGTTAGACGTGGAAATCCTCTCCGAGCCGGAAGAAGTACCGCCGGTTGTCATCAACCAGAAGCGGGTCAACACTTCCATCGAGAACCTGCTGGACTATCGCCCAATTACGCTGCGCAACGAAAAAGAGCGCGCGATTTTCCAGATCCAGGCAAAGATCTGTCAGGCGTTCCGCGAATTTCTGGATGGACAGCACTTCACCGAAATCCACACACCGAAGCTCGTAGCGGCGGGAGCCGAGGGCGGAGCTAATATCTTCTCTTTGTCGTATTTCGGCGAACAGGCATATCTGGCGCAGAGCCCGCAGTTTTACAAGCAGATGATGGTCGGCGTCTTCGAGCGTGTCTACGAGATCGCACCGGTCTTCCGGGCGGAGAAGCACGACACGGCGCGTCATCTGAACGAATATACAAGCGTGGACTTTGAGATGGGCTATATCGAGAATTTTGAGGACATCATGGCGATGGAGCAGGAAATGCTGCGGTACACATTTGGACGGCTGCAGGAGACATGCGGAGCGGAGCTTTCGCTTTTAAAAGCAGAGGTGCCGGTGATCACGGAGATTCCGAGAATCCGTTTTTCCGAGGCGAAAGAGCTGGTGAGCCGCGTATACAAAAGAGCCTTTTCGGAGAAACTGGACTTTGAACCGGAGGAGGAAAAACTGCTGTGCGAATACGTGAAGAAAACGACAGGCAGTGACTTCGTATTTGTGACACATTATCCAAGCGCCAAGCGCCCGTTCTACGCGATGGACAGCAGAGAAAACCCGGCAGAGACGGAAAGCTTTGACCTTCTGTTCCGCGGCCTTGAAGTGACGACCGGCGGCCAGCGCATCCACAATTACCGGGAGCAGGTGGAAAAGATCGAAAGCCGCGGCATGCATGTGGAAGCGTTTGAGAGCTATCTAATGATGCACCGCTGCGGCATGCCTCCGCACGGCGGTCTCGGTCTTGGGCTGGAGCGGTTTACGGCACGGCTTCTCGGATTTGAAAATGTGCGGAACGCATCCCTGTTTCCAAGAGACATTCACCGTCTGATTCCGTAAACCAGAAGAGTGTAAAAAACTCCGGCGAAGCTGTGGCGCAGATCCACGGGCTTAGCCGGAGTTTCATAAGATTTCCCTCCCTTTTGAAAGATAGCGTAACCGTTTGGATATTTCTATTATACACCAGGGGAGTGAAAATGACAAATTGTTTATTGCAGATAGGATTGCTGTATAAAAGTCAGAATTTTTGCAGAAATGAGCCTTGTAAAGCGTCCGAAAATAGGCTATACTAAACAAGGTTTGGCTGCCGGCAGAATCTGGCAGTATCGGCAAATATTGGAAAAAAGAAAGACGGGAGTTTCCCGGTTTGAGGATAGGAAAATATGAAATTATATGACATTTCCGGAGAGCAGTTTTCCGCAATGGACGCGCCGCGTCATCTGATGACGGAGGAAGGAACGGCGCAGACGACGCTCGATCGGTCACTTGGCATCTGTCAGGTGGCGGAGCTTGAGGGAAAAGTGACAAGAGAAGTGCTCGAGGAGGTCATGGAAGAGGACTGTGAACGTCTTCTGATCCGCGGCGATGCGCAGATTACACGCGATGGGGCAGATTACCTGGCAGAGAAAAAATTGGTGCTGCTCGGTGTGGAGCAGGAAACTGTCGGAAATGAGACATCGGGGAATGATGTTCATCAGCAGCTGCTGAAAAAAGGTACGGTGATTGTCGAAAATCTGAATCTGGAGAAAGTGACCTCGGGTCATTATTTTCTTGTGGCTGCTCCGGTCAAAAAGAAACACCAGTACGGCGGACCGATCCGCGCGGTTCTGATCGAAAATTAGAAAATGCTTTGTGTGAATCTGAAAATGCAATGTAAAATATAACGGAAAGAGAAAAACAGGAAAAAGTGTTCCCTTGTGGGACACTTTTTTTGATGTGTCCAAAACGAGGGAATTTTGGGTTGTATTTTCCAAATATGGAGAATATAATGGGAAAAAGCCAGGATGTGGTATTCAAAACCAGATCAATTCCGGGCGAAAATATTAAACTATTACAAAGGAGATCGTGAACAATGGATGCAAAAATGAAAGTAGAAAGAGCCGCTGCAGGCGCTGCGATCGATGGTGTTTTAAAATATGTGAATCACGGAGACGACAGAACAAAAGCGCTGTTGAATCTGACGGATTTTGTACAGAAATTTACCGGAAATATGTTTGCGGAGAAAACCTTCGACAACATCCGCACCATGCTGCAGAATCCGGACAACAAATGGGTACAGTATGTCAACCGCGGACTGGACGAGCTGGATCCGCAGGTGATCAAAATGACTGCTTTGAACCTGGGATTCCAGGCAGCTTTCGTCGGAACGAAACAGATCCGTATGAACCGTGAAAAATACAACTGCAACATCCCATGGACGATGCTGATGGACCCGACAAGTGCCTGTAACCTGCACTGCACCGGATGCTGGGCAGCAGAATACGGCCACAAGCTGAATCTTTCCTATGAGAAACTTTCTGATATCATAAGCCAGGGAAAAGAGCTGGGAACCTACTTCTACATGTTCACCGGCGGCGAACCGCTTGTGCGCAAAAAAGACATCCTGCGTCTGGCAGAAGAGCATCATGACTGTGAATTCCACTGCTTCACCAATGGAACCCTGATCGACGAGGAGTTCTGTGAGGCGGTTCAGAAGCTCGGCAATATCTCCTTCTCCCTGTCTCTGGAAGGCTTCGAGGAGGTCAACGACGGACGCCGCGGCGAGGGTATTTTCGATAAAGTTCTGGCAGCCATGGATCTGATGAAAAAACACGGTCTGCTTTTTGGTACTTCCATCTGCTACACAAGAGCAAACCTCGAGACCGTTACAAGTGACGAGTTCCTGGATCTTTTGATCGAGCACGGATGCCGTTACAGCTGGTATTTCCACTTCATGCCGGTCGGCATGGACGCTGCACCGGAGCTGATGCCGACGGTTGAGCAGAGAAAATATATCTATCACAGACTGCGTGAGATCCGTTCCGATAAGAGCGACAAACAGATCTTTGTTATGGACTTCCAGAACGACGGTGAGTTCGTCGGAGGCTGTATCGCAGGAGGAAGAAACTACTGCCATATCAATGCAAACGGCGATGTGGAGCCGTGTGTTTTCATCCATTACTCCGGCGCCAACATCAACGAAGTTTCCCTGATTGAAGCACTGCAGCAGCCGCTGTTCCAGGCATACCGCGATGGACAGCCGTTCAACCGCAACCACCTGCGCCCATGTCCGATGCTCGAAAATCCGGAACTGCTGCGTGAGATGGTAGAGAAGACCGGCGCGAAGTCAACCGACCTGCAGTCTCCGGAGAGCGCAGAGCATCTGTGCGGAAAATGTGACCTGTATGCTGCTGAGTGGAAAAAAGCCGCAGACGAGCTGTGGGCAGAGAATCCGCATCACAAACAGAGATATGAGAACTATAAGAAAGAGAACCTGGACGAGGAGGCAAAAGCTTCCACAGAGGAAATTCTTTCCGGAATCCGCGGATAATGCGATGCATGAACTGAATCAATGACAGAAATAAGACGCCGGGAAACGGGATAAAGCCTGTTTTCCGGTGTCTTTATGTTTCAATTCAATTCAATCTATAGCAAGACCCGAAAATAATGCAAAAAAGGCAGTGCTGCAGAGCGCGAATTTTTTGCATTATTTTCGGGGATTACTATAAGTCCGACAGGTCTTGCAGAAAAAAGGCAGATCCCGTATACTGGTAGAAGCTAAAAAGATAATTTTAACGACAGAGAGGATTAAAAAATAGAAGATGAACGATTCATTTTTACAGGAACAGGGCGTGAGCGGGGCGTTAAATTGAGAGCGTGCGGAGATTCCGCGAGAGCTATCCGGTGGCGGAGGGCTTAGAGAACCGCATGAGTACGCCGGAAATCCCGTTTTTTGGAAAAGAGATTCTGGAGATGGCAATTGCCGCGCTGCTGCAGGGCGAAAATCTGCTGCTGACCGGCGAGAAGGCAACGGGAAAAAACGTGCTGGCAGAGACACTGGCGTATGTTTTCGGAAGACCGACGTACAACGTTTCCTTCCATGTAAACACAGGAAGTGCCGAGCTGATCGGAACCGATACGTTCCAGAACCAGGAGGTCACACTCCGGAAGGGCAGCATTTACCGCTGTGCAGAGGAAGGCGGTTTTGGCATTCTCGATGAGATCAACATGGCGAAAAACGATGCAGTCAGTGTTCTTCACGCCGCGCTCGACTACCGCCGCATTATCGATGTGCCGGGCTACGATAAAATTCCGCTTCACCCGGCGGCGCGGATGATCGGAACGATGAACTACGGCTATGCGGGAACGAGAGAGCTGAACGAGGCGCTGGTGTCCCGCTTTCTGGTGATTGACATGCCGTCGCTTACGGAAGAGACACTGTTTTATCTGATGCAGTCAAAATTCCCGGATCTGAAACCGGCGGCACGCGATGCGCTGGCCGGTCTTTACCTCGATCTGCAGAAAAAGGCAAAACAGGCGGAAATCACCACGCGTGCGCTCGACCTCCGCGGCCTGTTCGGAGCGATCGGTACGATGCGCCAGGGGCTGTCCCCGTATCTTGCGGTGCAGATCGGCATTGTCAATAAATGCTTTGACCTGTTTGAAAAAGAGATCGTGCGGGATGTTGTGCGCACGCGGATTCCGGAAGAGTGGACGCCGCAGGATATTTTTTAGAGGAAATACGTATGGTGACAGAGGAAACATTAAAAACGCATGAGATGGAGCTGGAGAGCCGGATCCGCAATCTCGTCTGGACCGTCAGCGGCGACTACACGCTGAAGCTGAACCCGGACGTGGAGCGGTATGCGAAAGAGCCGGATACGGTGCTGTACGATACGATCCGCCAGGGTGCCTTTTCGTGTTACTTTGATCGGGAAGCCTACAGCCTGTATCTGGTGAAGAAGGTTTACAGCGGCGACAGCGGAGGGAGAACTGATGATGCTCGCCCAGCTGGTGACGGAGGAGGCCGTATCGAAGCGGCTCGAAAGCGAGCGCCCCGGTGTCAAGGGCTTTCGAAGGAGAGCAGCGGAGGAAATACTGGACCACTCGTTTGAATCTTTATCCAAAAATGAGACAGGCGCCTGAAACTGGAGTAATCTGCGCGGAA